>Ga0207150_1003_pt1 | contig 120234 bp, 109 predicted proteins | sample Alteio_BWMinHeat_32_FD_153526 | JGI IMG/M metagenome (GOLD analysis project Ga0207150, IMG submission 153526) | Enriched cells from forest soil in Barre Woods Harvard Forest LTER site, Petersham, Massachusetts, United States -... | ecosystem: Environmental > Terrestrial > Soil > Temperate forest...
CGGTTAATCGAGCAGCTTCCAGACAAAAGTGTAACAAATGGAAAAAATACGACGAAGAAAATTTATGGTGGCGCACGCTAGTGCAAAACCCTTGGTTAGAAAATTATTGTCGCAATCATCCCGGCGATGTTGTCTATGGCGAAGTATTCGGCAATGTGCAATCACTGAAATATGGCTTAAAAAAAGGACATTATCAGATACGTATATTTGATATTTTAAGAGAAGGAAAATTTCTGCCTTACGATTCGCTATTCGGTTCGGCCGATCTGCAATGTGTGCCATCCCTAGGTGTGCACCCATTTAATCTGGAAACATTAAAAAATATGGCAGAAGGTAATTCTTTAATTGCGGACGCGAATCATATTCGCGAAGGCATTGTCGTTCGCCCTGTTGTTGATCGGTTTACCTATGAAATTGGCAGATTGCAATTGAAAATTATTTCTAATGCCTATTTGGAGCATGAGTAGAGAAGGATTATGACACGCATATTATTACTCAGTGATACACACGGCAATATTGATATTATCAACACACTTGTCGAAAAAACTAAAGGAGCCTTTATTAACGCGTTTAATGCTTCATTACATGCCAAATCTTTGGATTAGCGGTCATATGGGCGCGCCCTACACTAATGTTTGGAATCAGTTTACGATTCGTGAAATGGATGAATCGTTAAAATGGTTAGAATCCGATATGGAAATAATAGACGCCCTGCCAACAAAGCAATTAACACCGGAAGCTAAAATTGCATACGACATTATTAAACGCGGGATTCCTCGCGAAGATTTTTGGTTTCGTAAAATGTGGAATATCAATTTGCCTGATGCAAAAGATGGGTATGCTATTTTAGTTTTTCAGGATGGGAGATTTTTTTTAGAAACGTATTGTGCAATGTAATACTCAAATTAACTTGTAACCCTGATGTTTCTTGCAACAAATAAGCCAATAGTCGACATGGTTGGAAATTTATTTTTAAATAATTTCAGCATAATCAGTGCATTTTTCTGATTAGAATCATTTTTTGAAATATGATCCGCAAAAGAATTAAAACTAATTATGAGTAAAAAACCAATGCGGAGAAAAAAATATTTTTTTAATTTTTTTGAAGATGGTGGCATTTTTAAACCCCCTTATTTGATTTGGATAATACGGATACACAACCATCACATGCTTATGAAAATCACTAACTCAACACCCTAATATTAAAGGCGTACCAATTACTGGTTTTTCGTGTTGTCATCATTAACCCTGCGCCGCGTTCAAAATCGGCTGCAATTCACGAACACCGCGCTGCCGCTGCGCGAACTTGGATTCGAATCCAGAACCGCAGGTGCTGTGGTTAGCCCGGCAAGGTATGGGGGTGTGCCGGCGACATGCCCATCATTGCGTCCGTAGGCTTTAACTTGCTACCGAGTGCCATGGTGTACATTTTTCGCACATTAGAACTTGCGCTTGCGCTTTCATTTAATCCCATGTTGTGAAGCATTTCCTCTACTTTTCCCATGATAATTTTATTTTCTTCATTTGTTACACTTTTGTCTGGAAGCTGCTCGATTAACCGAATTACTTCTAAGTTGTTTTTATTTCCAATGACCTCAAGAATTGGTTGGATTTTTTGATCTAGTTGTACTTGTGCTGGAATACACATTCAGATTTAATCGACGTCATGATCCTGATTCTATGTTTTTTAGAGCGTTGGGTGCCTGTGTTCGTGCCCAGCCAAAGGCGCTACAGGTACTATCCAGATAAGCATGAAAATTTGAATTATTCAACAACGCCCAGCCTGTCACGGCCAAACCTAAAAATACTTATCTTTCAATAAGTTGTGGATTCACTGTGCAATCTAATCAAAAAACGATTGCTCGCGCACCGAATGTGCGCAATGGGGGAATATATTTAGTTGCGAACGCTCCTCCATCAACTCAGTTTGCGTTTAAGAATCGACAATGCTAAAACTAGTAAGGCCCGCATGATTTCTTATTCGTATCACAAATGGAGTTGTAACGATGAGACCTCTACCTGCTTTCACCCACCCTGAACAAACGATGTTAAATAAAATCGAGGAAATGAGACGCATTTTAAGAGATCAGGATATCGAAGTTAGAAAAAAATCAGATATAGATCGCTCGTTTCAAACTGCTGCGAGACCTATTAGAAGTTTTTTAGAAAAATATAACCCTGAATTATTACCTCTTTTGTATCGAAAAATGCAAAGACTATATCATCTTGCCAATGACATCAGACCTGTTTATAGAAAATATCTTGATGAATTGAAATCAGCAAATAATCATAGCAGCATTTCTTTAAGGGATTTTTTAGAAGCGCAAAACAAGAGTAAATCAGAAAAAGAAACCTACAATATTTTTTTGAATAACCTCGAAGAAGAAACCAAGCTTGCCAATGAAATCAATGATACGTTAATCGAAATATTTAATGGCAACGCACCCCGAAAAAAAATTAATTATCCTCGCTTTAGTCAATTAGAAATTGTTTTGAATGAAACAGTCAATCATATCAATAATATATTGGAGGGACCATTATCTAATTTAGATAAACCGCTAGTTGATATCCATACTGCACTTGAAGAAAAATCAGTGGCAAAATTACGTCAAGCCATTAACAAAACCAAAGACGTATTAACAATATCATTTCCAGAGTATGAAACCACCACCTATCATTCAGAAATTTTATCTTTGCGTCGAGCAATTAACGCAATAGAAGAAGTTTTAAATGAATCAATAACTGACGTAAAACAAATATCCAGTAAAAGAAAAGATGCTTTAGGAGAAGCAACGAATACTATTTTAGATATTCTTGCAGGACAAAACGCTGAAGCTCCAGATTCTAGTGATGATGAAACCAGTGATGACGAGTCATTTTTTGATTACGGTAAAAGCTTGTATAAATGTTTTAATCAAATGCAAAAAGAATTTGTGAGTGAGATAATAAATTATTACGAGAGTTCTCGTGAAATTCTGGAAATGACTCAGAAATCATTTCGATTATTGGGTTTGGAGGTACCAGATTTTTCATCCAAACGCGCTTCAAGCAGCTCATCAAGTCGCGCACCTAGCACGAGTTCATCTGCATCTCGCAGTAGTGGATTAACTAGTTTCTTTTCGCGAAGCGGTTCTGAATCCAGTGCAACATCAAGAAAATCTTCGCCAGAGCCACGATTTCCTGGTCCCAGTGGATGACGCTAGCGCGCTAAATAGGTAAGACTAAAAAAGTTACTTCTCAATTACGTAAAAGGATTTACCGTTATGAGAGAACAGTTAGTAGATTTATCAAGTTTAAGCACCCCTTTTCAACTACCTCTTTACACCTCACAGAAATATGCCGACTCATGTGCCAATGAATACAGCAGATATGTGTCCAACAGCAGCGTTATCGCGCATGCAGTAGTTTCGCGTGGACGAGATGGTGTTGCGCGCACAACACAATTTCCACTTCCTGATCAACTGTTTCATCATGCTTGCGTTCCGATGGTTGGTCGTTTAACAGATGTTACGGAATTTCCACTGCCGAATAATCAATCAGCCCTTGCTGGCATGGTGGGCGATACGCAGATGATCTCAAGACGTTCTTATGATTTGATATTTATCCGACCCGATGCTGAATCGGAAACTTATACATTCTATCCACTATCACCCAAAAAAAATCCCAAAACACAAGAAGATCGTTCCATTTTTTACGACACATCTGAAGTGCCCATTTTTAAAGATACACCTGAAGCTCGAGAGTTTCTTGAAAGAATTCCACCCAAAAAGAAAACCAGTGATCCATTAATTATTGTTAACGAAGACGTTAAAGAGCGGATAAAAATTAGCGTAAGAAAACCAGATCAAAATACAGTCATGGGGCGTCATCACCGGTCTCATTCAACGGGTAAACCAACACCACGACCTGCCGTTACCGAAATGGAAGAATTTGCGTTAGAGCATGAAGAGGTTTTAACGCACGAAGCACATGCTTTAATGCTTCAATCTGCAAAGGCGCCGTTATTTACTTCAAAACCAGAAGGTCAATGGCGCGCTGAGTGGTTGCATAGACATAGTCATAATTTACATCCTAAAGAAATAGACCCACAACGTGCAGATAATTTGGGTGCTGCAGCAAGGCGCTACAACACGCAAATGATGATACTAGAGCGTACCGTACAATTTTTTTCGCTCCAGGTTCCTAGATCGGAAAGTATGATCCATGGTGAATTTGATATGTTATTGGATTCAGAGGTCATTCGTAAAATTCATTTCATGGTTTTTATAGAATTTGCTGGCGTTAAAATAAAATTAACGCAGCACATCAATTGTTTTCAAAAAGATCCCCAGGATGTAAAAGCCAGTGATCTGGCTAGTCTCATTGGTATTTTATATGCACTCCTATTGAATACACAGCCAAGATCTGTGCAGGCTGTCACACCTGGTCGTTTTGAAGCGAATATTATTCCGTTTCGTGGCAACTTTTTCCAACCTCCTCGAGAAAATGCAAGTCGAGTACAGGAAGTTGTTGATGATGATGAAGATGAAGATATGAAAATTCTTATGGGTGGAAAATAGAGCGTGTTAATGGCGTTATAAAAATTCTTATTTGAAAAAAACCTGGACGATTTTTATGAAAAAAAAGAACGTAATAAGGTTAAATAAAAGAGTTAAAAAAGCCAAATCTGAAAAATACAAAACAGCCTTTCCATGGAATAACACGGCAAACAATTTTGTAGAAAAATTGCAGGAGTATGGGTACAAAGGTGATAACGAAGGTATGTGCCATGGTGTGGCGTGCGTTGCGGCAAACAACCTGTTGCAAAATTCGATAGAGCAATTTGATGAGGATTTATTACATATCAAGGAATCCGATAAAACAACACAAAATCAAAGTGTTTCAAATCAGGTCTTTTTTTCTTGTGTTGAAATAGCACATCAACCGGATAAACATCCCGATTTTATTCCGCATGAAGAAAATGAAAAAAGGTTTCCATCGCAACACTTACTAACGATAATGCCGCTCATACAATCTCAGCAAATTGAAGCGGAAGGCGGTGTTATTTCCGCATATAAATTTTCTGGCGCTTATGGAAAAAATGATTTAACGTCTTGTTTATCAGTCATTCGAGATGAAATAAACAAATATCCACATCCGATGGTTATTCTTTTATCTGACGAGCGTCACATTATTGCAGTCCAATACAATCCTAACGAAAAAACTTGGATTTTTGTGGATGCAAACTCCTTACCTTCACGGCATTACACATCAGAAAATAATTTGGCTATTGCTATAGGACGGACGTTAACGCCGGAATTAAAAAAAACCGTATTTTCAGCAACAGTTTATGTCACCAGAAAAAATGAAGTGATTGCAAAACAGGCTATTTCTGAATACACAAACACAACAATATGGAAGCAAACACATCTTGTTAACGCGAAAAATAAACCCTATTGGACGCGCTGGTTATTTGTTTCTGCGTGGGAAGGTTGTGTGAAAGAAGCTGCGCTGTTACTGGCGGCTGGTGCAAACCGAAACGCAAAATACAGCGGAATAACAGCCATCGCAGAAGCAGCTCAACAAGGAAATATTGGAGTGGTTACATTATTATTAAAGCATGGCGCCCTAGTCAATGGACCAAGAAAACTGTCAGAAACACCCTTATATCGTGCATTATTTTACGGGCATCATGATATTGCGAATTGTCTAAAAGATTATGGTGCTAAGCTTCAAGAAGATGAGGCAACAAAACTAGAAACTTTTGGTTTGCTACAATAAAATTTTTAAAACAAGGATTGTATTATGAGATTCTCTGCTAGCTTATTTCAACAATCAACGTTACCTAGGGCGGTTCCCTATTATGTTTTTTACGACCTTGAAACCAGTGGGTTATCTGAAACTTTTGATCAAATACTGCAATTTGCAGCAATCATTACTGACAAAAATTTTAACGTCTTAAAAGAATATAATATACGTGTTAAATTGAGGCCAGATGTCATCCCACACCCAAAGGCCCTGCTAATCACGCAAATATCACCAGAGCAATTAGCTTCTGGGGAAACAGAATTTCAAGCGATCAGAAAGATATTTGAAATTATCAACCTACCTGGCACGATTAGTCTAGGATTTAATTCACTCAAATTTGATGATCAATTCTTAAGATTTTCATTCCATCGACATTTATTACCGCCCTATAAGCATCAGTGGGATAATGGCTGCCATCGTATGGATATTTTTCCAATCGTTTTAATGGCACATCATTTTTATCCAGGTATTTTAAAATGGCCGGTCGTTGATGGGAAAGTGTCTTTTAAACTTGAGCATTTAGTCAGAGAAAATAATATTAGTACCGGTGTGTCACATGATGCATTAGTTGATGTGAGAGATACGATCGCATTAACAAAATTGTTATCGCGCAATTCAGAACTGTGGGAAAGAGTTGCTGTGCTTTTCGATAAGAAAAAAGATGAAGAAAATATATCTACGTCTCCAAATCCGCTGATAGTCAGCAATAACCGACATGAGCTCGGTTTTATGATGGATGTTTATCCTACATCACCCATTATCCCAGTGCTTAATTTGGGAAAACACAAATCCTATAACAATCAAACCAGATGGTTACGATTAGATAAGATGCTGTCAAAAGAAATAAAATCAGCGTCTATGACACTGACAAAACGATATGGCGAACCGCCTTTCTTTTTTCCATCCAGCGATCAAGCATGTAGAGACAAATTTAGTGATGAAGCACAGTCATTGGTTGACGATAACATAAGATGGATAACTGAAAACCCCGAGTTTTTTAGTGGGCTTGTAGAGCATCATCTCGGAAGTGCTTATTCAAACACGCCAAATGTAGATGCGTATTCGAGTTTGTATCAATTGGGTTTTCCAAAGCCAGATGTAGAACATATGTTTGATGCGTTTCACAAAATTGAACCTGAAAGAAAATTGGAAGTTGCGCTGAGATTACCACACGCTACTTATCAAGAACTGGCTGTTCGCATTTTAGGAATGCATCTGCCAGAAACAATTCAAGAAAACCCGAATGATTCTGACGATGTCAAGCGCCAAAAACAATATGCACGAGAAAAGTATGAAAATCACCTCAAAAAACTGCATTCAGAAGAACCCGTTATTGATTTTCATGGAGAAAAAAGAATAACGATTACAGCGGCGTTAGTGAGCGCCAGAGAAGTTTTGTCAAACGCGAGAGAAAAGCACTTGATACGGTGGTATGAAGAAAAATACGTAGCAATGGATCCACGTAGAAGAACTCGAAAAGCAGTAGAAGAAATGGAAGATACGTCCCCTACGGGAGTCGAACCCGTGTTCTCACCGTGAAAGGGTGGTGTCCTGGGCCTCTAGACGAAGGGGACTGAAGGCCGCCTGAGCGATGGCTCAAGCAAGCGCAGATTCTAGGGGGCAGTGGCCGCAATGTCAAATGCTTTCTCCTATTTGCTTTCTCCTATTGACCTGCAATTATTGGAGGAAATGGCGAAAGGACCACAGCTTCCGCTGCCGGTGCTGAAGGTGATGAAAAAAATCCAGCGTCCCCCGAATTGAAAGTAACATTTGAAGGATATGACTGCTCAACGGCAGGTTCTATTAATGTACGATACCACTCAAACAACGCTGCATAACCTTCAACAGATGGGTACGGAAGTATTTCACATTCTAAATGCTGAGTAATTCGACACAACTCTTCAAGCGACAATCGATTTTCCGCTAATGTTTCACACATTGCTTCTGTCATTAACAACAACTTTTGAGATATAGTCTGCGCATTGAAAATACGATACATTCGCGCTTTGTGGTCTATCGGTGGGTTGCGCTTCGCTGCATCATGCGCATCCGACACTTCTTTTACTGTCGCAAGCCCCTGAAGAATTTTCGCGCCGGGAATCAACATTAAAAATAAAACACGACCAATGGAATAAATATCTAATTTATTCTTATCATTTTTGGGCAATTCACCGCATATCACTTCGGGAGACATAAATCCAGGTGTGCCATGCGTCAGAGATTTCTCTGAAATACGGTCATATTTTTTAGCAGAACCAAGATCAAACAAAACAAAAAAAATATCGCCATTTTCTTTAAATCGCATGCCGATATTTTCGGGCTTAGGATCGCCGTGTATGTATTCATGCTGTTTCAATGTGGTCAATGCACGACACATCGATTGCAGGAAGTTAAGCATAAAATCATGCAATAAAGGATTGTCAGCATCACACCGCTGAAGCTTGGGTATTATCGATGATAAAATCGCATCGCATTTCATCATCACACCGTCGGGACAAATCAATTTTAGAATACCGGATTCATAACTGCTTTGATTCTCAGTCAGAACAGATTGTATGGCAAATTCAGAAGTATCCGCCATATTTTCGTCTTCGATTCGTTTCTTATGTTTCCGTACGAGTCGCGATTTTGCTGCTGCATTTAGCAGTTCTTGAGTAGGATCACCACCTGGACGACATTCTGCCTTGGCATCAAACACAACCCCGTACGTACCAGATCCAACGACCGACTCCGCTGTGTTTACAACAAGCTCATTAAGATGAGCTGATAATACCGTGGATGGTGATCTTGTATGCACTCGAGACACTATTCCAAATCCTCATAATTAATATGTCTCATCATAACAGAGAAAAATTAATGGAATATTAACGCACGCTCCAATCTCGCCAAAACTTTTTTCTTTCCAATCAATTGCATCGTCAAATCAATCGATGGCGAAATGGTTGAACCGGTCAAAGCGACTCGCAAGGGTTGCGCTAATTGACCCATCTTCACGCCCTGCGCTTCTGCAATTTGAATAATCGCTTGATGTAAAGATTCTTTCGTCCACTCGGATAATTTTTCGAAAATATTTTTTGCTGCGATTAATAACGGTTTTATTTCAGGCGTGAGAAATTTTTTCACGGCCGCTTCATCAAACGTTAATTCATCTTCAAAAAAATAACGGCTGCTTGAAGCCATTTCTTTTAATGTTTTCACGCGTTCTTTTTGCGCGTCGATTACTGCGATTAATAATGTATCGTCTGTCGTATTTATTCCGAGACTTTTTAATTGATCAACAAATGCATCTTTAAATTCCGCAGGATTTTTTGTTTTTAAATAATGTTGATTGAGCCAATCTAATTTTTCCGTATTAAACATCGCGGCTGAATTATTAATATGACTCACATCAAAATACTGAATCATTTCATCACGCGAAAAAATTTCTTGATCGCCGTGCGACCACCCCAGTCGCACTAAATAATTCATCAATGCATCCGGCAAATAACCATCTTCACAAAATTGCATCACACTCACTGCACCGTGACGTTTTGATAAACGCTTGCCGTCACTGCCTAAAATCATCGGCACGTGCGCATAACGCGGAATGGTCGCCCCCATCGCAGCCAACATATTCATTTGTCGCGGCGTATTATTAATGTGATCATCACCGCGAATCACATCCGTAATTTTCATATCAAAATCATCAACAACGACACAAAAATTATAAGTGGGAACACCATCAGTGCGCGCAATAATTAAATCGTCTAATTCAGCATTGCACACAGAAATTTTTCCGCGAATTAAATCATCGAAAATAACCGTGCCAGTTTGCGGATTTTTAAATCGAATCACGTGCGGTGAATGTAGATCGTTGCGATTTAATTCACGACAAAGTCCGTCATAACGCGGTTTTTCTTTATTGATAGTTTGCGTTTCACGCAATTTTTCCAAACGTTCTTTGCTGCAATAACAGCGATACGCATGACCGTCTTTTAAAAATTGTTGAATGACTTCACGATAACGATCGAAGCGTTGCGTTTGATAAAATGGACCTTCATCGTAATTTAATCCAAGCCAATGCATGCCATCTAAAATCGCTTGAATGGATTCTTCAGATGATCTTTCCAAATCTGTATCTTCGACGCGCAAAATAAACGTGCCGTTGTGATGGCGCGCGTATAACCATGCAAATAGAGCGGTGCGCGCACCACCGACGTGCAAATAACCAGTCGGACTCGGCGCAAAGCGGGTACGGATTTTGGATGGCATCTCTTTTTCCTAGAAACTCAAATGATGAAGAAGTACGGCATTCTCAACTTTCAAACTTCTGACGCCAGGAGTACTTCAGACTCGCGTCACCCATCCCCCAGTGGGACCCTGACGCTTCGCATGAAGCACCCCTGGCGTCAAAAGTTTTGAAAAGTTGAGAATGGCGTGAAGAAGTGTATAGCAGCAGCACTGAAAAGAAAACTGCTTAGGTTGGACCCGCCTTAAATTCACGCATCATACGAACAAATTCCGCTTGCTCGTCTACCAACACGAGTTTCTGGACGTATTCTTGAGCTTTAAACAGTGTAAATGTACCGAATAATTTTTTCTGGTTATCAATTGTGACAGGCAAATGATATTGCTGCCTAAATGCTTCTAACGTAACTGGCACCGCATTGCTCATATCAATCACTTCGTTAGGATTTGCATGTGATTTTTCAGCATACGATCCAATTTGCGCTGTTTTTAAGAGTATTTCTGGCGCATAAAAAATTTTGAGCGTCGATGTCGATAACGCTGCATTTAATTTTCTTTCGACGAGCGCCTTAAACGAAGGCGCACGCAATCCATCTTTCAGCACAACCAATGCATCGGTGTAACACGAAGAATAATCAATTTGCCGACGACCGAAAATACTCCACAACTGCATTTGCGACATAATATTTCGCAAAGAAACACGAAAACGAATCGCGTCTTCTTTAAAAATATCACCCAGAAACTGGCCCGAATCTAAAAAAAACAAATGCTCTTGTGCACCTTCTTTTTGCCATATCATCGGTAGTGCATGCCCATAAACATCATCGTTATCGCTTCGATCACAAAAAATAAAACCGATTTGATGCGCATTAGAATATTGTTTTCTTGTCTCAGACAGTGCAGTAATAATATGTGCCGTTAAGCAATCAATCGTCGTCGGCACTGAGTGCACATAAATAAGAACCTGATATTTTTTGAGATACTCATTCGCGATTTTCTGCAGCGCAGTAGTTCGAAAAATAATATTGTGCCCCCCAAAATGGAACACGCGAATCTTTGACGACAACATAATCGTCTCGATCCTCAAGCAATGTCAATTTACCATCTTGCGCAATAGGCATATTAAAGATCACGCATCCTTATATTGAAACCTTATGTTGCGCACAAGCAGGTAAAATATCAAGACCTTAGGAAACTGCCGCACTGTTAGTTAGGATGTATACTATACTGAAGACGAAACGTAATTAGCATGATTGAATAACAACAGGAGGGTGTGACAATGAAAAAGATATTAATCGCATTAGCATCCATTGCAATACTGGGATCTACGACTCTAGCAGCAGCAGCTCATCATAGTTGTAAAAAGTATATTTTTTACTACGAATCGTATCAAGGTTCCGCGAAAGTTGCATACATTGGAGTGATACCGTATACCGGCACTCACTTCCCCACACAAACCTTAACTGCAGGTAATGCTTCCAGTCAACCCCTGACAATATCAAAAAATAGCACATATTACGTTACTATATATAATATTGGGGACAAGTCTGGGTATCCAACGTCGCAATCGATATATGACACCAATGGGATGCTGATAGAGCAATCATTCACAGCCAATAAGATGCCACAGCAACGGTTAGATTTGCAGAAACTCCCTAGTGGGATTTGTAAGTTGGGTATTCGCAGTAACTTTTGAAAGTTAGGAACAGGTACGAAATAACTCCTACAAGTGACGTATTGGGTGCCAGTTGGGTGCGTTATTTCGTACCTGTTCCTTATGCACCAAAAATTCAATTGAGTACATAATGAAATATAAAAATATTACACTCATTTTATTTTTCTCGTTATTTTCCGCGTTAAATGCAATCGCAGCCAACAACAATTGGATGTCTGAAATTCCCAATGATCGCATCTTAAATCAATTAATTATTCCGGGATCGCATGATTCAGGTACGTACGGCATTCAACCACAATCAAAATTTTCATTGAGTCCCGATGATCCGCTACCTATTTGGATTGAAGCAATCAGTAATATTTTGCCTGCTTCACTACTAACGCCCATCGTCGCCGGTTGGTCGAAAACACAACCCTACTCCATCACTGAACAATTAAATAATGGTATTCGTTATTTAGATTTTCGTGTGTGTTATTTTCAATCGCATTTTTATTTATGCCATGCGTTAATTAGCGTTCGTTTAAAAAACGCATTACAACAAATTCAAACATTTATTCAAAAAAATCCCAGCGAAATTATTTTGTTGGATATTAATCATGTTTATAACGTCACTAACAGCGCAGAAGAAACGCAGCTCGTACAATTATTACAAAATACCCTTGAAAATACGGCAATTCCGAATAGTTATAAAATTACGGATACGATGAAAACACTACTCAAATCTCATCACAATGTGATTATTTTTATGAATACCAGTCAAGTGATCACTGATCCAACGGCACAACAATTTGCTGCAAAAAAATTATGGAGTGAAAGCAAAATTGATTCGCCGTGGCCGGATGCTGCGGATATGAATGATTTAAAAAATACACTCGATACTGAAATGGCTTTTCGCGATAAAATTTATGCGTCAGCGAATAATTTATTTGTGCTTCAAATCATTCAAACAGAAAATACAGATGAAGTCATCGACGGCATTTTAAATCCTTCGCAATATCCCAATGCTATTGAGCCTTATGAATTGCCTGTCAATCAAGCGCTCGGCGACTGGATGAATAATTACATTGCGGAATACGGGCCACCACCATTAAACATCATCATACAAGATTGGTTTACAACAGGTAGTCCGCTGGTGCCACTGGCTATTCAATATGACACGGTCAGTATTCCGCTGAAAAATAAACTGAGCAGCGGTGCTCGTGAAAAATTACGTGAATTAAAAAAATGGTGTTTAAATAACACTGCATTTCAGTGATTCAGATGCTACCCAAAAATCCGATTCAGTACATCCGCTATTCGATCGCCTGCCAACACTGATTGCTCGCGCACAATGATTTTTCCTTGCTGAATATATTCTTGTGACGGCGCGGTGTTCATCGGTAAGGTATACACAAAAGTGGTTGCCATGTGATGACTCTCAAGCGCCCATTGTTCTGGCGATTGCACTGATAATTGTTTCGCGAAAAAGGTGCGCGGATATTGTGTCATCCATTTTTTCGCAATTGCTTCGACTTGATTATATTTAAATGCATACAGATGCGGCGGACTATAAAATAATCCTAAACCTTCATCCCAGAATTGATGTAAATTTTTCGCGATTGGCGAATCAATTAAATATAAATTTCCACCGCGATCACCTTCCGGAAATTGTTTGCTATACAAAGTCGTGCAATGCAACGGTTGATGAATATCACCGATGAAATGAATGAGAAAACTCAAATATTTTGCGCGACGTGCGGGTGATTGCGACATATCCGAAACAATTTTTTCTGCGTGCGCAATCGCCCACACGACATTGTCAACATTTGATGTCGGCGGTTTCACGTCGTCATCTTTCACATAAGGTAAATCGATAAAATGCCACGCATTATATTGCGTCGTTTGACTTTTAATTTGATCAGGCCACGTTGACGCACGCAAAAAACGCGCGTTGGGATAAGGTGAATGAAACATCACTGCGGTTAATGCATCGATTTTATTTTTGACGGCGGGTGTTAATTGATCGTACGCAATTTGTCCGATCACGCGATGACCGGCGCAGTCCCAGGCGAGTGTTTGCATCGAAAAAATAAGCGCGAATAATATTAATGTGATTTTGATTTTCATAAAGACCTGAGAATTAATTTGAAGAAATGTCATTCTACAGAGATTAATTTGGGATTTATATGCGGGTTTTTGAAAAAGTGGGAGTGGGAGTGGGAGTGAGAGAAAGTTTAAAAATTGAATTGAATTAAATTATAAAAAATAAAAAATTAAACTACACCTCAGATCTCCCACTCCCACTACTCACAACTTTCTGAGCTTCACCTCCGTAACCTTATGCCCCAATCCCTTTTTCAAAATCAATTGCGCACGCTCGCGACACGGCAAAATATTTTGAAACAAATTCACTTCATTAATTTCTTTCCAAATACGTTCGGAAAATTTTACAACTTCTTCGGGATTCATTGTCGATAAATAATGAAAATAACTGTCAGGATCTTTAAAAGCCGTTTGCGAAAATTTCACGACGCGTTCGACATACCATTGTTGAATCACTTCAACATTCGCATCGACAAAAATAGAGAAATCAAAAAAATCAGAAACGAACATCGAGGTTTGTTGCCCCGGTTTTTGTACACCCGTTTGCAAAATATTCAAACCTTCGAGAATTAAAATATCGGGTTTATCTACATCAACAAATTCACCCGGCAAAACGTCATACGATTGATGCGAATACACCGGAGCTTTCACCAAGTCATTTCCCGACTTCACATCCACCAAAAATTGCAGCAGCGCATTTAAGTCATAACTTTCCGGGAATCCTTTTCGATTCATGATGCCTTGCTCTTCAAGCACCGCATTGGGATACAAAAATCCATCCGTCGTCACCACCATCACACGCGGATGATTGGGCCAACGTGACAGCAACGCCTGCAAAATACGTGATGATGTACTTTTTCCGACAGCCACGCTGCCCGCAACGCCGATAATATATGGCACTTTCGGCTCAGGTTTACCTAAAAATTGTTGGCTCGCTTCATGCAACGATTGCATTGCCGTGACATATAAATTCAACAAGCGCGAGAGCGGTAAATAGATCTCCGCGACCTCAGTGAGCGACACCGTTTCCATTTGACCATGCAACGCGTCGAGGTCCGCTTCTGTCAACGTTAATGGCGTATCATTGCGGAAATTGAGCCATTCTTGGCGGGTAAACGTGAGATATGCAGTGTCGCTAACGCTCATGAGATAGCCCTATTTATGAGAATAAGGCGCTACTGTAGGCAGTTTTGTTTAGTTCTTCAAGCTTAACAAGTATAATCAATGACATGAAAAATCGATTTATACACATACTGATCCGCGCGCTACTGTGCCTGTCATTCGTCCTGAACGCCAGCGCAGCAACCCAATCTTATCTTCCTTCGCCCATCAAAAGTATATTGTCGCCGCCTACCAAACGTTTCTTACCGTTTCGCTATAAAGTCATTGGCGTTAACAATGACATCATTAAAAAAAATATTAACCTAACGCTGCTAAATCTGCGCAGCAGTTTTTCTTTTCCAATGACGGAAAAAGAAATGGATCACTTCATTAAAAAAGCGCCGAAGGCAATTCAAACGGCCGTTGAACCCTACGGTTATTTTCGCAGTCAGGTGGAATCATCACTGGTAAAAAAATCGGACGGTTGGTATGCAACACTGTATGTCAATTTAGGTCCTGCGTTGCCGATTCGATCCGTGCAAGTGGAAATTAAAGGCGAAGGTAAAACGGATCCTAAATATGTTGAGTTTTTAAAAAAACTGCCTTTTAAAATCGGCGCACCCTTACAAACAGAAATGTACGATACTGAAAAAGCAAGATTATATGACATCGCGACTGAACGCGGCTATTTCAACGCATCCATGCTGAAGAGTCAAATTCGAATTAATCTCACCCAATATTACGCGCGGATTATTTTTATTTTTGATACTGGAAAACGATTTCGCTTTGGACCGACGACGTTTACAAAAACACCTTTTTACGATTCATTTTTGCAACGATTTCTCGCGTACAAAAAAGGGGATTACTTTGACGCGAAAAAATTAGAGAAAACGCAATTCGGTTTGGTCTCAAGCAATTACTTCGATCAAGCACTCATCACGCCAGAACCGAAAAAAGCGGTCAATGGATATGTGCCGATTAAAGTGTCGTTAATTTTACGTAAAAGAAAAGCCTATCTGTTTGGTGTCGGTTATGGCACCGACACAGGTCCGCGCGCCACGTTGGGATTATCCGTACGACGCATTGGTCACGAAGGACATCGCTTTCACACAATATTGCGCGGATCGCAATATAACAGCAGTTTAACTGCAAAATATATTATTCCCGGATGGCATCCTGCCAACCAATTATTCACCATCGGTGCTGGTGGCTCCTACATAAAACAATCCACGGGTACAGCGAATAATGCGAAATTTGCAGTGAGTTATACCATTCTTTCTGATCACTGGAATAATTCATTCACACTCGGCTATTTAAATGAACGCTATCACCTGTCGAGTTTACCGTCCTCGATACAAAACTTAACAACGAATCTCGTCTCTCCAACTTTTGAAACAAAATATACGAATGCCGATCACAAAACGCATCCTAAAAAAGGCATTACAGCTACGCTACAACTCACAGGCGCGGATAAAAATATATTATCAAAAACTGATTTTTTTCAGGTGACATTACATGTAAATACGTTGTACACGATTAACAAAACCAACACACGATTATTATTTCGTTCTGATCTCGGTCACACTGATATTGCCAATATCGATAATTTACCGCTGTCGTTACAATTATTTGCCGGTGGTTCAGAGAGCGTTCGAGGTTATCCATACAATTCCATCGGAATTTATGGCAGCAATAATCCCGGCAGAAATATGGTGGTCGCCAGCACTGAAGTACAACAAAAAATTATCGGTGCCTTTTATTTGGCGGGATTTATCGATGCTGGTGTGGTTGCGAATAATCATCTTTTTCACCACATCAATGCTGGAACAGGTCCTGGTATTGCATGGATTTCACCGATCGGTACGGTTGAATTAACGGTTGCGGAAGCGTTCACACAATTAAATAAACCGTGGACCATACAATTTACGATGGGGACCGCGCTATGATAAAAACGTTGCTGCGATCACTGCTGGTTATTTTTATTTTAGGCATTGCTCTCGCCGCATTTATACTGACGCCATCAGGTTTACGTATGAGCGTTGATCTCGCATCACACTTTTTACCCGGGGAATTAAGTTATCAAAAAATATCTGGTGTGATTATTGGTCCCATGACGATTGATCATTTGCAATATAAAAACAAAGATGAAACGATGAGTGCCGATCAAGTACGTATCGATTGGCGTCCGATGGATATATTTAAAAAAGAATTACACATCAGTTCGCTCGACATTCAAAATTTACATGTCATTTCACACAATAAAACGATTCCAGCACAATGGACTGAAAAATCCATTCAGCGCGCAATTTATGACTTACGCGAAACGATTAAAGATCAAATTCTTCCGCTGCACTTAGAATTAAATGAGATGAATGTCACACAACTGACTGTGTCTGATTACGCTCAGCAAACACAGCTTAAAAAAATATCTTTTCAAGACACATCAACAAAAAATCAGTTAAACATAAAACTTTTTGCAACGATTGATAAGCCGTCATTGCTCAACATACAATTTCAATTGCATGAAAATCCCAGTGGTGACACGCTACATCTTTTAATCACGGGTGATCACACCGACTGGGATTTAGTCGGCACAGGCAATCAACAATCATGGCACTTTCATACGCTGAAAGATGTATTCTTAAATGGCACGCTTAATGCAGAATTGCACTTAAACTTGAAATCTACTTTAAATTGGCGTGCCAAATTAACAGCAGTAAAAATTGATTTATCCCGACTGGATCCATTACTGACTTCTTCATTAACTGGCCAACTCAATAGCACCGACAGTACGAATGATCTGCGCATTCAAACAGCGACCTCTCATTTTCATTTTACTGCTATGCATAAAAATGCATGGCATATACATGGGAACTTTCTTTCATCCAACGGTGAATTAAAACACGCAGAAATCAATCTGATTGGAAATTCGCATGATAATGTATGGCGCAGCACATTGAATCAACTCACGCTTCATTTTAACAAAATAGGTACGTGGCGATTAGTAGCGCCCACTTTCGTGACTGCAACTGAACACACGATTAATGTCGCCGATTTATGTGTAACATCAAAACGTGCAGGCAATGTTTGTCTACAACAGGGTGCTCTGGAAAATCAGCAACTTTCTGGCAACCTTCAAATAAATATTACTCACTTTGCATGGGCACGAACATGGTCGCATCTGTTTGAGCCGAGCGGACAAATACAGGCGGATCTCGCCCTGTCTGGGACAACTAGAAAACCGATTGTGAATGGTTCCATCCATTTAGCTCATGGCAGTTTTATTTTTCCCACATTGCATATCACGCTACACGACATTACTGCATCGATTACGAGTAATGCGGAAAAATTAAATTTTAACGCGCAAGCATTTTCACAAAACCAACCAATCAATCTAAAAGGTTCTGTTGATTTGACGCAACCTGATTTTTTAGCGACCGTTTCATTAACATCGAATAATGCTTTAATCATTGATACCGATCAATATATCGCGTACGCCACCGCAGATTTAAAAGCAACCGTGAAAGATAAAGATGTTTTTCTAACAGGAACGATTATCGTGCCAGTCGGCTCGATGACAGCGCATGATTTTCAGTCAACCACCACATTACCCGATGACGATATTGTTTATACGGCGGGCGTCGCACATCCACCAAAACCATTCTGGTTATTGCATACGAATGTCACTGTGACCCTGCAAAAAATTCAACTCAATGCTTTTCATGCAAACGCGCAATTGTATGGCACGATGCAACTCATGCAAGAACCCAACCATGATATGTTTGCCAATGGTTCGATTAATGTGCGCCGCGGAACGTATACTGTTTACGGTCAAACACTCACGTTATCGCCGACATCCTCGCTTGATTTTCCAAATTCATTATTAAATGATCCGGTCTTTCATGTGAATGCAACAAAAGTAATTCGAAGCGTGAACTTAACAACCACAGATACTTCAGAGCGAAAATTAATCGTGGGTGTTGAAATTCATGGTCGTGCGCGCGCACTAAAAATCACATTTTTCTCGAATCGCGGCAATCTTTCGCAATCCGATATTTTATCGTACCTCTTACTCGGTTATGGCGGTACAGCAGATACTCCGGGAAATACAGATATTTTGTTACGTGCTCTGGCTGCTGTGAATATGTCGAGCCAAGGATTAATGGGAAAACAAAATATTGCGATGCAAATTCAACAAGGATTAGGCTTGCGAGAAATGGGCGTGGAATCAGAAACCACCACCGAAGCCAATGGCAATCCGCTCAATCGTCAATCTGCGTTCGTCGTCGGAAAAAATATCGCACATAATTTCTATGTGCGTTACAGCATTGGCCTTTTAGCACCTGTTGATGTGATCGAACTTCGATATTTATTCAATAAAAATTGGTCGGTGCAAACGGATTCCAGTTCGCTGGGTAATGGTGCGGATGTGTTTTATACGTTGGAGAGGGATTAGTATTTAACGAACCCTGTCCCTCTCCCGGGGTACCGGGAGAGGGACAGGGTGAGGGTTTCAGCGCATCAATTAACTTTCTCGACTCCCAACTCCCAACTTTCCATTTTCAAATACCACAATATCAACAGCGACGGCAACCCAACAATTGCAGTCACAATATAAAAATCAATCCAACCCAAATGCTGAACTAAATGTGCAGACACAGGTCCAATAAAAATTCTACCTAATGCGGAAACTGCTGCAAATAAAGCATATTGTGTTGCTGTGTAACGTCGATCACACAGACTCATTAAATACACAAGAAATGCAACGGTGGCGAGCGCACTACAAAAATACTCACCGAAAATTGCAACCGTCATCACAATCATATTTTTTCCAACAAATGCGAGCCACGCATATAATAAATTCGAACTCATTTGTAATAATCCGAAAATCCACAACGCGCGATAAGTGCCTAAATAAGGCATTAAAAATCCACCCAACACACTGCCGCATAATAATGCGACAATGCCAGCAGTTTTGCTGATCGCTCCCACTTGTATCAAACTAAATCCCACGCCGCGAATTAAAAAAGCCGTGTTCAATGACAGCGCCATCGCATCACATAATTTATAAATCACGATAAATATTAAAATGAGCACTGCATTTTTTCTTGTGAAAAATGAGCGCAGAGGTGCAATGATGGCTTCTTGCAATGTACTCGGTTGAGAAACCGTTTCTACTGGATTGGGTGCAGTTTTTGTTACAAACATCAATCCAAAAAAACAAAATGCCATCATCAAATACATCACGTGCCAATTTATTTTTGCAGCAATTATTAATGCAAGCGCGCCGGATACCATCATCGCGATGCGATACGCGATTAAATAAATCGTTGTACCTATTCCACGTTCTTGATCGGGCAAAACTTCAGTTCGATAGGCATCAAATGCGGTATCTTGTGTCGATGAAAATATCGCGACTATAAATGCTAAAATGGCTAGAAATAAAGGTGTTTTTGCAGGATGACATAATGCCATCGCAGCAAACGTTACACCAAGCGCGCCTTGCATCAAGAAAATCCAACTGCGTCGACGGCCTAATTTGATCGGCATCCACCGATCTAAAAACGGCGCCCACAAAAATTTATACGCATACGGCTGCCCCACTAACGTCAACCAACCGATCGTCACCAAACTCACACCAGAAACGGTATACCATGCTTGCAAAGTCGAACTAATCAACGCAAGCGGAAGACCTGATGAAAATCCGAGAAATAAAATCGTCAATAATCGGCGATTCAAATAACGATGCACAGAAAATTCCTTTTGGAAATGAGGAGTGCTAATATTACGCGATCCAAAACTATTAGGCGACAAAATCGATGGAAATCAGCGTATTTGATTTATTTTCAATTGGCATCGGACCGTCCAGTTCGCACACTGTGGGACCGATGCGTGCGGCCGCGGATTTTCTGCGACAGCATTCGCAGGATGCATTTGAATATATTCATTCAGTGACTGTACGATTGCACGGATCGCTCGCATTCACTGGTATTGGGCATGGAACCAATAAAGCCATTTTAATCGGATTATGTGGCGATCTGCCAGAATCCATCGATCCATTTACCATCGATGCACGTGTTGAAAGAATTTGTGCATCACACCAATTATCATTACTTGGAAAACATGAAATTAATTTTGATAACGAAAAAGATTTAATTTTTGATTATGAGCATGTATTACCGCATCATCCGAATGGCATGACGTTTATCAGTTTTGATAAAAATAAAAAAATAATTCATGAAGAAATTTATTATTCTGTCGGCGGCGGATTTATTGTTTCTAATACACAATTAAAAAATCCCGCAGAATTATCCTCACACACGTTACCCTTTAAATTTGATTCGGCAGCTGAATTATTAGCGCACTGCAAAAAAGAAAATTGCACGATTGCAGAATTAATGATGAAAAATGAATTAACCTGGAACAATGAAAAAACCATTCGCGAAAAATTAATTCGCATTGCGAATGTCATGGAGGAATGCATTCACAATGGATGTGTCACAGAAAGCACTATTTTACCCGGTGGTTTGAAGGTTCGACGACGCGCACCGAAATTATATGACAAATTAAAAAATGCGGGCGATCCAAAAATACAAGGCACTTTATTGATGGAATGGCTGGATTTATATGCGATTGCAGTGAATGAAGAAAATGCAGCGGGTCATCGTGTTGTTACTGCACCAACGAATGGCGCTGCAGGAATTATTCCATCGGTGTTGGAATACCTAAAACGTTTTTATGATTGCGATGACAATAAAATCTGCGAATTTTTATTAACAGCAGGTGCAATTGGAATTCTCTATAAAAAAAATGCGTCGATTTCGGGTGCAGAAATGGGATGCCAAGGTGAAGTCGGTGTTGCCTGTTCGATGGCAGCGGCTGCATTAACCGCGGCGCTCGGCGGCAATATTTATCAAGTCGAAAATGCAGCAGAAATCGGCATGGAACACAATTTAGGATTAACATGCGACCCTGTAAAAGGTCTCGTGCAAATTCCGTGTATCGAAAGAAATGCCATGGGCGCAGTAAAAGCAGTGAATGCCACGCAACTCGCACTCGCGGGCGATGGCGAACACAAAGTCTCACTCGATATGGTGATCAATACCATGCGCGAAATCGGCAATAATATGAGTACAAAATACAAAGAAACATCGCAGGGTGGATTGGCGGTGAATGTGATTGAGTGTTGACCCCGAGTCGAAAAGAAAGCCTTCCAATGTGGAATTGTAATGCGTAAAAAAAGTAATCTTTTTCAGAATGCATCGTATGACGCACTGGTTTTTGTGTACGATCAGCATCTCTCCAATCCTTTTTCCGACGTCAATGCTCCAAGAGGACCCTATATCGATGGAAGCGGCGTCTATTGTCACTATCCAGCAAATCAGCAAGTTAGAAAAGACTCTACTGAGGTTTACAGACCCAATCATGGCCTGGCACATAATGTTCGTGTAACGGCAAAAGTGAGTGATGTGATTAAGCTATACGCCGATTCTGAAAATAATACAAATGCAAACTCAAGAAAATGGTTTGAGGCGTTAAATACAGAAGATGAGAAAACTAAACTTGAAATTGTAGGATCCTTTTATGTCGCTTGCCGAGAAAGTGAAGCGGGCTTTAGTCCAGAACCCAGTTCTCCCTATCAACGTTATCGCGATGCTTCTAGCAACGCATTTTATGACTATGCAAAAACATTAAAGAAGTCAGATGAGCAAACGCCACTTTTTACCGAGGCTGAGTTGCAATTATATAAAACCGTATTGAGAGATCCGTATTTTGATAAATCTGCAGATGCTCCGGCCTTATTAGGGTCAAATGAATTTGATGCAAAGAAAGCAGCGGCTAAAGCGGTACTGTCATCGTGTCATGCGCTGGATTTGGCAAGATGTTTTCATAGCGATAAAATGGGTCATAAAATTTGGGAAGTAATAGATCCATTTGGAAAATTTGATGCTAACCGCGTTCCATATCAACGTTCACGAGTATTTCAACAATTTGTTCGCAGCGAAATTCAACATATTTTAACAGGTAATAAAATAACATCTTCTTTTGATTTAATGAAATGCTCTTTTCAAGAAAAAATAGTCCTAGAAAAAAGATTTTTATTTCGATTGTGCGGAACACATCCTGATATTGCGATTCGATGCGTTTCTCTGTCTCATCATATTGATAATGCTGATATTGCAAACCGGCTATCTATTTCATTCAATCGATATGCGATGAGAGGAGCAGATGCATTAAAACAATTTTTAACCCGCATTGAAAATTGTTTTTCAGAAAATTCTACAGAATCATTAAATTCAATTTTATTAGAAGAAAAAGTGCACCTTCGTAATACGTCAGCCGGTCGTATTTTTAAAACTATCCGAAGTGACGATTTAGATTTTTGGGATGAATTTGCAAAAGAATTAATTGATCCAAGCGCAGACAAACCTGAGTTAAGAGGGACAAAAGACAAAAACACCGACATAAGACTACCATTTACCGTTAAGCTTAAAAATGGTGAATACAAAGTTGTTCCGACAAGTAAGGAAGAAAAAAGAAAAATTCCTGGAGAAGAATATAACGAAGCCGATAAGAAAAAATTCTCAAGACACCAATCAACCTCTTATTCTAATTATCAAGCGGGATATAATCCCCCTTATTTTGGCCACAACGTCTCAAGATCAGAACTATTGGTTGGCGTATCGTTTGCGCCTGAAGATTGCCAACTTAAACGGATCATGATGTATGATCTTGGCACGATAGGACGCCCATATGATTTTCAAACAAAAAAAGAAGCGAAAAAATTTATAATAGAAAATCTCGCTAGCGGCATGTATCACACTTCGCTGGCATCACTACAAGTAACCGGATTAACTCGAGGCCACAATAAACACAATGAGGTGATGGCAAAATTGCAATGGACTCGCAATTCCAGCATTACTGTTTTTTCCGACAATCTTGAGAGTCGATTGTTGGCACAGCTTCGCGCGCTGGATTTAAAAAATCGCTTTGAAAAAAAATATTCCGGACAAACTGTCACAATTCCTATCACTATTTATCCTGAATTTTTGCCTTATACAACAGAGCGTCAAGCGGAAGACAAAATAGCAGCACAACATGATTCTCAATTACAACACTATTTTTTACTGGAAAAATTCTTTTTAGAAAGATCTAGATTTTCTCTTCGTGATTATCAACCCGACACGATAAGGCAAGCATTAATATTAAGTAAAAAATTAAACAAAGAATTATACAAGAATCTGTTAAATCTGATCATAGCTGAAAATTTAGATTTGACAACGATAATCCATAATGTGAATGACTTTATCAATGTGATGCAACATTTTTCATCCGATAAATTCAAAGTGGCATGCGACACGTTAAAAGATACATTATCTGTAATTATCAAAAATGTTGAGGATTTTTATTTATTGGTGCAAGCATTTGAAGGCACTGATAAGATTGGGTTGATTCTTAATGTGGTTGATTTTAATAAACTCATTGATGGTAATAGTCACACTTTTATTCGAGTATTTCAAACAATACCTGAACAATATCGTGATAATGTTTTAGATTCCTTGAGTTTTGCTAATATAATTCAAAATGAGTTTGATTTTCGTTATTTGTTGGACGTGGTAAAAACAGATCATCCACTAATTGTTGCAACGGGCAGTGGTTTTCCGCTATTCACAGAAACACAATTGAATAAAATTATCAGTTCGATTTCTGATCGTTTATCGCTATTGCTGGAACAATATCTAAATTCGTCGAGCAGTGTGTATGGTCTATCATCCGTTAATGAATACATAAAAAAAGCAACAGACAATGTGTCTATTGAAAACTGCAATGAAGCAGAATTGAAGAAATATTTAGAATTATTGAAATGCAAATACATGATTAAATCACATAGTGAGCGGCAATCTTCGTGTTGTTCATTTTTTTGTGGAAATACTATTGCGATCGCGACAAAATTAAAAGTAATTGGTGAGATGCAATCTATGCTTCAAGATAAGCAAATCAGGCCGCTCTCCAGTGCTGCTGAATTAGCTTTGGCTGATATGCGTTTTATTAAAGTCTACGAACGATTAAAAATACTTACGCACTTCGTTGCTTTCGCATTCGCTTACGCTCGGCTTCTGAAATAATCCACCACGAACGAAAACGGCCCCGACAGCACATATATTCCAAACACCGCTAAAAACACATCGGGTGGATCAAGTGCAACAAAAGCAAGCGCCAACACAATGACAACGATAGCTAAAAACGGAATTTTATCGCGCGCGTCGAAATCTTTAAAACTGCGGAATGGAATCGTGCTCACTTTCAACAGTGCAATTAAAATCGTAATGCCCAATACGAGACTTTTGATGCTGTCCCCTGAAATATGATGTTTCGTGCAAAACCAGAGAAAACTTGCGATAAAACCAGCAGCGGCAGTCGTCGTTAATCCACGAGAATAACGCTTGTCTTCATGATCATCGAAACTTAAAAAACGGGCTAATCGCAACGCAGTACAGACCGTGTAAATAAACGCGGCTAACCAACCCACTTTGCCGACACCCGATAAAGACCACAAATACAGCACCAATGCAGGCGTTACGCCAAAACAAATCATGTCGGACATATTGTCCATTTGCGCGCCGAATTCGCTTTGCGTTTGCGTTAATCGTGCGACACGTCCATCCAAACCATCCAATATCATTGCGATAAAAATCGCGATTGCGGCCGTACTAAATTGTGCATGCGTTGCCGCAACAATCGCATAAAAGCCTGCAAACATAGCACCAACAGTGAATAAATTCGGCAGCAAATAGATGCCACGACGAATTCCTGTGTTGGCTTTTTCTTCGGTCATAACATCACCTCAGTGGGAGTGGGAGTGGGAGTGGGAGTGGGAGTGTCAAGAGTGGAAATAAGTGTACATATCAATCAATTATTCGAAAAAATTTAAATAAAAAATAAATTTTAAGCACACTTCTAACCTCCCCCTCTAACCTCCCACTCCCACTGCAAATGTGCCATAATAGCATTATGAACGACGAATCCAAAAAAATCATTATCGAAGGTATCACCGAAAGCGGCGAAACTTTTCGTCCGAGTGACTGGGCGGAACGGATGAGCGGACAGCTCTCTACGTTTCACAAACGGCGCATCCACTACTCTCCTTTGTTACAACCCTCCGTCAAAGATGGTCGCAAATGTGTGTTGCTAGACCCAAAATTAAAAGAATCCAACCCTGAACTCTATCAATCCATTCTCGAATTTGCGCAAAAAAATCAGCTTAAAATTTGCGGTGAAGAGGATGATGGTACTTCCAAGGAATCGAAATAATCATGACACCGGAAGAACGGATTTTTGAAAATGGCAGCGATTATTTTAACGCACTCATTCATGATATCAATCAAGCCACACAATCCATCGATTTAGAAACCTACATTTTCAATAAAGACACTATCGGCAAACGCATCGCAGACGCATTATGTCATGCTGCATTGCGCGGTGTTTCGGTGCGCGTATTAGTCGACGGCGCAGGCAGTCCCTATTGGAGTGCAACGCTCGCACGAACATTAGAAAAATCTGCTGTAAAAACAAAAGTGTTTCATCCGTTTCCATGGCAATTATGGAATTGGAGCCGTTCCGTTGCGAAAACACATTTTTTATTTAAGGGCATTTATTTAATGTTCACTGCGAATTCGCGCAATCACCGTAAAATATGCGTGATTGATAGCAAAATTGCCTATGTCGGCAGCGTCAATATTAATGAATGTCATCTCACTGCGGAAGAAGGTGGAAAAAATTGGCGTGACACTGCAGTGTGTTTAACTGGCATTGATTTGTCGGAATTACAAAAAGCATTTGAAATCGCATGGACGCATCGCACGATTACTGAACGGCTGCGTGATGCGTTTCAACATATTCGTCGTGAACCACGCATGCGATTGAATTACACACGGCATCGTCGTCGCATTTTACATAAAAATTTATTGCGTCGCATGCGATTAGCGCAGCGTCGCATTTGGATTACCAACGCGTATTTTGTGCCGGATAATTTTTTATTAAAACGCTTAAAAGAAGCGGCAAATAACGGCATCGATGTTCGCATTTTATTACCAGAAAAATCTAATGTCAGCATTGTTAAATGGGCTTCGACGACGTTTTATTTTAATTTACTGAAAGCGGGCATTAAAATTTATGAATACGCGCCCGGCATGCTGCATGCAAAATCTTTAATTCTTGATGATTGGATGTTGATTGGATCGAGTAATTTAAATCACCGCAGTTTGCTACATGATCTTGAGGCGGATATTACCATATTTACGGATACTGCCAAAAAAACACTTGAGCAATTATTTTTGAAAGATTTAACGCAATCTACACAGATGCAGCTCGAACAATGGGAAAATGTGCGGCCGATGCATCAACGTATGTTAGGAAGATTGGCGCTATATTTAAAGTATTGGATCTGAATGCATCTGCACTACGGGTGCAACTTGTTCGAGATAGGCTCTTTGATTTAAATCAAAAAAATAAGATATTCCGTAATTAAACTGCAATAAAAGCACATTGATGAGTGAAAATATCACAAAAATACCCACCAAATTTTCCTGCTGCTTCGGCAATTGATTATGAGCACGCGCGACAGCACCGCTTGCGCAAAGCAAACAGAGTAACCACGATATCAATGCCGCAAAAACAGAGAAATTTTGAAGATAAGATACGACGGTACTTGTGCCTATCGCCCACGCAAAATAGGGAAGAAACAATGCCAATGGGAGAAAAACATAAACCATTTTTGATAGTGCATATTGTCGCGCGATTTTAAAAATAAGAACGACAGGTACTAACAAAAATAAAAAATAATAATCCCATCCGAGTGGTGAGCACAACAGCGAAAATATAATTAAAAAACTAAAACGTAATTCATCTGAAAACACAGGCAAATGACGCAAGCGTAAGTGATCGTACATCACAAAAAGCATCATCACCAACAAACAAATACTGGCTGTCATCATACGCACAAAAATTAAATTAATTTTATGATGCGTCATGACAATGATATGCGCTATCACACCCAACAAGGACGCGTTCATGGGTAACATGCAGCGATCAATAAACACTGGGTAATTCTGCGATAAATGATAAAAAGCGACGTAATCGCTCCATGGAAAATATAATAATGGAAGAAAGAAAAAAATTAAAAAAGAAAAAATAAATAAACCCATCAAACGCCACTGACGTTTCAATATAAACAACAGGATAAATATAAGAAAAAATAATTTAACACTGGCGAGCAGCGCTAAAATGATTGTCATCGTCCGCCAGCGTTTTAAATGCATCAACAAAAACCCGCCGCACACTAACGGAAGCACAAAATAGGCGACTTCACCTAATTTTAAATTGTAAAGACTGGGCCAACTCAACCACAGCATAAATAAAAACGGAATAAAGTTATATCGATTTATTCCCAAAGGATCATAATATCGCACCATCAATCCAAGGCTAATCGTCGCACCAACAAGAGAGAGCATCATCCATGCAAACGTACTTACCGGTAATCGATTACTGACATTCACTAATCCTTTCAAAAAAACATTCATGATGGGCGTATTCATATTGATGGATGATATTTTTGGCGTGATGCGCATCGTGATCTTATCTTTTTTATGTATAATGCTCAGCACACGAGAATAATAATGCGCGCTGTAGATATTTTTGTTTGCGTAAAGCGACGTATAAAACGTTTTATAGTCATTGGCAAAATAAGGCGTGCTGGAAACAACGCGTTGCCAGGCGAGCACCATGAAGTAAGCGAGCAGGAGAATACAGACAAGATTAAGTGAGATTAATTTGAATCGTTGCATTAAATCTTCACTCGCCTCAAAATAAACGTCGGTATGCATTTAAAAATCAACATAATCCAACGCCAAAACCACGGAAAATATTTCAGCGATACTTTATTTTCTGCTGCCTGCAAACAAGCACGTGCACAGGCATCAGGACTCGCTGCGATAAAAGCTCCTGGTTTGCCATACATCATCGGTGTATCAATATATCCTAATTTCATCAATGTGACTGATACATTATCTACTTTTAATGCTGCACGTAATCCTTCGCAAAAAGGAGCAAGCGCGGCTTTTGCTGCGCCATAATCAAAATTGGAGGGACGACCGCGATCACCTGCCACAGAACCTAACACCAAAATATGGCCTTGTTTTTGTGCGCGAAAATACGGTAAAAATGAAAAAACGGTGGATACAACGCCTGTGAAATTGGCATTCATTATTTTTATGGCATCAGCGTGTGAATGATCAATAGCAGGCGCGGGCAACATCACACCAAATGCTAACAATAAATTAATAGGAAGTTTTGCATGCTTCATACAAGATGCTGTGATAACTGGATGATCGACACTTTTTTCAGCATCGAAAAAAACAACGTCGACTGACGTGCTATATCTTATTTTTAAGTCGTTTTGAATCGCAGTTAATTTTTCTAAGTTGCGACCCAATAAAATTAATTGATCGCCGCGCGCTGCAATCAAATGCGCGAATCGAATGGCGATTGCACTTGCGGCACCCGCGATAATCCAGCATTGTTTGTTCATCATCACTCCTTTTGAATCCAAACACCTGGCGTTATGTTTTTTAAATAAGCGGGTTTGTTTATTTCAATAAAACGAGAAACGGCATTATGATAATCCAAAAACAAAAAACTACAGCCAGTATATAAAACTATGACAAACAAAAGAATATGCGATTGATATTTTTTTGCAGTCTCAACATGTTGGATTGAAGACGACGCACTTAATAAACATAACATCCAAAACACCAAACTAAAAAATACACACACATGATAAACTGCATTAGAAAAAAATCCAGTGACTGGCAGTGATAAAAAATAAGGGGAAAATAACGCTATAGCGAAATAGAAAATACATCTATTTGATATTAAATAGTGTCGACTCATTTTAATTAATACAAGCACGGGTATTAATAAAAACACATGGTAATAAAGCCATGCGGATGGAGAGCACATCAATGCAAACACGATGAGAAAACAAATTGCTAATTCGGTTGAAAATTCCGGTAAATATTTCAACTTTCTGTAATCATAAATCATCCAGCGTACAATAATATAGATTGACAAAAAATAGGTCGGGATTAAAATTTCAATCACTGTTGGGTGCGTTTTAAAAAACCCAAACATTTTTGCAACAAAACCCAGCAGTGCGCCATTTAAAGGAGACAATGATCGATAAATGGTTTGCAAAGAATTTTCATTGGCATGAAAAAATGTCCAGTAATTTGCTTTTGTAAAAAATACTATCGGTAAAAAGAAAAAACCGATAAAAGAAACCAGAAATATAAGCAATAAACGCCACTGTTGTCGCGTCACATAAAATAACAAAAAAATCAAAAAAAATAACTTTAGGCTGGCCAATAAACCAAATAGAACAGCTGCTGCATTTCGTTTTTTTATGCTTTCCAGAAAAAATGCAGCACATAATATTGGTAATAGAAAAAAAGCTAATTGCCCAGAATTAGCATTAAAAAGAGCGGGTCTACTCGTTTCCAAAGCAACAAGTGCAGGCAAAAAAACTAGATATTTAATATGATAGTCATTTAACCAATTTGTTAATAAAATAACACTCACCGATGCGCCGAACAGTGAAAGCAACACCCATAGTAATACGTTTGTGCTTAAATCATCGCTGAAATTGATCATCGGCTTTAAAAATAGATTCATCGTCGGTGTATTAAAATTAAATATAGATTGATCGGTGAGAGTTTTGTTAATGACGGTGAGATGATGTAAGGTGCGATACATTACACTGGGATCACGCAATGTTTTATAAAATAATGCATAGTCATTATTTAGCATGGTTGATGATGCGGTTAAATTGCGCCATGACAAAATCGAAAAATAAGCAATTAAAATTAGGCAAACTATATTGATGCAAACGAGAATTGATTTACTCATTCAAGAAATCCTTAAACGTTTTGACATCTCAGATTGCCAATATTTATTGGGGTCAACTGTTTTTAAAATAGACTGGAATTCAGGTAGTTTAGGATACATTTTGGAAAAATTTTCTGGAGATAAACAAGCGTCTTTGGCTAAATAGATTTTGCCGTGGTGTTTTATCACGATGGCTTCTAGTTGGTTCAGTAAGTTTAAGATATTTGTCTTCGTAGCTTCGCTCCCTAACGGTCGCGGCTCCCTGTCGAGATCGGTATTTTTATTTGGAAAATCGAGTGCTAAGGTAAATCCGCGCATTGGGAAAGATAATAATCCTTCATCAAAGCTGCCGAGTGTTTTTAATATGCCTAAATAACAGATGTGTTTTGATGCTTGCACGGTATTTAAAATTTCTATCACACCCGCATTTGCATAATCATCTGGAATTACGCATTGAAATTGATAAAAGCCATTTTTGCCATAGAGATAATTCCAATCTGATAATGTGTCGAGGGGATAAAGGAATTGTCGCAACGGCTGAGAAAAAGTTTTGGAATTTCGCAGAGCACGCCAGTAATAAAAATTGTTAAATATACGAATTGTGAAGCAATTTAAAAAAATCACGCGGAATCTCAAAAGCCAACTGACACTCCCACTCCCACTCCCACTCCCACTCCCACTCCCACTCCCGCTCCCGCTCCCACTCCCACTCCCATTCTCCGCAGTCGATAAAATGCTGCGACCAAAATGTTTTGTCGCCAAATCGAGCCATGCGACGCTGTAAGTAGCTTGATCACGTACAGCGCGCAAACGTGAGATTAATGCAGGAATGGTCGGGATTAATTCATTGGTCACGCAGACGGTATTTGATTGTTTTTGGAGTTGCAAACAAACGATCGTGATGATGCCGGTTAAACCCAAACCGCCGATGGTTGCGAAAAAAATAGGTTTATTTTCTGTGCGCGAGCAACGAATGATTTCACCACTCGATAATAATAAATCAAACCACAAAACTGATTTAGAAAAACTGCCGACACTGTCGTGATTTTTGCCGTGCACATCATTGGCAATAGCGCCGCCGATGGTAACAAATGCGGTGCCCGGAGTCGTGATTAATCCAATATCACGCGGCAAGAATGTATTTTGTATATCGCCAAGCGTTACACCAGATTCGCAGATTAGTATTAATTTTTCAGCATCAAATGAAATAAAACGATTGAGGTGTTCGGTTAAAATTATGTTGCCTGTTGCAGTGAGTGCTTCGTCGCCGTAGCTGCGGCCGAAACCGCGGGCGAGGAGTGGTGTGTTTGTTTGTTTGATAATTAATTTTAAGTCGGAGATGAATTCTGGGCGGAGCGTGTTGGTGCAAATGAATTTAGTACGACCAAAGCCGGATAAGATTTGTTTGTAATTTATATTCATCTTCATCTTTATCTTGGGATCTTCGTGATTTAAAACCCTCACCCTGTCCCTCTCCCAGAGGGAGAGGGAACGTACTAATACCGCTTCCATTTAATTTTGACCGATTGAGCATCATCAATAAATTAATATCGCTGACAACACAAACCACATGATCACGGTGCCTAATAAAAATTTATCGGTAAATAATAATCGCGTTGGCGAATCGGATTTTTCTTCGACTAAGGTTATCTGCAAATACCGCAACATGCCAAACAATACAAGCGGCACGGTCCAATAAAAATGTGTGGTGCCTAAATGCACTTCGGCGATATCGAGTGTGCTATAAATCGTGTAAGCGATTAATAATGCGCTTAAGGTGATTGCGATACTCGCATCGATAAAAACCAAATTATATCCGCGTATACTTTCGCGATGAACGTACGTCATGTGATGCACGATATCATCGCGACGTTTCGCAAGCGCTAAAAATAAAGCTAGCAGGCCTGTGCACATTAAAATCCATATCGATGGCGTCACATGAATTAATTCGCTACCTGCAATCACACGCAAAATAAAACCCGCTGCAACACAATACACATCGATAATTGCAATGCGCTTTAATCCGGCGCAATAAGCGATATTAATGATGTAATAAATTAATACCACAGTGAAAAAAGTCTGCGATAAAAGCGCAGCCGCAATCAAACCAATCATGCTCAATAGAATACATAGCCATCGCGCGAGTGTGACACTGATTTGATTACTGGCGATCGGACGAAATCGTTTTTGGGGATGCAGTAAATCCGCGGCGCGATCTTTTAAATCATTGAGGATATAAATGCTTGAGGCGGTAATGCTGAAAATAATTGCGCCGATTAAAATGCGAATAACTTCGGGGTAATGAAAAAGAGTCGGCGTAAAAAATAGCGGCGCGAATAAGAAAAGATTTTTGATCCAGTCTTTGGGGCGGAGGAGGCGAAAGATGGGAGTGGGAGTGGGAGTGGGAGAAGTTTTAGAATGTAAATTCATAAGTGCAGCCTGAATTATAAAAAAATCTACATGAACAACAAGCGTAATTTAAACATGTAAATTTAAACTACACCTCTGAACTCCCACTCCCACTCCCACTAACTCTGTTCAACCTCATGCAACGCACGCAACACTTGATCCAATATCAACTCACCAGAATCACTGGGCATCATATTTTCTTCTTGAGCGACTTCCATTTCATGCACATCATACGCCCACTGCTTGAGCACCGATATTTTCTGCGCACGCGACAAACGGTGATCATGCGCGACATCTTCTGGTGCTAAATAATGCGCGGAAGGGTCTGCTAAAATTCGATCAAATTCTGTTTGACTTATGGGTGACATAGCCAGTAAACTCCTTCAGTTGTTTTAGAAAAATCATCTCCAACATTGAAACGCTTTTTTCGTAGCTTCGCTTGCTGACACGCGGCTCCCTGTTGAGCGCGCGGTTTCATTTTGCTCATAATTTACACACACCGATAGAATTTACTTCAAAAATACAGTGCATCTAATTCAATTATAAAGACATTTAATTTTGGTCAAAAATAAGGTTGTGTTTAAGTAATCACCCATCCAATGATGAATTAGTTGAAAAACACATCCCAATATTTTGTTTTTTATTGTTTTTTTTCATTTTGCGCGCTTTGGTCACTAGCATAGTAGACTTTCAATAAATTCTCGATCATTTGCTTCAGAACACTCTCTTTACCCGTATCATCCAAAAATCCTGCTTCTTCTTTGAAGTCCGCAAACATTTCTTCCAACGCTTTGGCGGCACTGCCACTCGGAAATTGCTGCGCCAATAATTGTCGCGCCTGACGTGGACCAATTTTTTGATACAGCGTATTACGAATATTCACATCTTCAGCAGTCGTATTCAGCGCCCACAATTCGATGGGGCCTAGTGTTGACGTGAGTAATTGCGTATTCATGCCGCTTTTTGTCGAGAATTGCGCTAAAAAAGTGGCGCCCGCTTCACTGGGTCCATGCACGCGCGTCTTTAATGCTTGGCGCGCGGTATTCGATAATCCAAATACTTTCGCCGTTTTTTGAACAGCTTGTTCGGGACCCGATTCCATAATAAAAATAGACGTCGCGAATTCCACCATGACATCATCAAAATCATCGAGCGATTGTGATAATAATGCGATTTGCACTTTCCATTTACGACCTTCGCGCATATCCTGAATGACTTGATCACGCACGGCTTGTGCTTTGGATGTACGGTGAAATTCATCAAGTACAATGCGTTTGGGATCTTCGCGAATTTCAGCGATGCGCACTTGATGATAACTGCGATACGCTTCTGGCATATCAGACACATTTTCTTCGATAAGAAAATAATGCCGCGCCAAGACATATCTCGCGAGCATATACATCACTGCCGTTTGACGATTCGCTGCATCACCACCGCTGCGTGCGACCTCATCCAAATCGAGTGCTACGACTTTCGCTTCACCTAAATCGAATCGCGTTGTTTGCGAAATAATTGGATATTCACGCACTGCGCTGGAAATCATTCGCGCGAACGCGTGAATTAAATCTTCGCTCGTCGGCGTTGTGATTTTGCCATATAAATCTTGAATCGCCGTGATGCGGCAAATGGCAGCGACATCGGCGAGCACCGGCATTGCATAGCGTTGCGCCAACATCGCTTCATGCGGAAATCCCGCCATAAATAATGCATCAGTGACTTCCCACCAGGTGGTTTTTGCATCACGCACGAAACCAATTTCTTCCAAAATACCATCAGCAACTTCGGACATGCCAGGCGCATAGACATTCGGTTTACCTTCATCTGCAAATTGTTTGTATAACTCATCGATGACGAGACCCGCCATGTCGGATACACCATCGTACGCTTTATCACTACCGACGGGTGTCACTAACAACGAAATAAAATTCACAAGAAAACTACGTTCCGGTGGCGCAGGAAAACGACAACCTAATTGCGTATCAAAAGGATTAATCGCATATTCAGGACGCATACGTAAACGGTGATGCGCAACTAAATGTTTTTGATTCAGCGGCAACGCGTCTTTCAATAATGTAATTAATCCGCTGCTCGACGGTCCAATATCGATAATCGATATGCGTGGCAAACGAATAATACCCGGCGATAAACACACCGCTAAATTAATCGCGTTAGATAAAACTGATTTACCGGAACCAGGACGCGCATAAAATAAATCAATCCACGTGGTTTGTTGACTCGAGCCCGGATGATACGGCCACGGTTTTCCATCCGGTGAACGAAATAAAATCGCACCATTGTGCCACGGCGATGCAGGACGAAATAACGGTAACATGTAGAGCACATCAGACAATGGCGCAATACTCGGATTCGCAATATTATCCTGCGAAACCGCTAACATCGTCGACACTGCACCTTGAAATGCATCACCAGAAATTTCGGAGGTATCGCACGATCCCCATCCTTGAATGGCTTTCGCCAACATCGACGCACGCGCACGCAATAAACGTTCATCACCGTGCGGCGCCCATGTCGATGCAGCCACACGCAATCGAACCACCGCGTCATCGGTATTTAATTTCACATACGCCAATAATTTTAACGAATCGCTAATCAATCTGTTTTGCGCAGAAGTCACTGACAACACAGACGCCATCGCACCACGTACTTGTGAATAACCCAATCCATCACTTTCGATTGAAAATGAAATGCGCCAGGGAATATGCGTTTGAATCGTGCGCGTGAATAATCGCACGAACGTTTGCAATTCTTTCGGAAATAAATCGATGTAAACAGTTGTGTAATCCAGATCACCAATTCGCACGGTACGCAAATCCAAATTTTCTGCATCACGCGGAATTATTTGTTTCGCGAGCGATGGCCACAATACATCGGAAATATCACCGGTCGCATTTTTCAAACCTTTAATCGTCACTTTATCGCCGGGCAAAACCGGTTGCCAATCGGGTGCGGTAAAAGCAGCATCAGCACTGCGACGAATCGCCTGCACCGCTTCATGGACTTCCAGCAATGAAGCAATTAATCCATATTGTTGAAAATCATTTACGATTGATCGCACAAATGAATCGTGACTCTCGCGCAAATCAGGCACCGCTGCAATAATATTTTGCGTATTCGCAAAAGGCGGTATTTTTTGTTCTTTGATGAGTTGCACTTTTTCTTTGTTTGCACGTTTTAATTGTTCAGCAGTGAGTGATTGCAAACCCGTGCATAAAACAATATAGGTTTCTTCATGCGCACAATATCGCGATAAATGTCGAATACGTTCTGCAAATAAATCATCTAAGCGTAATGATAAACGCTCTGCGGTGGCAGAAGCTGGCGCTAAAATATCAGTAATTTCACCGCGAACTTCTTCTTTGTTGTAATTGAAATACACTTGAATCGTGTGACCTGCTTGCGACATCACGGTTTGTAATGATTGTCGAAGGCCCGCTTGAATTTGATCAAATTCATCTTTTCCAATGAGTGATTTCACACCGTCAATACGAATCAGTGACAACAAAGAACCATCATGATTCACAAGCACGGTTGGACTATCAGCCGTTTGTAAATCGCAATAAGATGCCGTGGTTTGTTTTAAAGACGAGCTCATCCAGGAGAGGAATGGGTTGACGAAGTTGGAGATGGTGGAGAGTATGGTCATGTGTTGGTGTCCGTGTCCGTGTCCGTGTCCGTGTCCGTGTCCGTGTCCGTGTCCGTGTCCGTAAGTAATCGAGCTTGTTATTTAAAACAATATGCGCACAAAAATATAAATTGTAACTATATAAATTCTAAATTGCACCTCTGACACGGGCACGGATCCCGGACACTGATCACTGATCACTGATCACTGATCACTGATCATTGATCATTGATCATTGATCATTGATAATCCTTCCTGCGCCCACGTCATAATTTCCGCCGAAAATCGCGCCATATTTGGCAATAAACGAAATGCTTTTAAAATACTATCTTGAATAGCAGGCTTTTTTTGTTCGCCCCCTTCAATGAGCATTTGCCCAAATTGCGCAGGATTACTTAACCCTTCACCGACTTTTTCTTCGATGAGTTGCGCGCGTAATTTTAAACTACGATAAATATTTTTGGCAGTTGTTGCATCTCGTAATCGATACACCATCGATGAAAAAATAAGATGACACAACGCATTCAATTCTACTTGGCTCATTTCCGGCAAATAAATTAATACGCCGCCACCAAAATCACTTTTTCCAACCGCTTCGAGAAAAAAACATTGTGCGCATAAACCACAGGCCGTCGCTAAATTATTTTTTTTATTGTTAACGTAATCGCCGTCGAGATTAACCGTTTCTAAATGCGCTGAAGCTTGGAATCCACAAAAAAAACAGGTGTGGTTATCTCTTGCATGTATTTTTACCTGAAACGCCAGAAAGGCGGGATCCGCCCTTCGAAGCATAAACAGTCGCCAATTATTAGCGGTTGCGGTTAATTCAATATCATGCAAGGCATCACCACCCTATTACCATTGTATCGACTAGCCAGAAGAAATAACTTTCCCGATCGCCGATCCACCTGCTTTTTGTACTGCAGTTCCAAAAACGCCTAACGTTGCTGTATCAAGCAAGTGCGGGAAAACCGCCAAACCAGCACCCACAAGCAATAAAGCAACACCCTGACTGAGTGGCACTTGTTGTGGTTGCATTTTGTGTGCGTGAAATTTAAAAAACGCTGCAAAGATAAATCCGATACCCGCAACCAACGCGATATCCTGAAGAATTTTCGCAACGTTAACAACGCCAGATTTCACATTGCCAGAGATCGCACTCAATGAGATTTCACTGGCAGCCATTGCTGCACTAACGCAGAAAACACCAGCAAGTAAAACGGCCAATCGCAAACCCACTCCTCCACAAAGGAGTTTTTTTACTAATTTCAACATACTTATTTTCTCCACAGTTAATAAACTACCCAACCCCAACACAAAAACACTTTAAAATATAATACGTTATTCTCTATGCTAAACCAAGTATACTTCCTATTAAGCTGATCGTACCCGTAATATGCACGCATAAAATACCGGCAAACATATGGATCATCGCTTTTCCTAATGTTCCCGGCTGAGTTTGTTGCCCGCTCGAACGAGAAAGCAACACGACGCCACGTATAAAAGAACCCACACCGATCACGCGAACAAACATTAAAATCGCCGGAACCAACGATTGATATCCCGTCGGCCCACCGTTATATGCTTGATCCGAACTCTGCCCCCAAAATGCCAACACCGCCGTCGTAATAAAATCAGGTAGCACCAACAACATCGCACCAGAAACCAAGAGCATCATTGGACCTGCCATCGATGCTTGCCCCCCCATCATGCCACGAGATTCAGCATGCTTTTTCAACTGAAATAAAGCAGCGAGCACCATCCCAACACCCATTAGCACGGCAACGGCCTGCAAAATTTCCGCAATCAGCTGAAAATTGTTTTCTAGTAATGCAGCTTCTGACATATTCGCTCCGGTTTAGTGGGAGTGGGAGTGGGAGTGGGAGTAAAATTAAATTATCTCCTTAAAAATTTATAATTTTAAAAATTCGCTATAAAAATATAAATTTTTAAACTGCGCCTCTGACACTCCCACTCCCACTCCCACTAATAATCATTCATCCCATACACAATTCTTCTACCACTGCTTGTCTCAATAATACCTTGTTGCGCATCAATGATGCGAACGGTTCCGTATTGTTTAACGTGATCACCAACCGTAACAGTAATCGTTTTTCCCGTACTCGACGTAATCCAAGCGCGATCAGGTAACACTGCGCGCAAATGATAAAAAACCGTGTAGTGAGGTTTCGCTGGTGCCAGCGGTGCTTTTTGGTTGAGCCGTTCCGTTAACGCTTGCACTTCATTCGTCAAATTTGTGACTGAATTTTGTAAGGTTTGATTCGCTGCCTGCGTTTGGTTAATCGTATTTTGCAGGTTAGACAATTGTGATTGCAGATCTTTGATCTGTGATTCCGCACGAGAAGGTTGCTCGATCGGCATTGGTTGTGGTGTCGGTGTTGTCTGCTCAACCGGTCGCGGTGCGGCTGCAGGCGCTGCAGGCGCTACAGTCGCAGGCTTTTCAGAATGGAGTAATCGAAATCCAACAATCACCACAATCAAAGCGACGATTACGATAAGCATCCGCTTGTTTTTCAGCAATGGTAACTCACGTAACCGTTGCGCAATTTTCGCGCCAGTTGACATTTTCTCTGTGCTTACCGTTTTTGTTGCCTCAGGATTCGACACATTTTCATCATGATGCTCAACACCCTCAGCTTCAGGTGACACATACTCATCCTGGGGAAACTGATATTCATCATCAGGAAGTTTATTTTTTTGCTCGTCTGTCATTGTAACCTCATTGTTTGTGTCCGGGATCCGTGTCCGTAAAAGCGTTCTTGCGGACACGGACACGGACACTGATCACTGATCACCGATCGCTGGCTCTGGCGGCATAGTCAAATCGCCCATAATTAACACACCGATACCAGTACCTGCAGGGATTCGAATCGTTGGAGAACGGTTAAAACTTTGCCCCATATGAGATGCATACGCCTCACCCACTTTACCAAAGCCCATCATAATTTGTTGTTGTGTATTCAAAGGCACTTGTTGCAGCGTACAGCCAATACCCGGAACCAAGCAGGAAGATGTTACGCCCGTATTTGCAATACCTTGCGCAATTCCTTGCAAGAAGGAAGACGCAAATAAAGTACCATATCGGAGTAAATAATGATTATTAACATCTCCAGAAAGAGCAGTTCTTGCTGTGTCTGGATCGATCGCCACCGCATTAATGGGAATACTATTTGGATAATGGGGATCATTTAGCACCGTAAACGAAATCAATAATCGTTTATGTACACGCGAGAACGTACCCAGCAATTTTCCACCATCCAATTCACCTGCCACAATATTCGCCATGATCGGCGTGTTTTCATCACTGTTAATCGATGTTTCGATCACCGCAAATAATACGGAACCTGCCTTAATAGTCGGACCAGCGGGTGTCGCTGCCGAACCTGCAGGGCCCGGCGCACCTGCAGCGCCTGCTACCGTAGATCCTGCCGCGTTCGCAAGACCTGCAACACCACCCGCTTGTTTTGTCGGCTCTGGCGCTTCTTGGTATTGCTGATTGGCGACACCACTCCATCCCGTCAATAATGTGTGCGCTTGCTCGTTCATACCTGCTTCTAATCGCGCAATATGATCACGACGTTGTTGCGCATTCATATCGGATTGTTGCTGTCTTTCGAATGCTGCCAAACGCGCTTCCGGAGAATTACCTGAGATCGATGGCAATGTGATGGCATTGGATGGATGTGCTTCTTCATCCACGGATGCAATCGGCGCTGGCATTTGGTGATAACCTGCATCGGCTGCCGCAAAACCAGCACGTAATAAATCACCAGCCGTAAACCCAGCCGCTTTTAAGGCTACCGCTGAAAATCCAGCAGCGCGCAAATCAGCGGCGCTAAATCCCGCATTACGTAATTGAGCCGCGCTAAATCCAGCATCATGCAACTCTTTTGCATTGAATCCTGCTGATGCCAATTGACCCGCCGTAAATCCAGCCGCTTTTAAATCAGCTGCAGAATAACCCGCATCTTTTAAAGCTGCTGCTGAAAATCCCGCGTCTTTTAATTGCGCTGCGGAAAAACCAGCGTCTTTTAATTGCGCTGCGGAAAAACCAGCGTCTTTTAATTCACCAGCACTAAATCCTGCTGCTTTCAAATCGGCTGCGGTAAATCCAGCATCTTTCAACTGCGCTGCTGAAAATCCCGCGTCTTTTAACTCAGTGGCTGAAAAACCAGCGTCTTTTAAATCCGCGGCAGTAAATCCAGCGGCTTTCAATTGCGCCGCACTAAAACCGGCTGCTTTAAGCGCCGCTGCTGTGAATCCAGCCGCTTTCAAAGCGCTCAAACCACACCCTTGTTGCCGCAATGCAGTTGCCGATATACCATCCGCACGCTCTTGTTTTAATTTTTGAACATTACATGCAGCGGAAAGATCATTCGCTTTTTGAATGGCTGCCGCAGTAAAACCTGCATTTTTTAGATCCGCATCAGAGAAACCAGCGTCTTTCAAATCCGCTGCTGAAAAACCAGCTTGCGCCAACTCTGCTGCGGTAATACCCGCTGCTTTTAATTCCTCGGCGCTAAAACCGGCATTCTTTAATTCTTTAGCTGTAAAACCAGCTGTTTTTAATTCAGCTGCAGAAAAACCCGCGTCTTTTAAGTCTGCAAGAGAAAAACCAGCCGCTTTTAATTCGGCTGCCGAAAATCCCGCGTCTTTTAATGCTTTCGCACTGAAACCCGCTGTTTTCAATGCATCTAAACCACATCCCTCTTTACGCAATGCAGATGCGGATATACCCGCTATACGTTCTTGTTTTAATTTTTCAACATTACACGCTGCTGAAAGATTATTCGCTGCTTGAATCGCCGCTGCAGTAAAACCCGCATTTTTTAGATCTGCATCAGTGAAACCAGCGTTTTTCAAATCCGATGCTGAAAAACCAGCTTGGGCCAATTGTCCTGCAGTAAATCCTGCCGCTTTTAATTGATCGGCCGTAAAACCTGCATTTTTTAATTCATTCGGCGTAAAACCAACATCTTTTAATTGTTGCGCCGTAAATCCAGCGGCTTTTAAATCAGCGGCAGAGAAACCTGCGTCTTTTAATTGTTGCGCTGTAAATCCAGCGGCTTTCAGCGCCGCTGCACCGCAACCTTGCGCTTTTAATGTTGCAGTAGAAACTCCTGCAGCGCGTTCTTTCGTTAACTGATCAACATTACATTGTGCAGCAATTTGATCCGCCGATTGAATTTCAGCAGGTGTAAATCCTGCAGCTGCTAAATCAGCATTACTAAATCCAGCTTCTTTTAAATCAGTTGCGGAAAATCCTGCATTTTTTAATTGCGCTGCGCTAAATCCAGCGGCTTTTAGTGCGGCAACACCACAACCTTGTGCCTTCAATATTGCAGCGGATACGCCTGCTGCATGTTCTTTTGTTAACTGATCAATATTACATCGTACAGCAAGTTGATCTGCCGCTTGAATTTCAGCAGGTGTAAATCCTGCAGCACTCAAATCTGCATTACTAAATCCAGCCGCTTTTAAATCAGCTGCGGAAAATCCAGCATTTTTTAATTGCGCTGCACTGAATCCTGCTTTTGCCAAATCGGCTGCACTAAATCCAGCGTCTTTTAATTCACCCGCGGTAAATCCAACTGATTTTAACGCATGCGCACTAAATCCTGCGTCTTTTAAATCGGCTGCGGAAAATCCAGCGTCCACTAATTCTTGCAACGAAAATCCACAATCATGCAATTGCTCTGCAGATAAACCTATGCGTTTTAAATCACCGACGGTAAATCCTGCTAATTTTAAAGCAGGGCAAGAACAACCCTGACACAATAATTCTTCAGCCGTCACACCGGTTTGTCTCGCCAATTGTAAATTTTTAGCAGTGCAACTTTCGGGATTGGGTTTATACGTCATCACAATTTTGTTAATGGCACAGGAGGATGCTGCTGCCCCATTGCCTGACGGTTGTCCGAATTGATCGGGGTTACCGACAAAACCAGCGCGCGTGATCGTCGGCACAAAAGCGGTTGCTGATTTTCGAGCGGCTGCTTCGCCCGCTGCGTTTACCGCTGTTTGTGCTTGCACGTAAGCGGTAGATGGATTTCCGGCACCCGCAATCGATTGAATACTTGGCGCGCCTGAAACGCCCGCAGCAGCCGCACTCGCCGCCACATTCTCGCGCCAACGAATAAATAATCCAATCGCTACAATGACTACGACCGCTAATCCGAGCGCTAAAAACACGCGCGATTTCGGGTTTTTCAAAAAAGCAGATTGCATTTTTTTCGGAGATTCGGTCATGGCATTACAATCCTTTAATCGACAACTGAAGCATGGCGCCGCGTTGCGACGCTAAAATTACCGGTGTTTTTGGCAATTCATACACATGCGTTCCATCCGGGCTGCTCATACTTGCCAACCAGCCGGGAGACAAAACCGTCACGCGCGTCCGCAAAAATAAATGTCCACGATATAACCACACCTGCGCGGGCGCGCCCACAATACGCAACAACTTCGCACCTAACGGCGGCACACCATCCAAGAAATTTAGCAGTACCGGATTGGACGCTTCCGGCAATCCACTCATTGCTACCAACGCATTCGGTCCCAATCCAGGAATATTTAAATCGACGCGATAATCCACCGCGCGCTGACCTGGCATCAACGTAATCATTACAGGCGTATCTTCATCTTTCAACATGACCGCCAAATTACCTTCCTCATAACGATCGACTGCTTGCACGAGTAACGAATTACTCTTTCCGTTGGGCGCACTCGGTTGAATATTAAATGCTTTCGGATTTCCCAAATCATAACCGACCACTGGCCACGGCTGACCACTTGAATCTAAAAAAACCAACGATGTCACATAACCCGCACGCAGACGAATCACTGGTGGCGTCGCCCCCGGGGACATATTCACCATAATCGAACTCGACGTTGGTTTTGGCGGTATGCCAGGATATTGCGAAACGGCTTTTTGGCTGCGATCAAACATATCCCGCAACGTGACGATTTGATCCGGACTCAGCGGCATTAAATTCCGCACCATTTGTGAAAATGCAGCGCGACCCGCACTCGTACTACCAAATGAATTCGGCGAAGTGGGATCAGGTGACGATGGCGTATGTACGGCAGCAGGTGTTGAAGTTGCCACAGATTCTGGTGCAGAGGGTGGAAGTGGTGGCCCTGACACTTCCGGGGTCGCTTCCACTTCCGCAGGCAAAGGTGTAACTGTTGGCAGCGTTACTGGTGATGTCACTTCATTGCTCGTGCCATCGGTCACAGCTACGCCGGCAGGCACTGCACCCTGCGAAAGCGGTGGAGAGACTGGCGGTGCGGGTGTAAATGCAGGTTGCGCGAATGCGGTAGCACTTATAATCATCGCTGCTAATAAAACCAAAAACTTTCTTTTCAATGTACTACTCCAACTTCGGGATCCGTGTCCGGGATCCGTGTCCCGGAGCACCGACACGGATCCCGGACACGGATCACTAACCTTCCACTTCCGGCAAGAACTGATTAATCGCAATTTGATATCGACTATCTTGCACCGGCACACGCATCACAATCAAAGTCACTTTCATCGGTTGATGAATCGTTTTATTCGAATTGATATAAGTAATCATGAGTGGCATATTAATTTTCCACACAAATTGTTTACCCAGTACGCCTTGATACGTAATCACAGGCGCACCAGTAATTTGCGCATCCGCAACCATATTTAATTGCACCAACGAATTTAAATCACCGCTCTTTTTAAATGCCCGCAAAAACCAATGCCAACCGCTCGGCGTAAAATTGTATGACGCGGTTTGCAACTGTTCACGCCAATGAATAAAATCCAAACTAAACGCTTGTTGCACTGCAGTAGAAACCCACTGCAACACATAATTATCACTCACCACTGGATCTGTGAGCGGATGATATTTAATTAATTGATACTGACTGTTCGTTGCAAAATATTGCGGCTGTGGCGGATTTAAATAACGATCGACAATCGCAGCAATTAGCCCGAGATTAATGAACGTCAGAATAATTAACGCAACCGTCGCACGACGATAATTATCGCGATAAAATGCATTACGCAAGAGGACTAGCGTGAGGTTGTCTTTGTTGAGAGATGTTTGCTGTTCCATAGTTTCTCATTTTCGTTTTGATCAGTGTCCGTGTCCGGGATCCGTGTCAGTGATCTCGGACACGGATCACCGACACGGACACTCATACCGCCGACCCTGCACTAAAATCAATTACCTGAATACCATTTGCCGCATTTAACGTCGGTACGCGCTGCACATTCATCGTAATCACCATCGAACGCTGCGTCGCAGCACTCGCGCTCGTATACGTTACTAATAATTTCATTTGCACGCGCCACGTATATCGACCGTGAATAATCAAACGCCCCAAAATAATCGGCGGACCAGTCACAACAGACGTGATAATTAATTTATTATTCACCAAATCACTGATCAGGCCGGAACTTTTGAGCGCCGCCATCATTTTGTCCCACCCTTCCGTCGTAAAACGATCTTGCACTTGTGCCAATTGTTGTTGGTAAGTCGCAAAACTTAAATTGTAAACGAGGCGCGTTGTTAACGCCGACCATTGCGTAACAAACTCACCGGTCACAACGGGTTCCGACAACGCATGCAGCTGCACCACTTCACCGGTTGTCACCGCTGCATAATACGGAGGCTGTTTTGGATCGTAAGTCATCCACACCAAAACCGCCGCCAATATCGCGCAAACAACGGTCATCACAGACAACCATTTCATCGTGCGACGATAACCGTCTCGATAAAAGTGGTTGAGCTGAAATTCATTGTCTTGTGATTGCGTATTATCCATATTTTAATACCACGCCGTATTATCGCGATAATATCTAAAACTCACCTCAACACGACGATTAAATCGACGGCCCGCTTCAGAACCATTCCACGCCACCGCATCACGTCCGCCTTTACCTATCGCATAAAGTAATCGCGCATTGACGTGTTGACACGTTAAATATTTCAAAATAGATTCCGATTGACGCGTCGTTAATTCATCGGTAATCGTGCCGAATTTTGTGAGCGTGTCGTCACTGATTTTATTCGTATACGCGGCAACTTCGACATTGATCGTCGAATACGTGCGGATAAATGCAGCCGCGATTTTCAGAAGCGGTTTATAATTCTCGTTAATTTCCGAGGTATCGTTATCAAACACATCGTCGCTCGGAAAAACTAATTTCCACGTTTGACCCAAACGAATCACTTGCACGCCATGACTTTGTAAGATGCAAATGTAGTACTGGCGCAACTGATAAGCTGAATAGGGTTTCGACAGATGAATCAATTTCGTCGGAGGAATGTAAGGCTCGTTAGTCAGGTATTTATCGCATGGCGACGGGCGCGAGCATCCGCTCAACCCGAGCGTCGCTAACCCCGCAAATATCAAACCCAGGTAAATCTGGTTTGCTTTCATGCTGCTTGCACACCTTGTGAACCCTTAACACTTCATTAATTTAGCAAAAGATTCTTAAGAAAGCATTAAATATTAAAAGTTCCCATTAACCGCGTCACCTGTCCCATCAAATAAAATGGTATCGATAGCAAAATATAATGCACATCTTTTCCGGTTCGGCTTTTTACAGAAACAGGCGTTTTACTCGGCAAATCAGCATTCACGCGCGTCGCTATTTGATAATTTTTTAATTCCATAAATACATGCAATGATTTCAGGCTACCGGTACTGCCTGCTTTTACTTCAAGTGGAATCACTTTATTGCCATGCTGTATCACATAATCTATTTCTGCGTTATATCCGATTTCATCTCGTAACCAATAAAACAACGCGGGTTCCATGTAAAATGGATCAATCGTTCTGAGTAATTGTCCAACGACTTGCTCAGCGATTCCACCTTGATTAATCAGCATGACATCATCCGATGACGCAATATTTGAAAAATTTAATTTCAATGCTGCACTGCACAAGCCCACATCTAAAAAAACAGCCTTGAAATATTTTTCTTTGACTTCGGCAGCGAGTGGCACGCCATTTCCATGACAAGCAGAAACACGATGACATACGCGTGCTCGACACAATAATTCAAAACTTTGTTTAACACTGCTCGCTTGTGCATCTTTATTCACACGACTAAATACAAATTTTTCGCCCAGTAATTTTGGCACTGCATTAATTGTTTCATACAGCCGATCAATGGCGATGCGTCCACGATACTTTGAAAAATCATCGTAATAAGTTGCCAGCAAATCTTGATGCACTACTGAAACACCATGTAATGACTTTGTAGTAACCCAATTAAAAACGGCAGCAGGTAATCCACCTACTAAAACATACTCTCTAAATAACGATAATAAATCATCATGAATCGACTGCGGAATTGTATTGGCAAAATCAAATTTTTGCAGATATTCATAAAGCATTTTTTTATCGCACGCTAATAAAAATTCTTCGAACGATAATGGTTCCAAATGCATATACGTAATACGACCTACTGGCATACTGAAAGTATGATCGTGCAACAAAAATTCCAGCAGCGATCCTGCTGCAATGACAGGCAATTCTGCGCACTCTTCTGCAAACCAACGCAGCTTACTGAGGATGGATGGCGCTGCTTGTATTTCATCTAAAAATAAAATACTTTTTTTTATATCGATCGCTTGATTTAATGCACCACTCAACTCCAATAAAATTTGTTGTGGATCATTACTTTTAAAAAGATCTGCGCGATCAGGTCGCTTTTCAAAATTAATCTCAATGAGCGTCAGGTTCATCGTTTTTGCAAATTGCCGAACCAGCCATGTTTTACCTACTTGTCGAGCACCACGAATAATAAGCGGCTTGCGCGTGTGGAGCGTTAACCAACTTTCAAGATAACTCTGGGCTTTTCTATACATAGTAGTGCAACCTTATTGTTTGGTATACAATACAATAGGTTGCAATTTATGTCAACAAAACAGATATCTGTTTTTGTGATCAACTAAAGAAAACAGATATCTGTTTTGCGTTGAAAAGAACATGTTACTCGCTGTCTTTCCGATCTATCGCTCTCAAAAGTTTTTAAAACCGCGATAATAATCAAATTATGCAGATTTTAACTAGTTATTTTATGCATTATATGCATATAATTACTAGTTAACAGGAGAGATCATGCAGCGCCAAATCTATAACTACCTAAAAAAATGGAAAAACACCCCATCGCGAATGCCATTACTGGTGCGCGGCGCACGTCAAATTGGCAAAACGTACATCATTGAAACCTTTGCCAAGGCTGAATTTGGAGACTGCCTCATCGTCAATTTCGAAATACAACCTGAATACAAAACCTGTTTTTCAACGCTCGAGCCTAAAATAATTCTCGATCGCCTGGAATTTATTTCGAAGAAAAATATTATTCCCGGAAAAACATTATTATTTCTAGATGAGATACAAGAATGCCCTGAAGCCATTCAAGCACTGCGTTATTTTAAAGAACAACATCCAACGCTTCATGTGATCGGCGCGGGATCATTGCTGGAATTCACCTTAAATTCAGCAGAATTTCGCATGCCCGTTGGACGCATTGAATTTTTATATATGTATCCGATGAATTTTAATGAATTTCTAAATGCGCTGGGACACGAAAAATTAGTTCAACATTTATCGCAAGCAGATTTTAAAACCGGTGTTGATCCTGTTGCGCATACAGAATTATTAAAACAACTGAAATTATTTTTTGTATTAGGCGGCATGCCAGCAGTAGTGCAAGCGTATATCAATGGTGAATCACTGCTTCGTTGTCAGGAAATACAGGCATTTTTATTAAATACATACCGCAATGATTTTGGAAAATATGCCAGTCATGCGAATCAACAACACTGTCGTCGCATTTTTGAAAAAGCACCCACATTAATTGCAAAACATTTTAAATATAACGATGTCGATCCCGATACGCAAAGTCGCTCATTAAAAATAGCGCTACATTTATTAATTCAAGCGGGATTGCTTTTACCGGTTTATGAAACCAAAGCACATGCATTGCCATTAAACGCTGCAATTAACGAGAAAAAATTCAAATTATTATTTGTGGATATTGGACTTGTGAATTTTAGTACACAACTAAATGCATCTATTCTAATACAAGATAATTTATTATTGTTGAATGACGGTGCCATTGCAGAACAATTTGTAGGCCTTGAATTAATTGCAACACAACCCAATTTTCACGATCCTGCACTTTATTTCTGGCAGCGCGACCAACGCAACGACGCCGCGGAAGTCGATTACATTGTGCAGCATCAACAACACATTTTACCCATCGAAGTAAAATCGGGAAAAACAGGACGTTTGCGTTCATTACACTCATTTATGAACGCACATAGCAGCCAGTTAGGAATTAAAATCTCACAAGAACCATTGCGTTTTGATGGAAAAGTGTTGTCGTTGCCGCTGTATATGATTTCTGAACTCAATCGCATTGCAGATATTATCATTCGCAAAAAATAACCATCATCCCTATCTCTTTGATTATATTCACATATCAAATTTAACGATAAAACCCGCGAAAATAAGCCAAAAATTTCCTTTTTACTTCAGGTTTTGTTAAGGTTCGTGTGCTATTAATTGAGTAATGTTTTAATTTAATAATCCGGGGTAAACATGTCTCGACCTAATATTGAAACAAGACTCAACACGTTAGCAAGAGCAGGTGCTCAAGCTGGAGGCACACTATTTTCAAAAGCAGTACTAGATGTACTTGGTTCACAACCTTTCCCTATCCCAATGAATATCACTTCCGAATATCTAGAAGAAACCTCAAGCACCAGCAAAAACCCGAAATGCAGATATCACATTACTCCGCTATCGAACAACACACTCATAGAAGCACTTAAGGTTAGCTTTGATGTTGTTTTTGAGAATGGCGAGGAAACCCAGAATTCATTGGAGCGACAAAAAGTATTAGCAGAGCTGAATGCAAAAATTTTGAAGCTAGCAGATGAAATAAATAAATTAACAGCCGAACAAGACCTTCTTAAATTAAATATACAAAAAGCTAATATAAAACATTACCTACAATTAGATAGCGGTACTTACGTTGATTCAACTCAGTCAGATCGGATAAAAACCGCTTTAACTGAAACATTAAAAAAGGATTGTAAAGATTGCTTAGTCACTGAAGAAGGTAAAAAAGGTTTAAGCCCGTTTACATGGAAAAAAGTTGGGGAGCTAGACACCGATAAACTAAAAACAAAATTAACCAAACTTAATAACAACGCTGCCACAGAGATTACTTATTTTACCCAATCTGATTTAGCAGAACACCGGAAAAACAAAGATGATTTCCAAAAAAATGATAAAGATCTCTTTAAAATGACTGATGAGCTCACTAGCCTTAATACTCAACTAGGAGCTTTTTTTAACCGAGAACGCATTTTTGACACAAGCACTCAACATGTCAAACAAGTTATTACTACCAATCCGCAAGCAGATGACAAAGGAGATATAGCTGCACTAGAAGAAGATATCCGGGGTTTGAATAAAACAAAACAGGAATTAGAAACACAAATAAAAAATATCGAATCGGATATAAAAATACTCAAGATACAATACTACTTGAAGTTCCAAATTTCAGCTAACGGCTTTACTTCAGCGGAACGTGAGCAAATAAGTAAAGCTTCAGAGTTAAAAGAAATTTTTTCTGATTGTTTAGTTACTAAAAATGAAGCGGGATTATTGAGCGGAAAGAAAGAAGGAGAATTAGACGAAAACAAATTAAAAACAAAATACAGACAACTTTATCAAGGAAAGAAAGAACAAGCAAGCCTTCTGCAAGCAATTAATACCGGTCTTGTGAAAAAAGATTTAGATGCGCTCGATGCAAAGAACAAAGAGCTCGCAGTAGCCATTAAAGCACTCGAAGAAGAAAAGAAAAAAATCAAAGCTCGCCAAGATCTTCTGGACAATATAAAAAACAAAGAAAGAAAATCAGAATTCGCCGATAGAGCATCCACCAACTTTTTGAATATATTATTATCTTCCACGACTGCCACACCCGACGAAAAAAGAACTTTATTTATTGAACTCTATAGGGCGAAAGAATCTGAGATTATAAAAAACCCTAGTAGTTTTTATCCTGCTTTATTAGATTTAGCAGTAAAACTACAAGTTTCCATTAAAAAGGATACGGATGGTAGTCTCACTCCAGAATCAGAACGAATAATTGGCCTACTAAAATTCTACAAAACGAATGTGCAGGATTTTGAGCTTCCACTTTTGTATGCTAGCAATTTATTATCTCTGATGAACGATGCTAATTTTTCTAGGCGCAAAGGTGAATTTCAACAACTCTTGGAAAGAAAAAACATTAAAGGCACACCCGAATATCATATTCCGCTTGATGATGCAGTGGCTCTTGCTACATATGATATCCGCGGATCCGTTAATGTGACAATAGATTGTAAAAATTCCATTTTTATATTTGATGGAGATTATAATTTTTCATCTAATAACTCAGACCTAATAAACATCAGCAAGAGTAATGCTTGGTCTACTAATTGCAACATATCAAATGTCACCATTCAATTACCAAAAATTTCAGGCTTATCTGACGAGTTAAATACCAACACATTAAATCCAGAAGATTTAAAAATTTTACTTGCTCAATACAATACTGGTCGCTTCGCGGATATTTCTCTCTTTTCCTTTTTGTTTTCTATAAGTGATAAAGAAGAAAAAAGAAAAAGAGACTTATTAATACAACATTATGTTGCGCAAAAAATCATTGATAGTTTAGTAACTAATAACAAAGATATTTCATCAGAAAATGTTCGGACTTTTATTACAAACCATCCCAACATAAATTTAAAAAATATTAAAATTAGGGACAAATTAGATCTTCAAGTGGACGCCTCAATATCTATTGTTGACTTTGTGTCTCGCTTGCAATCAGCAAACGTACAACTTACCAAAGGCGTTGTTATCCCAGAGGGTATATCAAATCAGCTAACTCAAGAACAACAAAGGGCACTCAAGCTTCTCGATACTACAGATGAAGTGATACAGTTTCTAACGAATGTAACACGTAACATAAATAATCAAAAAGTTGCTAATCAAATTCCTGATGAAACAATTAGACAACTCATTGCGCATGCAACATATAGAGCTCATGGAGAAACACTTGCTCCAATCGACGGCACAGTCGAAAAGCATGCAATATCACTCTCAAGTATTCAACAATTATATAATGCGGGTTATCGCGAATTTAAAAATTTAACAATTATCCTCCCTGAACGATATGATTTCAAAAACATGGATGCAATTGCAAATGACGCTTTTGCTCTTGCAGTGCTTCGTCAGCGTGGACAATCTTCTACAACAGATAATTTTGATTTGGATGGAGCGGAATTTTCAGATTATTCCGTTATTGGAAACACCTCTGACAATAGGATAGTTCACTTTTCAGAATTTAGTACATTTGCAAGATCACTCGGAAATTTTGAAGTAAGCGAGAAAAAATTGCTTGATGCTTTCAACAGCGGAAAACAAAGCAGCCAACAAATCAAGAACATGCTCGAATTTTTGTCTTTAACAGGCGAAAGAAAAGTTGAAAAAGAAATTTTCCTAAAAAAATACCTTGTTGGGCAAGTGATAAAAAATAATATTTCAAAAAAACAATCTTTCACATCTGACGAAATTAAAAATTTATTTCTCGCAAGTGATCGCACGCATTTAGATTTTCGAAATATCATTGTATCAAATCGCCTGGATTTAAACGGATTGTTACCCCCATCACATGAAGACGCTTCAAAAGCTATTAATCACTTGCTGTCAATTAAATTTGAAAATGTATACCGTACTTATAATACTGACCAAGCAGAATTTAAAAAAGGCGTAAAACTTCCACCAAACATTGCAATTTTACTTTTAGAAGCAGATCTCGTAACGCTCGAAAAAGATGTTACCCCAAAAACACTTCGGAAAATATTAGAAAAGGCGAGAAACAATTACTTTTTAAGAAAAGAACAACTCGATAGTGTCACAGAGGAAAAAATTGCAATACCTGCTGCAAGACCAAGTACTGATACAAGAGCAGCAGATCAATTACCCAGCGCGGTAGCTGCACCCGCAGACTCTGGAGCTGCAGCAGCTGCAGCATCAGGACCAACGCCTTCAGTTTCACAAACATTATTCCAAACAGATCATGACGCAACAAAATCACCTTTGCGTATATCTGCGAAAAAATTCGAACAATTAATAAAAAACAAACAAAAATTCTTACCAGGTATCACTGTTTCTGGTGATGTGATATTGAAAAATCACGACTTATGGGATTTCAATCTTGCTCATGTAAAATTTTTGGAAAAAGTTACTTTTAAAGATTGCACCATAAACAATGTTAACTTTAATGGCGCACAATTTAACGGCGGCATTGAATTAAACAATACTGAAATTAAAAACTCGAATTTTAAAGGCGCAACAGCCACTACATTCACCGCAGACACCATTGCTCGCTTGCAAGGCGATGATGTAAAAAATCCGTCAGTTGCATGCGGCATCAGGGCTAATGAAACCATTTATCGCACACCATTACTGAAAAGGAATCCAAAGGGCATAAGTCCTGACGATATCAGCGAAATAAAAATATCGGATATTACGTTAACAGCCACTGTCGATAAAATTGAATATGAGTTTGGCCCCGCCGAACACATCATGGGTTCTGTTGAAACGCTTTATAAAGACATTTCAAAATGGTACCTGGAAGATTTAAATAAAAATAAAATCACAATGTTTAGGTCAAACATTATTGGTCAATTGAATGTGCTTGATAATACCAATAATAAATTGACTACACGCCAGAAACTTTCATTTCTCATCGAGCATTCTCAAAAACACCCTGGCGGTCGAACATCGCAAGCACTCATAGCTGCGATTAGCCACAGTCTAAATAGAAGGCCAGAACGACAAAGACAAATATACAAAGAAATGGACGCTAACATCGCGGAAAGTAAAGCTGAAAAACAACGCGCTGAACAAAGAGACTATGAATCAAAATCTGTCGCTGAAAAAGCACGCATAGATGCAGAAAGAAGCACGAGATTAGCTGAACAAAGAAAGCGTGAGTCAATGTCTTTCGCTGAAAAAGTCGACGAGTTTGTAAAAACTCATGGGGGTGAAGCCAATCAATTTTCTAGCTTGATTGACAGTTTAACAAAACATACATTAACCCATGCGTTGTTAAAAGACTTTGAAAAAGCAGTGACTTCTTCTGAAACTTGGTGTTTAGCATTAACAAATGTACAAAAAGCAGATTTCGTGAACAAGCTGACCTCAATCGACTCAGCATTATCGAAAGAATTATTATACGTTCTCAGTAATGCATACACTGCTGAAGAAATGAAATCAACGCAAGGAATACCCACACCAGATCAGACCGAAGAACATAAACCAATATTGCGATTAGAAGGTTGCGTTGAACAAGATACTAGAGTGTGGTTCGACAAGAACCAATATAACCTAAGCATATTAAAATCTTTTATCAGCTCGTCTTCCGCAAAATTGTTACCTGATACTTCTGAGGTATTAGCGAGAATAAATCGGCAAATAAAAACGCTCGAAGCAACAAATACCTTTATTACAGCTCAAGATCCAGTAGCAAGCGCATTTCAGGCAGTAATGAGTGCATTTAATAATAATCAACTAACAAGCAATCTTTTGAATACGCTCACAACATTACTTGCGCAAGAAAATGCATTGCTGATCTTAGAATCTAAGTCAAAGAATGAAGCAGCGCTACGACTCGAACAGATTGTTAAAGAGAATAGCTCGTTACAAGAAAGACTGAATGCAGAAAAATTACTTCTCATTCTTAACACAGCTCTCATTCAAGAAAGAATAATGACGCTTGATGATGCTGCGTTGAATCATCCCAAAAGCGCATTTCGTGAAGCTGTTCAACTTAAATCTCCTACAGTAACTACGGCTTTTAAAAACTGGTTAGATGAAAATGTGGATCGCATTAACTCGCTAAAAACAGAATCTGCGCGTGCAAACATTCATCCTGAATTGAAAACCATCATAGACGAACAAATTAAAAATATTGAGGAACGAAATGCACTCGTTAAAATAAATGCGGAGGCAACTAACGCATTTATAAAAGGGATGAAATCTCTGAAATCAGACGAGCTTAATTTCTCACTATTTACGGATCTGAATGCGCTAATCACCGAAGAAAATAGTTATATCATTTTAACAAAAGAGCAGAAGGCAGAATTAAGAGCGCATCTTACAACTGAGTTTTCAGACGCGACATTTTCTGTTGAGAAAACGGTTGCAGAAAAATTAATTCAAGCCATCGATCTTCTTGATGAGCCAGCAAAACTCATCGACTCTACAGCGCGTGAGCAAATAAAGAAAAATCAGGCTGTTCTCAAAAAATTCTCAGAAGAATGTATAACGGAAATCGACCGGATGGCCGAACAATGGTTAAACGCAAATCGTGCTAATTTGGCAGCATTGCAAGGCTTCGATGGTACTGAAGTAGCAAAATTTTTACCTCAGAATTCATCGATACGAGAATCAATACAAACAAGAATATCCTATCTCCAAGATCAGAATAATTTTATCATCAGCTGTAAACCTGCCGCTGACAAATTTACAGCAGTAATTAACGCACTTAAAGAAAATAGATTAACAGATGCGTTGTTAATTGAGCTTACAGCTCAGCTCGCAGACCCAGAAATCGCTTTAATTTTGTCAGATGAAGAAAAGGTGCAACTAAACGTAACCCTACAACCTATTATTATCAATTCAGACGCACCAACAGAAATTAAAACGATTGCAGAAAAATTGCGAGAAATTATAGCCACAGCCATAACTCCTGAAAAAGTTCTTTCAGGTAAAGATCTTTCTGTTTCCGGCGCGCTAGGGGATAAATATGGTGCGATAAACCAAACCATTCAAGATGTAAGAAGAACCATTGATAGTGCAGCGCATGCTTGGTTTGTTACCCATCGAGATAATTTGGAAGCATTAAAAAATACTGACGACGGGTCACCCATTGCGCAACTGCTGAAAAGCTGCGATCAAAAAATACGAGACAATATATCCCATCGAATAGCGCTTCTTGAAAGTGTTGAGAAAAACAATTCAATAGCCGAAGCGTTTCGTAATGTGATGAACGCATTTGAAAGAAATCAAGATACACATCAGCAAATAACTGCGTTTGTACAACTAGTTCAATCTCACTATGAGTCTTCATTTTTATTTTTAACAAACGTGGAATTAGAGAGTTTTAATTACATCCTTCAGCAAGAAATTGCTTCTCCTGTTCCACAAAAATCAGCTGCTGCAAACATGCTGCAAACTTTCATTAAAAATGCCGCAAGAGATTTTGAAGTGAAAAACGCACTTCCGACGTCTCGCCCTGATTTAAAAACGCTAGCTAACATACTTGGAAAAAATATTGCTGCTCTTAAAGAACATGTCGATACTCCAACAGGTCCAGTCGGACAGCTCAAAGCAGCTTTAGAAAAAGTCTTTGGTTATGAACACATTAAAAATGCCAGATTAATGGACGGTTCATTCATGCCGAATCTAACTAAAGAAACAGCAGTGAAAAATATTACCGGCGACATGAAAGACAATTTCCCAAAATATCAATTTGCGGAGCGCTTACATAAAGCAATGCTTGAAAAAATCGCCCGAATTCAAGACGCTTTTGGCGATCCAGCTGTTGTTGAACAATGCGCCGTGGAATTGCGTGCATTATTTTTAAATGCTGCGAGCCATCAACCAATAAAATTTGCTGGCACAGATTTTAATAACCATATTAAAACCTCGCTCAAAGAGATTGATACCATTCTCGATAGCTTTAATATAAGTAGACAGCGAGCAGCAACAGAACAAACGGAAAAATTAAACAGCGAGATCGCAAATCAGCAACGCTTAATTGATGCCGCGAGACACAATAGAAATTTTACTAATGAAAATCTTGGAGGCGATTTTGATTCACTGATGCAAACTATTGGGGTTAAAGTTAGAACTAGCAATCGATCAAGTCGCGGCACACCACCAACTGCAGCAATTGATCTAAACGCCATCAATGATCAATTGAATAAATTGGCTGAAAAAGTTCACTCTGATTCCTGTGATTTTTATCTGATGATTTCAGGTGAGACTAAAAAAGCGCTCACATCAACAATTGGAACTACAAACTTAAGTGAGCCGATTAAGCGCGCACTACAACAAATTGTTGACGCGGCCATTACAACCCCCCCCCCACACAGCGAGTGCGAGGGCTATGATCGGAGACTTATTCCTTATGCAACCAAACTTGGCGACACAGCAAGTTAACCTTCGCCGAGCAGTCGATGCCGCAGCAGCTACTGTTAATGCCGAAAGATCTCGACCATCATCAAGGCCTACTAGCAGTGATTCTGTTGACGGTAGGAGCGTAACAGGAACAAGAGTCTCACCGTCGCCATCAGTTGCTCATAGTAGAGCCAGTTTGTTCGATACGACGAGGCGTGGTGGTGCAGCTGCTCCTGCCGCATCCTCTGGAGCGGCAGATAAGGACAAAAAACAGCCCAGCACTCCTTAGCGGTACAACAAGAAGATAATTCCTACGCGTAGGGAATCCCGAAACCAAGGAAGCATTGTCAGGCTCGTCGATCCACACAATGCCGGGCGCCGCCTTGAGCCTTATCAAATCTCACCTGCCGGGTATAAGCATTTTATAATCAGCAGGTGAACATCATACTTGTATCTCACCTGCCAAGTATGGTATATTTATATCCAGCAGGTGAGATTTAAAGCTAGGATTCACCTGCCGAATATAAGATATCCATAATCAGCAGGTGCGCATCATGTCTCCCGCCAGTCACATCATTGGTCGCGAAAAAGAACAAGCGCTTTTAACTCAATTACTGAATTCAAAAAAATCGGAATTTTTGGCAATCATTGGCAGACGACGGGTCGGCAAAACATTTCTCATTAAAAATTTTTTTGATACGCCATCGAATGTATTTTTTTATTGTGCGGGTGAAAAAAAAGGAACGCTCAAACATCATCTCAAAGAATTCACCGCACAAATTGGAAAAACATTTTATGATGGTGCTGAATTATCACCCTATCGAAATTGGCGAGACGCATTTGAAGGCTTAACGAAAGCCATAGAACGTCTCTCAAATACTAAAAAAATAGTGTTATTCATCGATGAGTTACCTTGGCTCGCCACAAAACGTTCTGGTTTGCTGTCAGCGTTCGATTATTATTGGAATCGATATTGGAGTCATTCAAAAAATGTAAAATTAATTGTGTGTGGTTCTTCCGCATCGTGGATTACCGAACATATTATTAATAACAAAGACGGTTTATATAACCGCATCACTTGCTCAATCACACTCGAACCATTCACGTTAAAAGAAACGAAACACTTTTTATTATCCGCTGGCCTTCAATTAAATCATCAACAAATACTCGATATTTACATGGTATTTGGCGGCATTCCTCATTATTTAGCACTCATCAGAAAAGGATTATCCGCTTATCAATGCATCGATGAATTATGCTTTCAAAAAGGCGGTGCTCTCATTAAAGAGTTTTCTCGATTGTTCGAATCGCTTTTCAATGAATCGAATGATTATGTTGCATTAATAAGCGCGATTGCGAAACATCATGACGGCATTGGACAAGCAAAATTAATTCAAGAGGCGGGCGTTTCAGGTGGCGGCACCACTATTTCACGATTAAAAGAATTAGAAGAAGCAGGATTTATTCTCGAATTTATTCCATATGGCCATCAAGAAAAAGGCGTGTATTACAAAGTGATCGATGAATTTACTTTATTTTATTTGCGATGGATGAAACCCAATTTAAAAACCATTTTAAAACAAGATAAAAGTGTTGGTTATTGGCTACCGAAAACAAAATTACCAAGTTATAAATCGTGGGCTGGATATTCATTTGAATCCATCTGCTACAAGCATATCGCGCAAATTCGAAAAGCATTGCATATTGAAGCGGGAGCAGAAGTCGGCAGTTGGCGTTACGTCCCCAGAAAATCGGAAGAATCCGGGACACAAATCGATTTATTGTTTGACCGTTCTGACAACGTCATTACGATTGGTGAAATTAAATTTAGCGAATCGCCTTTTGTGATCGACAAAACTTATGCTAAAAATATTGAAAACAAATTAACGATCTATCGGAAACAATCGGGCACTAAAAAACAGCTGTTTTTTGCGATGATTTCAGCCAATGGACTAAAACCCACGATGTACTCGGAAGCGATTGTTGATGGCGGCGTGGTCTTGCTAGATGATTTATTTGAGTGATGAAATTATTTGTGCACACGCGCATGCTTAACACCTTCGGCAAGCAGCATTTTCATCAATGACTGATAAGGAACATCTTCCTTGTTTGCTAAAATTTTAATGGCGTTAAGTAAATGCTCTGGCAGGCGTAACGAAATGGTTTTGACGGATGGTTTCAAATTTGGAAACGCCGCTTTTTTTGCTTTCGACCAATCAATGTGATTAACAGAATCATGTTTCTGCCAAAATGCATTTTCTGCGGCTTCAGTTTTAAACATCGGTAATTTTTTAAGCTTGCTCATAAATACCTCGTTCTTTCTTATTCATATCTCGTGCTGAAATAATGCGTATTAATTTTTTTCTTATCGTGAACACAATAAATAGTTTTCTATTGTTGTTTGTTTTCCCTAACACATAGTTTCTTATTTCTGATTGTGAATGCTTCGTATCCTCAAATAATAAAATAGGATCGTTGAAAAACACCTCTTCGCATTCAGTCTGCGAGACTTGATGGCTGTTCCAGTTTTTATCAGCATTAGCCGAATCCCACTGAAATCCTTCGCATTGTGTGTATAAATTTATTTCTTCCATATGGCTATAGTGTATATTATGGAAATATACATGTCAATATATCAATCATACAAATTTCAATGATTGATATTTGCATGATTGAGAAAACCATCATCCGTAAAATTACGTAAATTATCGTAACGATTAATTGCGTAATGATAATTGATGTCATCAATCCACTATTGCTCGCTGTTTTACGCGGCGCAGAAGATTAACAAATTACTCCGCCTTCTCACCCGCTTCCTTTTTCTTCATCGCAATGGCAGCGTTAATTTCACGTAATTTAGCGGAAATTTGTGGTGGCAAAACGGGTGGGTCGAGTGGCGCAGGTGGATAGTCGGTGCCGCGATCCATATCGCCGACCAATTCCATCGCGACGTTCGTTGATTGACGTCCTGTTTTTCCGCATAACCGTTGCACGTATTCGATTTGTTCGCGAACGGTTTGACGATTTAAAATCGGTGCACGGAAAGCAGGATCTTCCGACACGATTAACGGTTTCAAATATTCCGTGATGCGCAATCCAGCAAAAATATTTAAACGATCATCGGGAACGTCAGGCATACTGGCTTGCGCTGCTTCTGCAAAAAAATCATGCGGAATTTCGCCTTCAGCCGCAACTTCAACGCGATCTTCGAAATGCGTCAACACCATCATCGCGCGTTCCATGGGCGGTAAATCATGATACGTTTGCAACAATTGCGTTGTGCGATCGATCTCTTCATTTTCAGAGATATCAAATGATTGCAATCCAGATTCATCGAGCGACTGATACATCTCAAATGATTTTTGTAATTGTTTCACCGATTCATCCGCCGGCGCATCGACCATTAAAAAATGATTTAAATGCATGCGTTTTACAGGTTGAGGATTTGCATAATAGAATCGACCGCGTACGATTTTCGATTTAAAAAAGAAATGTGCATCCCCTTCGCGTTGTTCTTTTAAATCGAGTAAATCGACTCGCGCGCGTTTTTCTAATCGCGCACCTTTCGCATCGGCATACGTTCCCAACACACTACCTTGATCGACTTGAAAACTATCGACGTGTGTCACATACGCTTCGCCCGCGGTTTTCATAAAGAAATCCCAGGTTTCAAGCGGATCTTCTAATTTCATACAAATTTTAATATTGGTATTCGCACCAATCGACATCGCTTCTTCTTTCGATGCTTTTTGAAATGCTGGCAAATCTTGTCCCGCGAAAACCACGGAAAATCCGAGTGATCGCGCTTGCGCAGGTACGACTGCGAATCCTTCAACGGCGTAGTAACCATATTCGTCGAGAATACATAAATACGGTGTTTCTGCATTCGTGGGTTTGCGTTCAATTAAATCTTTCCACTCCCCCTCGACAGCATCACCCAATCCTGCGGCCATCATGGATTTTAATGTCGCAATAATAATTTTTCCTAAGTTCGATAATTCTTCCGGTGATTTTTCAAGCGCAGGTAATAATACGCATAAAATACGGCGATTTAATACGACGTCGGATAAATCTACTTCGGGTAATCGAATACGTAAAATGTGTCCGTACGTATCTGCTAACGAGGTAAAAATACGCACCAATTGCATCGTGATGTAACCGTGCTGCTCGAATACTTGCGATACTTGCTTGCCTTTACTTTCTTTTTTAAAACCAGGCAAGGTGTAAACGTAGTTGGTAATTGGCTCAAGAACAGTAGAAGGAAAATTTTCGAGACTCACTGATTCCATCCCATCACGCGGAAATAATTTATCGAGCACGATGGTTTCTAATTTGGGTAAATGAAAATAATTACGAATCGTGTTCGCATCCAACAAAATATGTCCGGCATCACGCATCGCCACTAACACTTTCATCAACGATTCAACGAAACCGATCGCGCGACCTTTCCACATATCTGCATCCGGCGCACCCCCTTTTGCAGAACCCATTAAGCTCACGACCAAGTTCGACAACATACTCGATGAACCACTGCCGAAAGGATTTAATGTATTCGATAAGCGTTTTTCTTGCGGACCGATGATATCGCGCGCGCCGGTCATGAAATTAATTAATAACAAATCATCTTCGCGTCCCATCGAACGCACCATTGAAAATAGCGATGCATATAAACTATTATCACCTTTACCATCGACGTAAATAAATCCCGATGCTTGCAACAATGCATTGTAGGCTATCGATATGAGCGCTTGCGTTTTACCAGAACCGGTCGATCCGAAAATCAAACAGTGTGTTCGCATGTCTTCATTCGTAAACCATAATTCTTCTGTCGTTTTAATATCATTACCAAAATAATAAATACCGCGTGCGATTCGAGGTTTTCCATTCGGCAACGTATCATTAAAATCTTTTTCACCAGAAAATAAAGGCATACGAAAAGGCAGATTGCGTTTTTGAAAATATCCGTAGAAAAAACAAACCAAACCGATTAATAAAATTAATTCGCTCAGATAACCCAAGACAAAAGTCGTTGCTGCACAAACGCCCAATACGGTTGCTAACGCATGCGGTTTTTTGAGCGTATCGGAAATACGCATACCCAGGGTACGCGTATCTCGAATAATTCGCGCCTGGTCTTGTTCTTGTGCCGAGTCTAGTCCGCGTTGGCGGTGCTGCGCCATTGGTCACCTGCCTCTACAAATAAAACACTTTGCAAAGTTTCATCGAGTGCATCCACTGCGCCTTTCACCATCGGTGTTTTCAAAGCGCGCCCTATTTTTTTTTCTGCTTTCCAATGCGAATAGCTACCCGCCACTTCTACAAACGCCGTGCGTCGCCCCACATTATTTAACATAAACCACATACGTCGATCGACCGGTTTCAACCACAAAAATTCCGACGACGCGAGCACACCATCGCTACGCGCAATTTCCAACAACGATGCCATCACCGTTGTTACATACGCATGATATCTTCCCAACCATTTCACAATGCGATGATCGTTAAATTTTTTCAACTCATCAGAAACACCGGTAAAATCAAGCTTTCCTGATGCTGCTGATGCCGCGATTTGAAATAAGAATTTTTTGCCAAGTGGGCGCTGACCCGTTGCACGCGCCAAACAAATCAGCGCGATGGCTTTCAGATGAATCGGCAAATAATCCAAACCTTTCCACATTGGGCCTAATTGCAGCGCAAATAATCGATACGAGGGTTTTTGTTTTAGAATAAATACTTTTTTTCCACCGACTGTTTTGACCATCAACAAATCATGCTGATGACAAAAAGCCAATGGCGGTTGCGACATCGCCCACGGTCCTTTGTCGATATCTTGCTTGACTAAATCGAGGGAAATCACCGGCGTAATTTGCGGCCACACCTCTTGACCAACCACGCGCAATGTTTTCATGTTGTATTGATGCGTAAATTGTCCCGCGCTACGCGAATACACAAACACCGCAAGTGATACTAAAATCAGGATAACCGGATAACGCGTCCACTCGCCAACATCTGCATTAATCGCTGCAAAATTTTTCCAACCGACTTTGCTCGCATTGGCGTGCTGCATGTAGTGCTGCAACGCATTGAGCTGCGCCATGTTAGGTGGTGTGATATGCAGAATTTTTGCGACAGGCGTCCAAAGTGCCGCGAGAATTCGCATCACATCAATTTCATGCACGCGCAACCAAAACATGGGAATCACAACATATTTTTCATCGATCCACCAAAAGACAAGCCCCACGCCGCAGAGAATGCAGATCATCCAAAAAAAATTGGCTGTTTGATCGGTTTGTTGTGCACCTGCGGCTTGTGTCATGTTCCGTGATCCGTGTCCGGGATCCGTGTCCAGGATCCGTGAATAAAGTTTTTAGTAATATAGAAAAATATTTTCGCAATAAATACATTATCAAAAAATAAAAAACTTAAATCATACCTCCGACACGGATCCCGGACACGGATCACGCCTTCACTAATTGTCCATCCACAAAATGATATCGCATTCCTTCATGCACAAATGCATTAATTCGACCGTTTTTCAGCGCCACTTCTTTCAACAAAATCAACGGATGATCAAATTGATCTTTCAATGGTGCCGCAAATTGGTCCGACTGAACATCTGTTTTTTTCACAACCACCGCAACGTAAGCTTCATTCCCGCCTGCATTACGTAAACGAATCCGATTGGAAACATCAGCTTCTGTTTTATAAATTGGTCGCCCAACGACATAACGATCCAACGATCTCAACTGCATCGCCCACTTACTGATATTGTATCCATCACTTTGAAATAACGAAATATAAACTTCAACTTCATTTTCGGATGCGGCTTGAACGGTGACGGATTTTTCGCCGGCTTTGAGTTGCAGACGCTCTAATTCCGCTTGCGCTTCGGCTTTGATCGCAATTAAGGGTTTAATCGTGTTACGCAAAAATAAAGAACTGTCCCACTCACCCGCGGATGTGACGTGATCGACCGTATTAATTACCGCATTTAGCAAGCCAGTTTTATCTTCTTTCGATAAATTTTCTTTGGCGAAATACGTGCGTGCAATTTCAGAAAACTGGCGCGCCTCTTGGTCGAGGCATTCCAGTAATTTCTTTTTGAGATCTTGACCTTTGAAGCCGGACGTGAGTCCAGATATGTTGTCCATGTGTTATCTTAGCGTGATATAAGATAGTTTAGAAGCCGAGCGTCGCGAATACGAAAATGCGTGACGAACGGCGACTAATTATTATTTACCAGGAGCTTTTGGAGCTGATGTAGGTGCTTCTGGAGCAATAACCACAACATCCTTCGGCTTGCCTGTCTTTGAAGCCTCGATGAAAGACTCAGCAGTTGGTATAATATTTTTATCTATTATTTCTTTGATTTTCTTAGCGTCTTCAACAGACTCAGCTGAAGGTTTAGCACCACCAGCCACAATACTTGAAATCACTCTCGGTTTTTCACCAGCCATAACCACCTCAACCATGTGTATCTACTTGTTTTTATGGCCTTCCGTGGCTACGTGTTTCCTCACTTTCTTTAATTCTACCTGCTGAACCTTAAGAAAATATTAAGTAATCCATTTAGCTAGTTCGAAGTTAATCCATGATTTAATGATAGCAGATATTTGGAGATTTACCGGTTTTTTTAATCATACAACAACTCATCCAACGGCACTTCATCCCTTGTCGGGCTGCTTTTCACTAGTTCAGCCAACACATCCAAAATACACAGTAATCGCAACACTTCCGGCGTAAATTCATCAAAATTCACTTTCACGCCTAAGAGCGATCCTTCGACATCTTCGTAAGTGGCGCCCAATCCATAACCCAAACATAATTGCGCCAACTGATCCGCGCGCTTAGTCAAACCCGGCAACAAACCCGTGTCCGAAAAGATTTCTTTCGACGATGCAATACTGCCTTTCAGCGTGAAATTCACATTCATACGTTTGGCGATAGCCGTTAATTTTTTCTCGAGATTTGCCATGTTATGTCATCCAGTCATTTTCAGCACTCATTGTTTGATAAACCTCGAAGGTTCAGTTTTGATGCTATTTTTTGTGAAAAATTTTAAAAAATGCGCAGGCGTACTTGATGGGTACGTCGAGCAATTTTTTAAAATTTTTCTCAAAAAAGAGCGCAAAAATGAACCTCCTAAAAAGATGCTGAATAGTTATGTCATCCACCAAGGTACAGACACTTTACGCGGACCTGCTAATGTACTTCGAAACCAGCGAAAAAACACAATCGGCGTAAATCCATAGCGACTGATAATTGTCAAAAACATAATTAACACAACCACCAAAATAAATGTCCACAGCACCATATGCATTAAAAAAATCACCACCGGAAATGCCGCGCGACCATCCCACATGAAAAACTTCACGGGTCGTGCTGAGTCTCGCCAGTGTGCATCGGGATTGATTGCCATGTAAAACGCTTCCGTTAAAAATAGTTTTAGATTATGGTATCGCACAATGAAAAAAAGTACTACACCGTTAGGAGTTGGAATATGTCCGCACACACACTTCAAATTACCCCCGCACTCGAAAATTATTTACACGAACACAGTGTGCAAGAACCGCCGTTATTAAAAGCATTACGTGATGAAACATTAGCAACACTCGAAGCTGCACCGATGCAAATCTCTCCTGAGCAAGGGCAATTTTTTCGATTTTTATTAAAAACGATCAATGCAAAAAAAGCCTTAGAAATAGGCACTTTTACAGGATACAGTTCAATCTGCATGGCGCTCGCATTACCCGATGATGGTCATGTCACGTGTTGCGATCTCAGTTATGATTGGACGCGTATGGCGGTGAAATACTGGGACAAAATGAATCTCAATGAAAAAATCACATTACATCTCGCGCCCGCAATCGACACGCTCCAATCCTTCATCGATAATAATCTACAAAACACGTATGATTTTGCATTTATCGATGCCGACAAACCGAATTATGCGAATTATTATGAATATTGTTTGCAGCTCGTGCGTCCCGGCGGCATCATCGCGGTCGATAATGTATTGTGGGGTGGTGAAGTCATCAATCCCGATAATCACAATGAAAACACGTGCGCGATTCGCGAACTCAATCAAAAAATTGCGAATGATCCTCGCGTCACCATCTGCATGTTGCCGATGGGCGATGGGTTGACGTTGGCATTGAAAAAATAACATCTCCGCAGTTAATAATCCCTTAATATTCAAGGTGTAAGCTTAAGGGACGATATCAGGTAAGATCTCATAAAATAGCTATAATTACCAGAAGGAAGGGTTCTTATAGATTAAAAAAATAATTATGCGCGATTTAATTGAAAAGATGTATGGGAAAATTTCTGGCGGTGCAGCTTCAGAGGGGTTGGGTCTCGAGCAAAAATTTGATGCGATCATTAATATCAGACACTCTTCTCGCGGGTTATTCCATCTTGAAGAAGATCAACAAACACCTTCTTTTACAGATACAGAATATCAACAATTATTACTCACCGCAGCGAAAGAAACTAACAACAAAGAAATTCTCGATACCATTTTAAGAGAAGCGGGTGATGATAAAGAAATTCTGGAAGCATTAATCAACAATCCCTCTATTTCAAAAGAATTTGCTAATAAATTGATAACGAAATTATTCGATAAATTTTCTATTCACGAAGAACGCTTATTTTCTCTCGCAACAACGAATAAGAATCCATTTATTCTTGAGGCGCTTGCAATACATTCATCTCTGGCAATCATCAATGATCGTGCTGATTTAAGCGATATTCAGAAAAACAAAATCAACCTTTTTATCAGAAAAAAAATACCTAATGAAATAATAAAATCGAGTGATCTGATCATTGAAAAGTTGATTATTGAACGCTTAGAAAAACTCTCCGTGAAGCCAAAGCCCGAAGCAATGACATATCACAATCTTTTTTACGTTAACGAAAATATTGAAGTCGAGTATGAAAAATTAGTTTCGCTTGTTGGGAAAACCAAGGCTGAAGAAATAGTCCGTGAACTGAATGAGAAAATAAACCCTGCTCTAAATGAAGAAATAAAAGCGAACGAACTGCCCGCCGCAGCTGCACAAACGCCTGAACACACACCGAGCTTTCCAGAACAAGCTATTTTGCCGCTTATTGTCTCTCCTTTGGGATCACCACAGACTTCGTCACCACACTTTGCTCCGCCCGAAGCGGCAGTTGCACCACAACAAGATCAAACTCCTCGCCGCGGTGTAAAATTTAAGGGAGAAGCAGAGATAAATAAAGTTACTAAATATGAACCGGAGGAACCAATCACTGCAGAGCTCCATGCTAAGTGGGTTAAATTGAAAGAATTGAAAGAATCACATGCAAAGATATCAGAGCAATCTGACGAAGTAAACTCAACGGTTATGCAACTTCCAACTTGGTCCACTATAAATGATCACGAACTTTCTGCCCACATTCAATCCTCCCGCGCATGCTGCGAAGCGCAAATACAAGAATTAGGCAAGCTAATTGACGTTGTAGAAAAAGCTAGCAATATCTATGAACAAGAGCGCGCCGTGAGATTAGCTTATCTTCGAGAAATTCGAGCTGAATATGTCGACATCATCACACAGTGTGGTGGTTCACCCTCTGCTAATCAACCCGTTCAAACAACTGCAACGCAAAGCCAAAAACCTCCCGCTGCGCAACCGGTCATTTCGCGCGACGCAACAAAAGAGATTGTAGCGCGCACTTGTGCTGCGAATTATAAATTAGAGCAAACCGCACAATCTCTTCAAACACACATCCCTAGCGTTGGCGATATCGCGAAACGCATCGCTAAAAACACGTGGAATTTTGTAAAAAACAATAAAGCGTTATTCATGGGTGCTGTATTAGTCGCCGTGGGCGTTGGATTATTGCTCACACCCGCTGCACCGCTCGGTCTAGGTTTGTTGGCAAAAGCGACGATTGGATTTGTAGGTGCATTTTCTCTGCCTATCAAAGCAGTTAAGAATTGGTTTTTTATGAACAAAGAAGGACAAATGATTGACTCGATACACAGTCTCACCAATGCCAGCGGTGGATTGCGAGAAGCTAAACGAGTTTTGCCAGGAGCAATCTCCTGTGTTGTCACTGCCAAATCTGAACACGATAAAAAAATACCACTAAAAAACGCAGAGCCAGTCGTCGGCGATGCAATACCTCATGCGCCAAAAAAATAATTTAGACTTTTGCACGCAATCTAGTAATAATACGTAAGGAACATGCACGAATTAACTTTTACAACTGGCATCCCGATATGACGGTCATCTTTAAACGTTTCTCATTCGAAAATGCTCGAAAGGCAAGTTCAAGCATTCCTTCGCATTTTCTCAATCGAAACGTTTAAATCTAACCGTCCTCTCGGGCGCCACTTGTAAAAGTTAATTCGTGCATGTTCCTAATAAATTAAAAATCCTCGCATTTTTATCAATGGAAGTTATGATGAAAAAAAACACATGGAAATTCGCACTACTTCTACCGGCATTTGTTTTATTAACCAGCTGCTCCAGCGATAAAAAAATTGTCGATCTCAATCTGCGATATCTTTCGGCAAACACAGTTCCCGCTGAAACAACCGATCAACAAGCGCAAGCACAAATTGCCGAAGCATCCATCGCTGTCGGTCACTCATTACAAGAATTATCAGCGGTGCAAATGACCGTGCATCCGCCCAAACATTTACGCAGACCTTTCAATCCGCAAACGATCGGTATGTCGAAAACCGCATCGATCAACTGGACGGGACCTGTGCAACCGGTATTGAAAAAAATCGCGCAAGCAACCCATTATCACTTTCGCGTGGTTGGCAGAAAACCAAGTCTGCCCGTATTGGTTTCGTTGAATATGCATAATCGCCCAATTGCCGACATTTTGCGAAACATCATGTATCAAGTGGTGTTGAAAGCGGATATCGCCGTGTATCCAAGATCGCGCACGATTGAATTGCGCTATCACGGAAATTAGTAGTTAGTTATTGAGTATTTTTTTGAGAGGTTCATTTTTGCGCGCTTTTTCACGAAAAATTTTAAAAAATTGCTCGACGTACAAATCAAGTACGCCTGCGCATTTTTTAAAATTTTTTCGTGAAAAATCGCATCAAAACTGAACCTTCGCGGTAATTTAACCATTTTGATCGCTGAATAGAGTACTGAATGAAAATAGCAAAACGAATTGGAATTATCGTAAGCAGCATCGCTCTCATTGGCGCGCTCAATGGCTGCGAACAAAGACCTGCACTCCAAGCAAACGTTGGCTATATTTCCATGCAACATTTACCAGCAGGCGCTGATGAAGTGAATCCGATTCGCTTCGCGGCGATTCGTCAGGCAGCAACTTCACTCGGCGCACGCGGTGGTTTGAGCTGGGAAGCGCGCAACATTGATGCCGCATTGCGTTGTGAATCTATTTTCCTCGATCAAGTATTCGACTTTAATCAATTGCTGCTGAATCATAATGTCTTGCCGCCGGTGTTAGTCGAAAGTAATGACAACTTAAATCTCGATGATAACGACACGTTGCGTATCGCGACAAAAACCTATCGCATTATTCGTCCCGCGCGTTTTGTCACAGCGCCGCCGAATTGGCGCGATTATTTGTGGATGCGATTTAAACGGCCGAAACTCAGCGATCGCTCGTTATTGCCACAAACACAAGCAGAAGCATCCATATGGAATCATTACATCCAAAAGGGATGGTTGAACGGCAATCAACAAGCGCTGGATATTTTCACCGAGAATCTGAATCGTTTGAAGCGCGACATGGTCGGCATGATTTTATATCGTCGATTATTGACGTTGCACATGGTCAGCGCACCGTTTGTCGCGAGCGCAGATTTAGGTGTGACGGGCAATGGAACACAATTGCGTATCAACGATCAAGTATTGCGAATTACCGCGCAATCGCGATTGCAGCCGAACTCGAAAAAATGGACGCCAGTGCTTACACCAGCTAAAGCGTTTCCGAAACCGATTGGAAATTAAACGATGCCCGAAGCCACAGAATCCAATCAATTCCAATACCCCAACGAACCTTCGCGCTTCGAGCATCAAAATATCGACGATTTACTCGTGTTTTGTCATCGCATCAATGCATCCGATATCACCATTCAAACAGCAGAACCAATCACCGTGGAAATATTTGGTCGCATACACAAAATCACGAAACGCAAATTAGCGAACACTGAAGTCGGTGATTTACTCAACGCGATTTACGGGCCGAACGGCACAACGCAAATCATGCGTGGCAATGATTTAGATACGCATTATGAAATACGCCCGAGTCGCAACGAACGTTTTCGTTATCGCGTGAATGGCGTTGGTTGTTATATTGAAGGTCACGAAGGCATACAAATTACCATTCGAACAATTCCATCGACACCACCTGCATTATCCACTTTAAATTTACCGCAACCGATTATCGATGCCATGGCACCGCAAGAAGGTGTGGTTTATATCACAGGTGCAACGGGTTCAGGTAAAAGTACTCTGCTCGCATCGATGATTAAAACGCTCGCGGAAGATCCTCTCGCAAATCGCAAAATTTTAACTTATGAAGCCCCGATTGAATTTGTATATGACGATATCATTATGCCATCCTCTATCGTCGCACAATCTGAAATTCCGAAACATTTACCGTCATTCGCCGACGGCGTTCGCAATGCATTACGACGCAAACCGCATTTAATTTTAGTCGGTGAAGCACGCGACACGGAAACCATCGCCGCAGTCATTGAAGCGGCATTAACCGGACATCCTGTGTATACAACCCTACACACCAATGGCGTTGCAGAAACGATTCGTCGTTTAGTGGGCAGTTTTCCGCAAGAAGAACGACTCGGTCGCACGATTGATATTGTTGAAACACTGCGATTAATTGTGTGGCAACGATTGGTACCATCCACCGATGGAAAACGTATCGCATTGCGCGAATATTTAGTATTTTCAGAAACATTGCGCGATAAATTATTAGATAGCGATCCGGAAAATGTCACGCAAACGACGCGACAATTATTACGCGAGCACGGTCAACCGATGCTGGTTGATGTTGAAGAAAAATATAAAGCAGGATTGCTGTCGGATCGCTGGTATCAGTTGTTGACTGCGCGTTTAAAACATCTATGAAATACATCAAAGCCCGCAAGGATCTTATCTTCATCGTCAATCCTCTGCTCATTCTCGCCGGCATTTTATTATTCTGCTATTATTCACATGCGATTATCGCTTGTTTTTACGCTTTTTGGATCGCGACAGCATGTGTGTTATTTTTAATTGTCACACCACTTGGTAATCAACGTCTTGCGCAAAATGCCGAAGATGCTGCGAAACGTTTACCCAAACACCAATGGTTTTTTTGCATTTTAATTTTAGAACTTGCGATGCTCGGTGTTTATGGCGGAATCACGCTAATCAACAGCGACATATTACCGATAAACGGATCAATCGATCCGCATCTATTTGTCAATTCACTACACACGCAATTACTGCATGAGGGGTTATTTCCATGGAATATTTATGCATTAATCGCAGTCGGAATGGGTGTGTTAGTGTATCGCGAACAAACGGATGCGTACTTCAGTCAGTTAACCCAATTATTTATCGCGCAAAATTCACAAAACGTTTGGGGTTTAATCGTTGATATTGGCGCGCGACGTTTAACCTTATTTGCATTAAGTAGCACATTATTATTCACGACATTATTTTTTATCAGTTTTATTTTATCACCCAAAATACATCTGGCCACGGGTTTTCAAACCAGCGCGTTATTAACCACGTTAGTGTTACTCATGCTCACCTTTACGCAAACAGCAAAACAATATATCAATCGCATTTTTTCACGTCATGTTTCCACCATGCTCAGTTTCCCTGTTTTTTGCGCTGTTTTAGGGCTGATACTTTTAATACTCAGCATGCTCACTGCAGGATTAACACAACAAACCACTGCGCAAACACCCCCTTTGCTTATCACGCAATTAATACATTTTAATGAACACACCGCATGGACACTTTTTTCAACACTGTGGTGGATTTGTTTTACACCACTGGTATGTGGTTTTATTGCACGCGTTTCAAAAGGCTATCAAATACGCACTGTTTTGATCGGTGTATTAGCATTACCGATTCTCATCAGCGTATTTTTTATGGGTGTGAATCACGGTTATTTTTCCGCGATTCATTTTTCGGATACACTCACCAAAATAATGATCCTGGTTTCTTTTCTTATTTTATTACCTATGCTAGTGAATCAGCACAATACTTCAAACGCGATTATGTCTTATTTTCCGAAAAACGGAATAATGAAACACCGCGACACTCAACCATTTTTTCAAAGAACCGTACAACTCACCATCGCCCTACTCTATTTTTATTTGGTCATTGGTATCAACGGCATCAGCCTCTTTATTTTTGCACCAAATTACTGTTCAATGCTCATCGTATTGATCACAAGCCTTGCGATTATCAAGCACAGTTACCGTACGAGAATTTAACATGTCACGATTAAAAATTATTTTATTGCTGAGTTATATCTGTATTGCTTCATTATCATCCGTCATCATTACACCCGCACTACCGCAAATTCAAAGCGAATATCATTTAAGCGCCAGCACATTAGAATGGGTGATTTCGATATTTTTACTCGGGTATGTCGTCGGACAATTAGTGTATGGTCCGATCGCGAATCGTTTCGGTCGTTTAAATGCGCTGCGCTGCGGTTTAATCATTAATCTAATCGGCATTGTCATTTGTATTTTATCCGTCACGTTGATGAATAATTACGCGTTGTTATTAGTGGGTCGATTAGTCACAGCGTTAGGTGCCGCGAGTGGATTAGTCTGCACGTTCATTTTAATCAACGAATTATTACCCGCTTCACTCGTCAAATCTGTCATGGCGTATGCGGTACTTTCATTTACCTTTGGCGTTGGTTTATCCGTTACCATCGGCAGTTTGTTAACAGAATATGCGAGCTGGCACGACTGTTTTTGGGTTTTGTTATTGCACGGTATTATCATGTTATTTTTCACATGGGCATTTACGGAAAACTCAAAACAAAAAATTGCGATCCATCCGCGCGTTATTTTTGCCAATTATAAAAAAGCATTTAGCCATCCACGTTTAATTATTTTTTCATTAATGGCGGGCATTGTTTCTGTTTATTCATACTGCTGTTCCGCTGCAGCGCCGATCTATTCACAAATCGATTTACATTTGTCACCGAGTCATTACGGCTATTGGAGCTTATTAAATACGCTCGGCATGTTAATCAGCGGATTTTTGAGCGCATATTTTATTAAAAAATACGGTGCGAAAAACACATTATTAATTGGCATTGCCTGCATGATTCCGTTTTTAATTTCTCTGCTATTGATATCCATTTGCCATCATGCCAACACACCGTGGTTTTTTATCACGACGATGTGTTTGTTTATCATCACGGGATTTTTATTTCCGACGGCTTCTTATTTTGCATCGAATGCCATTGATGATCGTGCAAGTGCGTCCGCCGCGATGTCGTTTATTAATATGGGATTGGCAACGCTTTCCGTGATTGTGTTAGGTTATTTGCCCTTCTCAGCACTCACTTCGTTTGTCATTATTTTATGTGTATTGTTTGTGGCGGTAACTATTATGGTGTTGAAATTAATTTAAAATTTTGTGCTTGCAATGATGCTTGTACTCGTGTACCATTACACCAGTATTTTTAACCGACCCAAGGAAACACCATGAAAACAGCACTTAAAGCACTCACCACCTGCACGCTCGCCACCTTCTGCTCACTCACCTTTGCAGCGACGAAACCTGTCACGGTCGGCATTTTAGTCCCCATCGCATTGCCTGCGATGACACAAATTGTCAACGGATTCGAAACGGCTTTAAACAAAGCATCCAAAGTGCCTGTCAAATATCTCGTCAAAAACGCGCAAGGCGATGCCAATATTCAGCGTTCTATTTTGCAAGAATTTCAATCGAAGGATGTGACGATGGTCGCGCCGATCGGCACCGACGCTGCGCAAATGACGATTGCGATGATTCGCAATAAACCGATCGTTGGTATCGCAGCAAATCACTTAAAATCACAAGCGAAAAAAGCAAATAACCCGAATGTCACTGGTGTGATGAGCAAAGTACCACCGTTTCAACGCATGCAATTTATTCATCTCGCCATGCCAAATTTGAAAAAATTAACGATTGTTTATAGTTCAGATTCTCGCATTTTTAATCAAGTAAAAGAATTTGAAGCGCAAGCCAAGAAAAATAATATTCAAGTACAACCGCTGATGGTATCGCAATTATCAGATCTCTATACCATTAGCGACAATATTGCACCAAACGCACAAGCGATTTTTATTTTGAAAGATGAATTGATCGTGAGCGGATTAAATTCATTATTGCAACAAGCGCGCTCCAGACATATTCCTGTCATCGCATCCGATGATGGTTCTGTTGCAAAAGGTGCTGCGTTTGCGTTAGGTGTTTCTGAATATCAAACGGGTGTTGATGCAGGAAAAGTTGCAGCTGAAATTCTGAATGGCAAAAAAGCAGGTGCGCTTCCAGTGCACATGATGGATCACTATTTTGTGTTTTTAAATCCAACATCAGCGAAGACACAAAATGTGAATCCTAATGCTGTGAAAAGTGCTGCGAAGAAATTAGGATATACAGTAAATATTTTGAATTAAATCGATGCTGTTAAGACCCTCACCCTGTCCCTCTCCCAAAGGGAGAGGGACAGGGTGAGGGTTTTATAATAATGCTAACCATTCTTCTCAATACACTTCAGCAAACGCTCATCTTCCTCCCCCTCGCGTTCGGCGTGTATTTGAGTTATGACGTTTTGATGGTGACGGATTTAACGGTCGAAGGCACCTTCGTATTAGGTGCCGCGATTTTTGCGCGTTTAGTCACTTTAGGCTGCAGTCAAATCGTTAGCATTATCGCGGGATTATTGGGCGGCATCGTGATTGGCATTGGCGTGACGATCATGCAACGTGTTGCAAAAATTAATTCGCTGATTGCCGGTATTCTCGCCGTATTCATGTTATACAGCATTAATTTCGGCGTGATGAATCGTCCGAATATTAGTTTATTAAACAGCCATATTTATCTGCAGCATTTACAAGATTATTATCCTAATGGTCTCACAGTGATTTTACTCGCTTTTGTTTTTATGATTGCGTTAGCATTGTGTTTATTTTTAAAAAGCGAAACCGGTTTATATTTACGTGCCTTTGGCAGCAACCCGCATTTGCTGAAAAAACTCGGCAAAAAGCCTGCATTATATTTAGCGCTCGGCTTGTCAATTAGTAATATGCTTGCAGCATTATGCGGAATTATGACCGCACAAATTGATGGTTATGCGGATATTCACATGGGTGTCGGCATGGCGTTAACCGCGATTGGTGCGGTGGTTATTGGAAAAAAATTAGTGTCTGGATTATTAAAATCCGATCGCTTCAGCGCAGTCATTGGCGTACTCGGTTGTCTGCTAGGTGCATTTATTTATTTTCTTATTCTCAATGCATTTTTAGTGATGGGAATTAACCCGATTTATTTAAAATTATTATTAGGCCTGATGCTCGTTGCGTTTTTATCAACAGCGCATTACACAAGTCAACGCGGAGAATTGTATGCAACCGCTGATTGAATTTAAAAATACTGTTTTTTCTGTAGGTTCAGAGAAAAAAATTATTCGTGGGATTAGTGCATGCATTAATTCCGGCGATTTTGTGGTAATTCTGGGCGGCAATGGTTCCGGAAAAAGCACATTACTCAAATTATTAAATCGAACCTATCAACATACGAGTGGTGACATTATTTTTAAAGGTAAACCAATTCAGTCATATGATTATAAATCCTTGCGAAAAGAAATGGTGACAATTACGCAATTTATTTCAGACAGTATTTTTTCTGATTTAACGATAGAAGAAAATGCAATTTTGATTGAATCTTCCTATTTGCAAGCAAGCAATCAATCTTTTCACAAAAAAAATTTTTTGGTGGAGTTGCCGCAGTATTTATCTGAATTCAACGCGAAGCTCGCAAAAAACTTAAAAACACGCGTGAAATACTTATCTGGTGGCGAACAACAAATTTTAGCCTTTGCGTTATATCTGCGGCGACAGCCCGATTTATTATTGCTCGACGAACCCACCAGCGCCCTCGACCCCAAAAAAGCAGATATGGTGATGCAATTTATCAGCAAAGTGATTAAAGAAAAGCGAATCACTGGCTTTTTGACAACGCACCAGCTAGATTATGCGCTAAAATACGGTAATCGATTGATGGCGATACGCGACGGTGAATTAGCCTTTGAAGCAAATGCCGCTGAAAAAGAAAAATTATCGATGGCGGATTTATTGAAGTATTGTTATTAGCAGAACTAAGTGCAATTAACACCCTCACCCTGTCCCTCTCCCAAAGGGAGAGGGACAGGGTGAGGGGATTTCAGAGTGAGAGGATTATATTTGTGAACGCAGCCTGGAAATCATTCCTAAAACTCTGCCTCAAAACCCACGACGCAGACGAATTATCGAAATTACTCGATTGCTTTCTCACGCACGAAGAAATCAACGCAATTACCGATCGCTTTTCCATCATCAAAGCATTACTCTCCGGTCGCCAAACCCAGCGAGAAATGTCTGAAGTCCTAAACGTGAGCATTGCAAAAATTACGCGCGGATCGAATGCAATTAAATTAATCGATCCGAAATTAAAATTATTCTTAGAAAAAAATATTTAATGGTGTGAGTTAAAACATGCATATACCCACCACCCCATTAGGAACACCCTCACCTAATCAGCGCGAACCCAGTTTCTCGAGAAACTTCTCATGTGCCACTAACTCCTCAGCATTTGCAGGAATCACACGCAACGGGTGCACAGATCGTTCTAATTTTTTTTCCGCAGTCACAATTTTATTTTCATTTTGTTCGCCTTTTTCAGCGCCAAATAATTGGACCTGCCCGCCTGTCATTTTCAAATAGACTTGTGCCAGTAATGAAGCATCGATTAATGCGCCATGCAAATCACGATGTTTATTATTCACACCATAACGACGACACAATGCATCCAATGTATTCGGCTGACCGGGATGTTCACGACGCGCCATCACCAACGTATCAATCACCGCACAAAATTGTGTGATCGGTGCACGCGATTGATTCACGCGCGCAAATTCGACATTTAAAAAACTAATGTCGAACGGTGCGTTATGAATAATTAATTCTGCGCCATCGATAAATGCAAATAAATCCGTAGCGATTTTATCGAACGTCGGTTTGTCTTTTAAAAATTCCGCGGTGATTCCATGCACTTTTACCGCACCTTCATCAATCGCGCGATTTGGATTTACATACTGATGAAATCTATTTTTCGTGATGCGACGATTAATCATTTCTAAGCAACCGACTTCGATAAGTCGATCACCCTTTGCTGCTGATAATCCCGTCGTTTCAGTATCAATAATTATTTGTCTTGTCATAATTCATCTATTCCACGATTGGCTAATTCGTCTGCAATATCATTTTCAATATGCCCACTGTGACCTTTCACCCAATGCCATTTCACCTGATGCAAAGTAGCTTGCGCTTCGAGCTGCTCCCACAAATCCTGATTTTTTACGGGCTTTTTATCGGCGGTTTTCCAATTTCTTTTTTTCCAACCTTCCAACCACTGCGTGACACCCATTCGCACATACTGTGAATCGGTTGTCAGCGTAACGTCACAGGATTCTTTCAATGCTTTCAACCCCTGAATCGCTGCCATCAATTCCATGCGATTATTTGTCGTATGTTGCTCGCCGCCATGCAATTTTTTTTCTTTATCGCCGAAACGCATCAACACACCCCATCCTCCTGGACCTGGATTTCCGCGACACGCACCATCGGTAAATAATTCCACTTTTTTCATCGAAAATTTCTCAATTATTTGATACCAATCGGCGTTCGTACAGTGCCGAAATTATTAATCACCAGCGGCGTCATCCCCTGAATATTTTTAGTTGCGACGAGCATAGTCACCGAACCTGCATAAGGCAAACAAAAAAGACCTAGCGCCTCCAAAAATACACTTGGCGGCCAAAAGCAAAAGCTTTCATGCAGCGTCACTTCGAAATCCAATGAGCTCAATAATCGTTTTATTTTTGCTGGAAAGAACACCGAATCAAATCGTGCCTTTCGATGAAAACAATTCCACAGACTCCATTGATTAAATCCAATAATCACCATCTGTCCATTCGATCTCAACACACGATGCGTCTCTTGCAAAATCGCGAGCGGATCTTTTGCCGAGTCGAATTGATGCACCAATAGTACAATATCAATCGACTCGGACTGAATCGGCAGACAATCGGGATGCGCTTGAATAAAGGGCTTTTTGTGATGGTCGTGCACATCCGCATCCAGAAAAAAAGTGCGTAGTACGCGCGCATTTTCACTATAATTCGCGTGCGCAGGTTCGCCGATTTGCAGCAAATCATTGCCACGCATATTTTTAAACACGCGATCGAGCGCTGCGATTGAAGCTGCAACCACTGACGTTTTTTGTTTCTTTGGATTCACATTCAGTCCATTTCGACATTATTCCATAAACCAATACCGGATCATTTCGCAGGTCTACGTGTTTGTCAACAAAAAAACCTTTCCAACAAATCAATGGGTTACGATAAAAAGGTTGATTTAAGGGAGCCTAATCCGTAAGATCGATTAAATGCAACACATGATTCGGAACATTTTACTCATTACCACAATCATGTTGGGCTGGATCAATATGCCAGCGCAAGCATTTCTGCTATCCAACGATCAGAGCCTCTGGCCGGTCATGTCACAAAAATTTACAATCCCAGCGAGCGCAGAGCACAAGGACGTGCGCCGGCAGATCGACGCGGACCTACGCCGCCCCAAGTACATTCACAGACTCTCTGAAAACGCGAAACCCTACCTCTATACCGTATTCCAAGAAACCCGAAAATTACACTTACCCGCAGAATTGGCGTTACTGCCAATGATCGAAAGCGGTTATCATCCTTATGGCTCGTCTGACTGTGGCGCTGAAGGATTATGGCAACTGATGCCAAAAACCGCTGCCGATTATGGCATCAAAATGAATGCATTCTACGACGGTCGTCGCAGCACCACCGGATCAACGCGGGTTGCCCTGCACTTCCTGTCTTACTTATATCAAGAATTCGACCACAATTGGTTGCTCGCGCTCGCGGCATACAATGCCGGTCCTGGCACCGTCATGGAAGCGATCAAATACAATCAAGCCCACGGTCGCCCCACCGACTTTTGGGCGCTGCCACTGCCACAACAAACCAAAGAATATATTCCGAAGTTATTGGCCTTGGCGGCGATCATTCAACATCCGCACGCGTATGGCATGAACCTTGCACCAGTCCCGAACAAAGCGGTAACAGGTACGGTTGTGATCCACAAAGAAATGAAATTAAAGACGATTGCGAATCTTGCGCACACGTCTGTGTATACCGTGAAGGAATTAAATCCTGCACTGCGCCGACCAGAAACGCCACCTCACCAAACAGTGACACTGGTTTTGCCCGTGAACAAAAAAACGATGTTTGTAAAACATCTTGCAGCACACACAAAAATACAAAATGAAACGCTTAAAAAAAATATGGTGCATTACACGGTTAAAAAAGGCGACTCACTCAGCGGCATCGCATCGAAATTCAAAACCACCATCAAAACACTGCAAAAAATAAATCAAATTCATAACGGCATGATTCACATTCATCAAGCATTGATAGTGCCCAGGGTTATTCCAGAAACTGCGAGAGAAATTTTGAATGTGACGGAAACAAATAAAAAAGTAGTGGCAACGGATGTGGTGAAAAAAACGATCGTTGCAAATAACACACACTACATCGTCAGACGCGGCGACGATTTAGGAATAATCGCTCATCACTTTCACACCACGCGACAAAGACTCGAAGCATGGAATCATTTAAATCCGCGTGCGACGTTACGAATCGGCGAAAGATTGGTTGTTGAACATCATGTCGTTGAACAACGTGTCGTGGCACATCATCCCACGAAAAAAATCGCACATCATTCAAAACCAATTGCGCACCACGATGTCGGGTTAAAACGCGAGCATCTCTACATCGTCCGACGCGGCGATGATCTGCGCAAGCTTGCCAAAGAATTTGATACAACGCCGTATCACATCATGCAACACAATCATCTCAAAACAATCGATCTCAGCATTGGCGAGCACCTACTGTTGCCAAATGCATAGTTATTCACACTTCCGCCTTCATCAACATCTGTTTACCATCACCTGCTTTCAATTGCATAAAAATAAATGATGATAAAAAAGTAATAATCCCGAGCGCGAAAAAGGCGTCGTGAAAGATGGCTGGCGTTAGTTTTAATGAATGATTCAGATTCGACGAAAAAACCCGTAATAAAATCGCACCGACCGCAACACCCAAACTCTGTGCCAATATTTGCATCGTGCTGGTAATACTCGTCGACGCACTTAATTCTTCATCTTTAATTTCCGCAAGCGCTAACGAATTCATCCCTGTATATTGCGCTGATGTCGCGACACCAAAAATAAACGTAAATAGTGCGATCACATAAATTGGCGTTTGCGCAGTGATTAATTGAAAGGACAATAATACGAACCCAACAAAAAAAGTATTCGCGAGCAGAAATTTTTTATAGCCGATTTTTCGCAGAATTTTTATTGCAAATAATTTAGAAAAAATAATACCGAGTGCGCTGGGCATTAATAATAATCCCGACAATTCTGCGCTAAATCCAAATCCGACTTGCTGCAGCAGCGGAAATAAAAATGGAATTCCGGCAAAACCCAAACGCGAACATAAATTTCCAAACACAGAAATACGAAATGTGCGCAGTTTTAACAGTTCAATTTTAATTGCAGGATGTTTTTTTCTTTTCGCATGAAAAATATAAGCAACCAACATCATGACTGCAATACCTAATCTCATGAACGCAGATTCTAAGTGCGTATTCGATTGACTCATTTCAGATAATGCATAACACAGCATCGCAAGGCTGCCACCGAATAGCGCAAATCCCAAAAAATCAAAGGGACGCGGATTCTTCGTTGCCGTTTCTTTTAATCCATAAATACTAAGAATAACCACCGATATGCCAACAGGAATATTCACCCAAAAAATCCACGGCCACGACCAATGATCGACGATTAAGCCACCAATAAATGGCCCGGTCATTACTGCAAATGCGACGACAATAATCACGGTATTCATCGCTTCAACTAATTCATGCCGCTTAAATGTGCGCGCAAGAATAAGTCGCCCGAGCGAAATCATAAATGCACCACCAATGCCTTGCATAAATCGCGCGATCACCAACAGTACTAATACATGCGCAAATCCGCAGAAAACAGACATCACCGTAAACAATCCCATCGCACCAATAAAAAGATTTTTCGCGCCATATTTATCCGCTGCCCATCCGCTCATTGGAATAAATATCGCGAGACTCAACAAATAACTAATGAGTGCGACTTTGATATCAATCGGATTCACATGAAATGTGTGTGCCATTGCTGGCACAGCAGTATTAATCACATTCGCATCGAGCACGTCCATAAATAATGCGAGCGAGACGATGAACATGGTGAGGCGTTTGGTGGTGAATCTCATCAATTATTTATCCTTGCTGAAATACTCAGCGATGCCTTTTTGCCACGGGTATACGATCATATCGCCAATTTTCTTTTTGCGAGCCTCATTACAAAAACAAACTGACTCACATTCACCTATTTCTTTCGCAATATTTTGAAATGAACGTAAGTCTTCTTTTCGCACGATTGTCGTACTTTTGATTTCAATTAACAGCAAAGGTTTTCCGGGTCTTTCAATCACAAGATCAATTTCGACACCAGCACCCGTCATTAAGTAAGAAAATTTGTACTCTGGTTGGAAATAAGAAGCTAATTTGATACATTCAGTGACAATAAAACTTTCAAATAAATCGCCATAATAACTCGTACCTGATTGTGGCGTCACTCCCAGCATACGCGCCAATGCACGCGTTACGCCAACATCAAAAAAATAAAATTTAGGCGCGGCACTCAAGCGTTTTCTAAATGAATTCTGATACGGCTCAATTAAAAACGCTAACAACGTATCTTCCAAAATTGAAAAATAATTTTTAACCGTTTTGTCGTCAGCACCCACATCTCTTGCGATATTTGCATAATTAATTATTTTTCCATTCGATTGTGCCGCGACTTCAAGAAACCGACGAAATGGATCTAGATTTTTAACTAATTGTTCGGCCCAAATTTCTTCTTTCAAATAAGTCAATGTATACGCTTGCAAAAATTGCTGCTTATCTTGTTTTGATTTAAAATTAAAAACACCTGGAAGCATTCCAAACAAAAGCGCAGATTGTAAATCAAATTTTTCACCCAACTCTAAAAAAGAAAAAGGATACAGATGATAAACAAATGCTCTACCCGCTAATAAATTCACACCCGATAATTTTAATTTTCGCGCGCTAGATCCGGTTAGAATAAAATATTTTTTGCATTTTTTAGTTTCGATCAGTAAATGAATAACATCTAGTAACTTTGGTACTTTTTGAATTTCATCCACAATCACGTATTTTTCTTGTGGCAACATTGCATCAACAATTTCGACCAACTCCATCGGATTGCGTGCAAATCGATCTTCAACAACAGTATCGAGCAAATTAATATAGGTGTTTTCAGCGGTATCAATTTTAAAGGTGCTTTCAACCAACGTGCTTTTACCAACGCCGCGAGCGCCAAATAAAAATAAGCTATAATGCTTACTTAATACTAATAATCGACTATGCATATTACACCTCGGAGTCAATTCCGGATATGTCGTGCAAATCCGGTGTGTACTCCGACATTAAAGCATAGTACTCAGTTTCGCGCAATCATGGAAATACCTGCCTGCGCCGTCGGCATCACAATCATATCCGCGATATTCACATGAGGCGGTCGCGTTGCACAATACAGTACGGCATCCGCAATATCCGCCGCTTGTAATGGTATAAACCCTTCATAGATTTTTGCGGCGCGATCAGCATCCCCTTTGAATCGCACCGTGCTAAATTCTGTTTCTACCGCACCAGGATCCACCGAGCTCACGCGAATTTTTGTGCACAACAAATCCATACGCAAACCTTCCGATAGCACTTTTACTGCGTGTTTTGTCGCACAATACACAACTCCTTTTGGATACACTGTATGCCCAGCGATCGATCCAATATTGATAATATGACCTGTGTTTTTCGCAATCATTTTCGGCAGAATTTCGCGCGTCATGTACAACAAACCTTTCACATTGGTATCGATCATATCTTCCCAATCTTGCACATCTGCATCTTGAACAGCATCTAAACCGGCCGCTAATCCTGCATTATTAACTAATATATCGATGTTTTTAAAACTTTCAGGGAGTGATGATAATTGCTTTTTGACTTGTACTTTATCGCGCACATCGAGCGGGAAAACGTATATTTCTGCGTGATATTTGCTTTTTAATTCGCTCGCCAGTTCAGCAACAACCTCAACACGACGCGCGCATAACACTAATTTCGCACCTGCTTTTGCGAATTGTTCCGCACAGGCAGCACCAATGCCACTTGATGCGCCGGTGATTAATATGATTTTATTTTTTAGCATGATATATCTCCCAAAATTCAGGTTATAATAATACTTTGTTTTATCGAATAACAGGCACTACTCTACAATGACAGCACAAATTCTCGACGGCCGCGCAATCGCTGAAAAAATAAAATCGGATATTGCGAAAAAAGTTCAGCTGCGCATCAAAAATAATTTATGTGTTCCAGGATTATCCGTGATTTTAGTCGGCTCAAATCCTGCATCACAAACGTATGTGAATCATAAACGCAAAGCATGTGAAGCTGTTGGAATTATATCGAACGTTTACTTATTGCCTGAAAATGTAGCACAAAATGCGCTTGAGAAATTAATCGATAACCTAAATGCAGATGACAACGTGCACGGTATTTTATTACAGCTACCATTACCCAAACACATTCAAACCGATGAATTATTAGAACGTATTATATCAAAAAAAGATGTGGATGGATTTCATCCCTATAATTTAGGCAGATTAGTGCAAAAACGCCCACTGCTGCGTCCATGCACATCATATGGCGTGATGACATTACTAAACGCAACGGGCGAAACATTAGCAGGGAAACATGCCGTCATCGTTGGCGCATCGAATATTGTTGGGCGGCCAATGGCACTCGAATTATTGCTCGCTCAATGCACTGTCACAGTCTGTCATCGCGCGACACAACATTTATCACAACACATTAAAGCAGCGGATATTTTAATTTCAGCGACAGGACATCATGGACTCATTCAAAGCGAATGGATTAAACCAGGTGCAATTGTCATTGATGTAGGTTTTAGTCGATTAAGTAACGGAAAAATTACGGGCGATATTGAATTTGACACTGCCAAAAAACGCGCCGGGTGGATTACACCAGTTCCCGGCGGTGTGGGTCCGATGACGGTTGCGACGTTGTTGCAAAATACGATCATGGCAGCAGAACTCAGCGATTAACCTGCCAATTCCATCACTAACGCATTTAATGATTTCACAAACGCAGCCGGATTTTCTAGCTGCTCACCTTCTGCAAGCAACGCCTGATTTAACAATAAATCTGACCATCGTGTCATACGCGACTCATCACTTTCATGCTTAATTTTCAGCACAATCGCATGCTCCGGATTTAATTCCAAAATCGGTTTTGACTCACCAACACTTTGCCCCGCCGCTTTTAGCATTCGCTGCATATGTCCCGTTAATTCATTGCTATCAAACACAACACACGCAGGAGAATCCGTTAAGCGATTCGTCAAACGCACTTCTTTCACACGATCGCCTAATGATTTTTTCACCTGATCAAGCGTTTCTTTGAAATCTTTCTCAAACTGAGATTTTTTTTCTTCACTTTCTTTTTTATCTTCTAACGAACCTAGGTCCAACGCACCTTGCGATACAGATTGGAATTTATGGCCGCTGAATTCATGCAAATGTGCCGTCAACCATTCATCCACGCGATCGGATAATAACAACACTTCAATATTTTTTTTGCGAAATACTTCGAGCAATGGGCTGTTTTTTGCTGCAAAAAAATTATCCGCAATAATATAATAAATTTTGTCTTGACCTTTTTGCATGCGCGACACATAGTCTTTTAAGCTGACACTTTGTGTTTGTTCATCCGTGTGCGTTGTTGCAAAACGCAATAAATTCGCAATACGATCTTTGTTTGCAAAATCTTCGGCGGGGCCTTCTTTGATGACAGGACCAAACGCGGTCCAAAATTCCGCGTATTTTTCAGGAGATTTTTCAGATAACTCTTCAAGCAAACTCAATATACGTTTTACGGAAGCAGATTTAATTGAATCGATCACTTTATTCGATTGCAAAATTTCGCGCGATACGTTCAGCGGTAAATCATTCGTATCTATCACGCCTTTAATAAAACGCAAGTACATCGGCATAAAATGTTCTGCGTCATCCATAATAAAAACGCGCTTCACATATAATTTTAATCCGCGAATGCCTTCACGATTCCACAAATCAAATGGCGCACGCTTTGGAACATACAACAAACTCGTATATTCTGATTTACCTTCGACTTTATTGTGCGCCCACGCCAACGGATCTTCAAAATCATGCGCAATATGCTTATATAATGCATTATATTGCTCATCTTTAATTTCACTTTTCGGCAACGTCCACAAGGCATTCGCTTGATTCACAACTTCTTCTTCAGGAACCACTGTTTCGCTGTCATCTTTTTTATCCGACGGCTTATCTAATTTTTCCATCATGATCGGCAATACAATATGATCAGAATATTTCGTCACAATTTCACGCAAGCGAATCGGATCTAAATAATCATCCATCTCCTTCTTGAGATGTAACGTAATTTCTGTGCCACGTAATTTTTTATCGACATTTTTAACGTTAAACTCACCTTTACCATTCGATTCCCAATACACACCCTGATCGAATTGAGTGCCCGCACGACGAGAACGCACGATCACATTATCTGCAACAACATAAGCAGAATAAAAACCAACCCCGAATTGACCAATTAATTGTGAATCGCTAGATTCACCATTGCCTGAAATTTTTTCTTTGAATGCGCGCGTACCCGATTTTGCAATCGTTCCCAAATTCGCAATCACCTCTTCACGATTCATACCAATACCATTATCGCGAATCGTCACCGTGCGATTGTCTTTGTCGACTGAAATCCAAATTTTTAAGTCAGGATCATTTTCATAAAGCGCCGCGTCTGTTAATCCTTCATAACGTAATTTATCGGCAGCATCTGAGGAATTCGAAATCAATTCACGTAAAAATATTTCTGGATTGCTATACAGCGAATGCGCAACCAATTCCAATAATTGATTCACGTCTGCGCCAAAGGATAGTGTTTCTTGTTGAGCAACGGTCATGTGATCTTCTCCGTAATAAAGTAGGTGATGGAGAAGATATGGGGATACGCGATGTGGAATTCAAGTGTGTCTGGTCGAGATACGTGTCCATATTGGCAATCAGTGTCCGTGATCCGTGTCCGTGGCAGTACAAACCGACACGGACACGGATCACGGACACTGAACTGATCACCGACCAAAAAAAAAGGGACCGGAGTCCCTTTTTTATCGCGAATAACCTTTCGATTAAACGTTAAACGAGTATCCCAAGAAACCGGTATACATGTTAACTTCTGGCGCAGCATTTGGAGCACCAAACGCTGTGTTGCCGTAGTTAACTTGTGAGTTACCTGGTAAGTAAGTGTATTGCGCACCCAATCTCCAAGCACCCCAGTTATATTCCAAACCAGTTGCAAACAATGGCGCCCAATAGTGGCCATTGTTCGACACGCCAGAAAGTACAGCAAGACCAGCAGGTACCGTCATCGTCAATGAACGATAAGCAACACCGACTTTACCAAATAAGTCGAAGTCGTTCATCAAAGGCACAGTTAAACGAGCAGCCATGTAAGCAAACCACGAGCTGATTTTAGCTATTGAGCCAGCTGGAACAAGATCGGCAGTACCGAATGCTGTTACAGCACCTTTCACTCGTGGAATATAGAACCAACCACCTTCAACCGCGATGTGTTGAGTGATGGTATATCCGATATCAGCACCACCAGTGAATCCACCTCTGCCACGTTTTATTGGAGCAAACAATGAATTACCTGATGTACCCATCACAACGTTTGAGTTGAAATTTGTCCAGTCAGATTGTGTATAACCTAAATGACCGTCAACATAAACACTGTTTTGGAACGCTGGTTCAGATGGCATAGCCATATGATCTGGTCCACCAGCCATTGCAGCTGTTGCACCCATTGCTGCAAAAGCTGCAGCACTTAATACTAACAATTTTTTTACCGACATTTTAAATTCCCTCTTATAATCTAACAAATATAGATCTAAATAAATCTTTTTCACTGACAAGGGAGCAAAAAGCTCCCTTCCAGAAACTACAGCACATTACACAGTAAACTTGTAACCCAAGCCTAACGTGAACACGTTTGCAGCCACTGTTCCCAATGCACCTGTATTTACAGTTTCAAATGGGAAAGAGTTTCTAGCACCCATGAAGTACGCGTATTGGATAATACCCGACCATGTATCGCTAAAGCTGTAATCCAAACCAGTTGCAAACATCGGACGAACAAATGTAGATTTGTTTGACGATACATCAGCGAATGATCCGGCTGCAGATCCTAGACAAGCATTACGATATGCAACACCCAATTTGAAGAACACATCTGTGCTATTCATCCAAGGTAATGGCATCATGTATTTGCCCGCTAAGTACAATGCCCAGCTTTGTAAATACGAAGCAGGAGATGTAGCTACTGGAACAGCTGTTGGTAGCGTAAGTGTTGGCAAATGGAACCAACCTAATTCAACAGCGAAGTGTCTATTGATTTTGTAACCAGCATCAACGCCCGCTGCAAAACCACCGCGATCGTTGTTGTGGTCTCTGTTAGCAACAAGTCCAGCATTGCGCCAGTTTATATTGTCAAAATAATTTTGACGTGCATAACCTAAATGACCTTCGATATAGTAGCCATTTTCCGCAACTGGAGTACCAGGTTCTTGTGTAAAACCGCCAGCCATCGCAGCTGTCATAGAAACAGCAGCAGCACCAGCAGCACCCAAAAGAAGAATTTTCTTAACCGACATTGAACTTCCCTCTCAATATTTAATTATCATTTTTTTGAAAGCCGCATCGAAAAAACATTTCTCGATCAACGAACCTCCAAATTCAAGGCGACACGAATTGTGTATCGCATCTCGAGTATAGTACCTAATCATTTTCATCGAAACAAGCAAACAATATAAATTTTGTATTGTTTTTCAATAATATTATTGTTAATTACTAAAACTTGGTGATTTTTTGACTATTTTAATTACGCATGCATATATTTTATTTCTGCACCAATCCATCGACGCATCAATAATGCGACTAAATCCGGATATTCTTTGATTAATCCTTCACTCGCCCGCTGCACCATCGGCAACAAATGTTGATCGCGCATCAAATCCGCCACACGCAGCTGCATTAATCCGGATTGTCGCGCGCCCAACACATCACCCGGCCCGCGCAGTTGTAAATCCTCTTCTGCAATTAAAAATCCATCTTGCGTTTCGCGCATCACGGTTAAACGTTTTTTTGCAATGTCGGATAACGGGTGTTGATAGAGCAACACGCAAAAACTCTCCGCGCTTCCGCGTCCAATGCGTCCGCGTAGTTGATGTAATTGTGCTAATCCCAATCGTTCTGGATTTTCAATAATCATTAGACTTGCATTCGCGACATCAACGCCCACTTCAACGACGGTCGTCGCAACCAACAAGTCTATTTTTCCCGATTGAAATGCCTGCATTACCGCGTTCTTTTCATCGGATTTTAATCGCCCGTGAATTAATCCGACGCGCAAATCACGCAATGCATCTTGCAAATAATGCGCCGTCGTTTCTGCTGCCTGACATTGCAACACTTCCGATTCATCGATCAACGTGCAAATCCAATAGGCTTGTTTTTTCGATAAACAATTCGCACGCACACGCGAAATAATATCGTCACGTTTTCCCGATGAAATTAATACCGTTGAAATTGGTTTTCTGCCCGGCGGTAATTCATCGATCGTTGATAAATCTAAATCCGCATACGCTGTCATCGCTAACGTGCGCGGAATTGGTGTTGCGGTCATCATGAGTTGATGCGGAAGCTGATTCGAAAAGGCGCCTATCTTAATACCTTTTTCCATTAATGCCAATCGTTGATGCACACCGAATCGGTGTTGCTCATCAATAATTAACAGCGCGCATTTTTTAAATTCAACATCGCTTTGAAACAAAGCATGCGTACCAATAATTAAATTTATTTCGGAGGACACTAAACGCGTTTTTATATTTTTTTGTGTAGCAAGCGTTTGCCGCCCTAACAATAATTCAACTGAAATGTTTAATGGCGACAACCACAGGCGAAAATTTTTAAAATGCTGTTCGCACAATATTTCTGTCGGCGCCATCAATGCGACTTGATATCCTGCTTCAATTGCATTTAACGCTGCAAAACAAGCTACAATTGTTTTTCCAGAACCCACATCACCTTGCACTAAACGCAACATCGGTGTCGGCTGCAACAAATCTTTTTCGATTTCAGCAAGCACACGTTGTTGTGCATTTGTTAATTGAAACGGCAATTGCTGCAATAATTGTGCTGAAAAATAATTCGCGCGCGGCAATCCAATGGCTGTATTCGATCGCGCACAGAGACGCAATTTTTGCAGACTTAATTGATGCGCAATTAATTCTTCGAAAATCAATCGTTGCTGCGCGGGATGTTTTCCTTCAAGCAATTCCAAGGGATTGACATCAATCGGCGGAAAATGAATCATCTGCAGCGCTTGATTTAATCCAAGCGAATTAAATTGCGTTAAAAAAACAGCGGGCAATAATTCCGGCAAACTATTTTCAGTTTGTAATAATTGCAATGCTTGACGCATGACTTTGCGCCACGTGATTTGCGAAATGCCTTTTGTAGTTGAATACACCGGCGATAAACTTAGGCTTAATGACAATAATCCGTCCGCAGTGATTTGATTCACGTAAGCATATTCCGGATGCACGATTTCCAAGTGCCCAGAAAATCCATAACGCACTTCGCCAAAGCAACGCAGCAATCCCCGTGCATTCGCTAATCGCTTGTGATGCGTTTGCGCAAAATGATAAAAAATAAAATCGATCGTAGCACCTGTTGCATCGCGCAACACACATTTGAGATAACGTCGCGCGCCCACAAATTGTACGGAATCAACAGTGCCTTCAATTAAAATGCGATCACCGGATTTTAATTCTGAAATCGTATGAATACGCGAACGATCTTCGTAACGCAACGGCAGATGAAATAATAAATCGTGGATGGTTAAAATATTCAGATGCGCAAAACGTTCGGCGAGTTTAGAGCCGATGCCTTTGAGTTGAGTGATGGAAAGATTCATAGGATTTCCGATTCAAGTGTCCGGGATCCGTGTCCGTGTCCGAGATCCCGGACACGGACACGGACACGGACACTCACATTACTAACACCGCATCCATCTCCACCGACACATCCTTCGGCAACCGGCTCACTTCAACTACCGCACGCGCAGGATATGGCGCTTCAAAATACGTCGCCATGATTTCATTCACCACGGGAAATTGATTCATGTCTTGCAAATATACTTGCAATTTTACAATGTGGGATAAATCAGCGCCCGCTGCAATCGCAATCGCTTTCAAATTATCGAACACTTGCCGCACTTCTGCTTTAAAATCCGCGTTCATTAATTTCATGGTTTTTGGATTCAGTGGAATTTGCCCGGAAATATAGACTGTATTGCCCGCTTGAACAGCTTGAGAATAAGTGCCGATGGCGGAGGGTGCTGTGTCGGTTTGGATGATTTTTTTCATAGAATAATCCTTAAATTGTCGCTTCGTAGAAAAAAGTGTCCGTGATTCGTGTCCGTGTCGGCATTGGCGGACACGAATCACGGACACGGATACTATTTCGCTCTCGTAATCCTCACCACCTGCGATATCTGCCGAAAATTTTTCAATATCCGCGCTAGATGCGAACGGTGTTTTACAAATAATTGAAACGTAACTTTGTAATAATGACCCTCGCGATCATCAACATGAATATCATCAATATTACCTTCCGCATCGGAAATCGCTAATGCCAAAATAGCTAATACACCGCGATCATTTTTAACAACAACACCCACGCTCACTAAAAACTCGCCACTCACTGCATCCGCCCAACGCAGTGGAATACAACCACTGGGTTGCTGTAAAAATTTAATAATACTTTTGCAATCGTTCACGTGCACCACAATCCCTTTTCCCGGTTTTAATAAACCGATAATCGGATCACCTGGAATCGGATGACAACACGATGCAAAAGTGAGCAACATGCCTTCTGTGCCTTCGACCATCAACGGTGCGCGCTCTGCGACATTAAAATCAGCTGTTTCCCCGCTGAAAATCGCTTGTTGCTCTTGCATTAAAATTTGCAAACGTTGCGCGACCACTAGCGCCGAACGATTACCCAAACCAATATCACCCATTAATTCATCGACAGTTTTAAAGCGTGTTTCTTTTAACAAAAAAAACCATACATTATCTGGGATTTTTTTCAATGATAATGCTTGCTCACGCAATGATTTCTGCAATAATTTTTTTCCTAAAATAATCGATGCAGAATGTTGTTGCGATTTTAAAAAATGGCGAATTGCGCTGCGCGCTTTACTCGTAATCACAAAATCCAACCAACCAGGATTCGGTCGCGCACTCGATGACGTTACCACTTCAACGGTATCGCCATTCGCTAATCGCGTCGATAATGGTGCTAACTGACGATTAATTTTAATCGCCATGCAATTATTACCCACATCGGTGTGAACGGCATAAGCAAAATCAACACCCGTTGCACCGACCGGCAATTCTTTAATCGCCCCCTTCGGTGTAAACGTATACACTTCATCGGGAAATAAATCGACTTTCACGCTTTCAATAAATTCTATCGAACTACCCGCATTTTTTTGCAGCTCTAATAAATTTTTCACCCACTTTTGTGCATGCACGTGCGTCGTTTCTAATTCATTATCATCGGATTTATAGAGCCAATGTGCAGCGATACCGCTGGATGCAATGCGATCCATTTCTGTCGTACGAATTTGCAATTCAATCGGTAATCCATACGGGCCGAATAAAGTCGTATGCAATGACTGATATCCATTTGCTTTCGGAATTGCGATGTAATCTTTAAATCGACCCGGTACTGGTTTAAATAATTGATGCGCCAAACCTAAGATGCGATAACAGGTGTCGACATCATCGACGATAATACGAAATGCATACACGTCCATGATTTCATTAAACGGAATTTTTTTATTCAGCATTTTTCGATAAATGCTATACAAATGTTTTTCGCGGCCGATAATCGCACACGACGGTAATTGATTTTTTTCCAATCCGTCCTGTAATGTTTTATTAATAAGTGCCAATACTTTTTTACGATTACCTCGCGCTTTTTGCACGGCGTCTTTCAACACAGCATATCGACGCGGATATAATGCGGCAAAACTCAGCTCTTCGAGCTCAACAGAAAGATCACGCATGCCCAAGCGTTTCGCAATCGGCGCAAAAATTTCTAATGTTTCTTTTGAAACGCGATATCTTTTTTCAGAAGATAGCGTGCTTAACGTTCGCATATTGTGAAGACGGTCAGCAAGCTTCACTAAAATGACACGAATATCTCGCGCCATCGCCAACACCATTTTGCGAAAATTTTCTGCTTGCGCTTGTGCACGACTGACAAATTCAATTTGCGTTAATTTACTGACACCATCGACCAAATTTGCAACCTCGACACCAAAATTTTTCTCGAGATCACTTTTTTCAATCGAGCAATCCTCAATCACGTCATGCAGTAGTGCTGCCATGATCGTATGATGATCCATGCGCATGTCCGCTAAAATACACGCAACTGAAATAGGATGTGTGATGTAAGGTTCACCGGTTTGTCGACGCTGACCGCGATGTGCAGCAAGTGCAGTCAGATACGCCCGATGAATTTGCGAAATTTGGTTGTCAGAAAGATACTGGAGTTTTCGTCGCAATCGTTTGAATAATCGCATAACAGTTGTCCGGGATCCGTGTCCGTGTCTGGGATCTGAGTTATTGTTTATATTAAAAAATAAGCATAAAAATATAAATTCTAAACCGTACCTCTGAACGGACACGGGTCACAGACACGGATCACTCTCATTCAAAATCTTCCGGTGTCGCATCCTTGATAAATGCTGTCGAAGGCTTAACTACCGTTGATTCAAATTGAGATTCAGCACTGCGATCATTTGAAACCATTTGTGCGATATCAAAACCGCCAGCAATTTCGCGCAAGGCAATCACGGTCGGTTTATCATTATTTTCTGGAACGAGCGGTTCAGAAACACCCATTTCAAGTTGATGCGCGCGTTCAGCAGCTAACAACACCAATGCAAATCTATTTTCTACTTTACCTAAACAATCTTCGACAGTTACACGAGCCATGATAAACCTCTGAAATTAACGGAAATTAAACGATTATTTTACTACTTTCTAAGTAAATTATCCAGCAGCGCCGAGAGTTTCGTGATCTGTATACTCATTTTTAATCGAGCCGCCAACACAATATGCTGCAAATCACGTAATGCAACATCAAACTGATCATTCACGACCAAAAAGTGAAACTCGCGGTAATGACTCATTTCTTCTTGCGCGGCGCTCATGCGTTTCTCGATCGTTTCCGAATTATCTTGTTTTCTCGACAATAAACGATTTTTTAATGTATCTATCGATGGTGGCAATATAAACACTAAAATAGCTTGCGGGAATAACTGATGAATCTGTCGCGCGCCCTGCCAATCAATTTCCAACACCACATCGACACCCGCGTGCAATTGATCATGCACCCACTGACGCGACGTTCCATAATGATGACCAAACACCGTCGCATATTCTAAAAATGCCTGTTTTTCAGTCATATCGTGAAATACAGACTCATCGATAAAGAAATAATCCTGACCATTCACTTCACCGGGACGCATGGCGCGCGTGGTATGTGATACTGAAATTTGAAGCCCATCCATCGATTGCGATAGTGCTTTTACCAAAGTGGTTTTTCCAGCACCAGAGGGTGCTGCGATGACGAATAGATTTCCGGTGACATTGAGCATATTGATCTCTGCGGTGTGTGAAAGTGTCAGTGATCCGTGTCCGTGTCGGTTTGTACTGACACTGACACGGATCACTGACACTTTATTTTTCGCAATCATAACAAATTTTGCATTAAAAAATATAGCGGCTATACTGTCGGAAATTTTAATATCGAGAAAATATCATGAGACCCAGCAAACGTTCCAACGATGCACTCCGATCCATTTCATTCACACGCGATTACACAAAACATGCAGAAGGATCGGTGTTAACGCAATTTGGTGACACGATTGTTTTGTGTAACGCAAGCATTGAAAATAATGTACCGCGATTTTTGAAAGATGCAAAACAAGGCTGGATTACTGCAGAATATGGCATGTTACCACGCGCAACGAATACGCGCGTAGACCGCGAAGCAACACGCGGAAAACAAGGTGGACGTACCGTTGAAATTCAACGTTTGATCGGACGCTCATTGCGCGCTGCGATTGATTTATCAAAATTACCGGGATACACAATCACAATCGATTGCGATGTCATTCAAGCCGATGGCGGCACACGTACTGCTGCAATTAGCGGCGCATGCGTTGCGTTGATTGATGCATTAAGACATTGCCAAGAAAAAAAATGGATTTTAGGCGATCCCTTGAAACACTTTGTTGCAGCTGTTTCTGTCGGGATTTTTAATGGCAATCCTGTTTTAGATTTAGATTATGCCGAAGATTCGAAAGCGGAAACGGATATGAATATTGTGATGACGGATGCAGGATCTTTTATCGAAATTCAAGGTACTGCAGAAAACGGTGCGTTTCACGATCATGAATTGCAGTCGTTATTAACGCTTGCGAAAAAAGGCATTTCGGAGATTATTGAGAAGCAGAAGGAAGCGTTGAGATAGATCCTTGACAATTCCCTTCATCCTGTCCTTCTCCCCTTTGGGGAGAAGGACAGGATGAGGGGGAATAAAACACAATCAACAATAATCAATAATCAACGGCGCATGATCCGAAAATTTCTGATCTTTGTAAATCGACACCATTTTCACTTTATTTTTTAACGTCTCAGAAATAATTTGATAATCAATTCTCCATCCCACATTTTTTGCATACGCTTGTCCGCGATTGGACCACCACGTGTATTGATTGGCTTCTTGATTTATCACACGAAACGCATCAACCCATTTTTCTTTCGTTAATACATCATCCAACCACGCACGCTCTTCAGGCAAACATCCCGATGTTTTTTGATTCGATTTAAAATTCTTAATATCAATTTCTTTATGCACGATATTCCAATCGCCGCAAATAATAAATTCGCGTTTGGATTTGTGAAACTCGCGTAATACATTTAAAAAACGCTTCATAAAATCGAATTTTTCTACTTGACGATGATCGCCACTTGAACCCGAAGGCAAATACAACGAAATCACGCTTAAATTGCCGAAATCGGCTTGCACAAAACGACCTTCATCATCCGCGCACGACCAACCTAATGTATGCATCACACGATCGGGTTTTTTCTTTGAATATAACGCAACACCGCTATACCCCTTCTTCACCGCATCGCTGAAATAACAGTGATATCCGTGCGGACGATACAGTTCGTCCGTTAAATCTGGCGCTTGCGCTTTCGTTTCTTGCAAGCAGACAAAATCCGCGCGTTGCTTGGAAAGCCACTCAAAAAAGCCCTTTTTTGCCGCTGAACGAATGCCGTTTACATTGGCTGTGATCACTCGCATAATAGCTCCCAAAGTTGAAAAAAGGAGTATACCATGCGCACTTCGGCTCTCAAGCTAGATGAACACGCAATAGATGTTTCTTTTACAGAAACAGCATTACATATTATTTTAGCTGATGGGAGAGAACTTTCAGCGCCGCTTGAATGGTTTCCAAGATTAAGAGATGCCAACGAAAAAGATCGTAATGACTGGACGCTATTAGGTAATGGTGTCGGCATCCACTGGCCTACGCTGGATGAAGATATTTCTGTCAGCATATTAATCCGTGGTCACGATTGATGCATGTCCTACTCATCAAAATGTCCTCCATGGGTGATCTCATTCACACCCTGCCCGCGCTCACGGATGCGATGCAGGCGATTCCGGATTTAGAAATCGATTGGGTCGTTGAGCCTGCGTTTGCCGATATTCCGGCGTGGCATCCCGCAGTTAAAAATATTATTCCGATTCCGTTGCGCCGCTGGCGCAAAAATATCTTTCGCAGTATTTTCTCGGGCGAAATAATTAAATTCTACAAAACACTGCGTCAAAAAAAATATGATTTGATTGTTGATGTGCAGGGATTATTCAAAAGCGCGATGGTTGCGAATTTGGCGCGCGGCGAAACACATGGTTATGATAATATTTCCGCGCGTGAATATATTGCGGGTTATTTTTATCGACATAAATATGCTGTACCAAAAGTAAAAGATGCACATGCGGTTGTTCGCGCACGCACATTATTTTCAAAGACATTGAATTACAAACTTCCCAAGACGCGACCAAATTTTCATATTGATTTTACGAAGTTACCTGCGCTTGATTTTTTATTACCAGAAAAATACGTGGTTTTTTTACATGGCACTACTTGGGAATCCAAGCATTATCCAGAAATCTATTGGCGGCAATTGGTAGACAAAGTCGACACTTTGGGAATCACCGTATTTTTACTGTGGGGAAATGAAGTCGAAAAAAATCGTGCGGAGCGATTAGCAAAAGATTCGCAACATGCAAAAGTATTGCCAAAATTATCCATCACACAAATAGCAACTCTATTAAAAAATGCAACTGCAGTAGTTGCCGTCGACACAGGGCTCGGTCATTTGAGTGCTGCACTAACGACACCGACGATTGGATTGTATGGACCGACGGATCCGAAACTCGTGGGTATTGTCGGTGACAATCAATTTTATATGCAAGCGCAATTTCCGTGCGCACCGTGTTATGCGACAATTGGTCCTGATAAGGTATGGACATTATTAGAAAAAATCATTGGAGAAAAATAATGGCTGAACTACAAAATGCATTTATCCAATTTTTAATTGAGAATAACGCGCTGCAATTTGGAGAATTTAAATTAAAATCTGGCAGAATTAGTCCGTATTTTTTTAACCTCGGTGTGTTTTGCAGTGGAAAATCACTCGCGACTCTTGGCGAATTTTATGCAGAAACTTTGCAAAATTCTCGCATGCATTGCGATATGTTATTCGGACCCGCCTATAAAGGCATTCCGCTCGTCGCTGCAACAAGCATTATTTTATTCGAGAAATTCAATATTAATATACCGTACTGTTTTAATCGCAAGGAAACCAAAGATCACGGCGATGGTGGGAATTTTGTCGGTGCGAAATTACAAGGTAATGTCGTAATGCTCGATGATGTGATTACTGCAGGAACAACGGTTAGAGAAACCGTTTCATTATTAAAAAATACCGACGCGCAGTTATCAGGAATTATTATTGCATTTGATCGACAAGAGCGCGGCAAAGGTAATTTGTCTGCCGTGCAAGAAGCCGTAAAAACCCATAAAATTCCGGTACAAAGTATTATTACGCTGACAGATGTTATTCAATATTTGCAGACGCGAAAAGAATTGAAGGTGCATTTGGATGCAATTGAGGAATATCGGAAGGAATATGGGGCGATTTAAAACGGCAACTTCAATCCCGCATCCATCTTCAACAACTGCTCCCGAAAAATCGATTTAATTTTTTCTAAATTATTTTCCGTGTCCGCTTCGAATCGTAAAATTAAATACGGCGATGTATTGGAACGACGAATTAATCCCCAACCAAAATCCCATTCGACGCGCAAACCATCGAGTGTAATTTTTTCGGCATTTTGAAAATCACCTTCGCGCACTACTCTTGCCATAAAATCGGATTTTTTATCTTCGCTCATCGGTAATTTTAATTCGGGTGTGTTCACTGTTTTTGGCAATGCGTGAAAAACATCCGCAACGGAAGATTCATAACCGGATAAAATACTGAGTAATCGCGCGCCGACATAAATACCATCATCGAATCCATACCATCCATCTTTAAAGAAAATATGTCCGCTCATTTCACCCGCTAAAGGCGCATTTTCCTCGATCATTTTCGCTTTTAAAATCGAATGACCCGTTTGCCACATGATCGGTTGCCCGCCGAATTTTTTAATCATTGCTGGCAACACACGCGAGCATTTCACATCGAATACAATTTTAGCGCCTGGATTTTTCGACAACACATCTTTGGAAAAAACCATCATTTGGCGATCTGGCCAAATCACTTCACCTTCGTTGGTAATAATTCCCAGGCGATCTGCGTCACCATCAAATGCTAAACCGATATCCGCTTTTTCTTTTTTCACCGCAGCAATAATATCTTTTAAATTTTCAGGCACGGTTGGATCCGGATGATGATTCGGAAAACGACCATCGTATTCGCAAAATAATTTAACCACTTCACAACCTAAGCGTCGACACACAATGGGTGCAATTTCACTTGCTGCACCATTGCCCGCATCAATCACCACTTTCATCGGTTTTTTAAGCGTTAAATGCGCACAGATCGCATCGATGTAATCCGGAATAATATTTTGTTCTCGTACAACACCTTCGCCCGATGAAAATTCACGACGCTGAATACGCGCGACGATTTCTTGAATACCTTTATCGGAAAGTGTTTTTCCATTCAATACAATTTTGAAACCGTTATGATTCCAGGGATTATGACTTGCCGTCACCATCACACCCGTTTTGGTTGATAAATAATTCGTGGCGAAATAGACCATCGGTGTCGGGCCGACACCGATGTCAACGACATTGCAACCCGTTTCAATAATGCCTGAAATTAAAGCTTTTTTTAATGATTCGCCAGTTAAACGCGCATCACATGCGACGATAATTTCATGTTGCGCAACTTGTAACGCTTCAGTGCCGATCGCCAATCCAATCGCGTACGCCACATTTTCATTCACACTCGTTTCGCTAACAATACCGCGAATATCGTACGTGCGAAAAATATCGAGCGGTAATTGTGTTGGTATTTCATAAGATGTCATGATTGTCGTTTCCATTAATTTTTTCCTGAACTTCCGAAGCCACCTTCACCACGTTGTGAAGCCTCAAATTCTTCTACCACTTGAAACCGCGCTTTTAATACAGGCACGATAACGAGTTGCGCGATACGTTCGCCGGGCGTTACGGTGTATGCAACACCGCCGCGATTCCAGCAAGATACCATCAACGGGCCTTGATAATCCGAATCAATCAACCCAACCAAATTGCCGAGCACGATGCCATGCTTATGTCCCAATCCCGAACGCGGCAAAATCGTCGCTGCTAATGCTGGATTATCAATGTATATCGCCATGCCGGTATTAATCAGCACAGTTTCGCCCGGATTGATTGTCAATGGCGCATCCAAACACGCGCGCAAATCGAGCCCTGCAGAACCCGGCGTTGCATATTCTGGTAATGGGACGGAATTCCCCAAACGTGCATCTAAGATTTTTAGTTGGATATCGTGGATCATGTTAATTTCGTCCGTATGCGTTAACTTAAAGTGGGATAGAGTAAAAGTAATTACTTGCATCTGTAAAGCCTTTTTGATATAAATTCCCCCTTCATATCAGTTGTTGGATCGGCCGGAGTTAATCATGTCCAAAGTATGCCAAGTTACTAAAAAGCGTCCATTGAGCGGACACAAAGTATCACACGCTAAAAACAAAACGAAACGTCGTTTTTTGCCTAATTTACACAAACGTCGCATCTGGGTTCCTAGCGAAAATCGCTATATTACCTTGAATTTATCGATTAACGGCTTGCGCACGATTGACAAAATTGGCATCGAAGCTGTGCTCGAAAAAATAAAAAATAACGAATCGATTAATTAAGGGGAAAAGCATGGCCAAAGCAGGTTCACGCGAAAAGATTCAATTACGATCAACTGGCGTTAAAAAAGACGGCAAACCGACTGGTTATTTCAAAACAACCAAGGTTAACAAGCGCAATGCGGAAGATAAAAAGTTGGATTTGATGAAATACGATCCTCGTGCTTGGAATGAAGAAACTGGTCGAGTTGGAAAACGCGTTCCGTTCAAACAGAAGAAAATTCCGAAGTAGAATACCCTCTTTAGATTTTTAAGAATCCGCTTTATGCAGGTTTTTTGTTGCCGTGAGTATTTTATATTTTTTTAATAGCGCATCTTTCGATTCATAAAACGCAAGCGGAATGCAATCAACAGGACAGACTTGCCTACATTGCGGTTCGTCAAAATGGCCAACACATTCGGTACATTTCCCAGGATCAATTTCATAAATCGTTTCGCCTTGATAAATCGCATCATTCGGACATTCTGGTTCGCAGACGTCGCAATTGATGCATTCTTCAGTGATTTTAAGCGCCATTGTTACTATCCACTAAGTTGGCTACACAAAAACGTCCAGTTTTGACGCGATTTTGCGTGAAAAATTAAGAAAAAAGCGCAGGTGTGCTGGCCAGCCCATCGAGCATTTTTTCGAGATTTTTCACGCAAAAGCGCGCAAAAATGGGCGTTTCTTTCTACAAGGTGAATACTATGCGCCATTTTGTTTGATCTCGTGCGCGACACAATCAGGAATAAATGCAGAGGCATCTGCATTCAACGCAATAATTTCCCGCACCATCGTTGCGGAAATATGCGTATATTGATTTCGCGCGGGTAGAAAAATCGTTTCGCACTTTTCATCCGATAATTGTTGATTCATGTTGGCGAGAGATAATTCGTAATTTACATCTTCTGCCGTGCGAAAACCGCGCACAATGTACTGCGCTTGATGCGTCTTTGCGAAATCGACAAGTAATCCTTCGATTAAAAATACTTGCGCGTTGGAAATATGTTTAACACTTTCGCGACACCAACGGACGCGTTTTTGCGCGTCAAACATGGGGGTTTTTCGCGCGCTGTTTGCGACGCCGACGATGACTTCATCAAATAATTCGGCGGCACGCGCGATGATATCGACGTGGCCTTTGGTGATGGGGTCGAATGTGCCGGGGTAGATCGCGATTTTCTTCATTTTAACACCTCAATCATTTTTTGTTTTTCGTCGGCATTTACTGATTGGAATTTTTCCCACCAGTTAAAACATTCAGGCGACATTTCACCCGCTTGCACGCGTAATCCCATAAAATCAAATGCGGCGCGGAAATAGCGATGCTGGAACGTATTATAAATACGGCTTTTTCTGCGCTTTTCCAATTGAAATTGCAAAATCCAAATCGCTTGAATCGCGAACTGAAGACGCTTGGGAATCATCATGGCATCGACTTGTGTTTTAATAATATCGCTGATCATTTGAAATAATCGGAAGAAAAACTTATCTTTTTTATTTTTCATCTTCGACATTTGATCTTGCAACACAGGCCACAATAAAACCGCTAGCAGAAAAGCAGGATTCACATTGTTATCCGATTGTATGCGCGCATCCGTTGCATCCATTGCTAATAAAATTAATTTTTCATACGTTTTATTTTTCTGGGTTTGCAATACAGACATCGTCTGCGGAAACAACGCATCCATATAGCGATAATGTAATAATTTTTGGTAGGTTAGTGACGCGTGACCGCAGAAAAATAATTTTAAACATTCATCATATAATCTAGACGTCGCGACATGCTGCAATAAATGTGACAACGATTTTAACGTGGTCTCTGTTTCTGATTCGACATCAAATTTTAATTTCGCACTCAAACGAATCGCGCGCAATAATCGCACGGGGTCTTCATGATAGCGCTGCGTCGGATCACCAATCATGCGAATTAAACGATGTTTTAAATCATACATGCCGTTCATATAATCAACGACGGAAAAATCGGCGATGTTATAATACAGCGCATTCACCGTAAAATCGCGACGCCAGGCATCTTCTTCAATTGTGCCGTAGGTGTTATCTCGAAAAATCATTCCAGTATCTGAATTTTTAATCGTGCGCGTTTCTTCGATCACATTCGCGCGAAACGTAGAGACTTCGATAATTTCATTTTGGAAAAAAACATGCACGAGTCGAAAACGTCGACCGATAATGCGACTATTGCGAAACAATTCTCGTATCGCTTCAGGATGCGCATCGGTTGCTACATCAAAATCTTTCGGTTGACAACCGAGCAGGATGTCGCGCACACCACCACCCACCAAAAAAGCGGCATATCCCGCATCTTTTAAGCGATATAATACACGCAACGCATTGGGGCTGATCTGCTCGCGTGAAATAGTATGATCGGCACGCGTGATCACATTACAGGATGCCTGAGCCGTTTTTTTAGGACGACGAAATTTATCGCGCGCCCAGTCTATGATTCGATTTTTCATGCGCGTATATTAACACAGTGTCAGTTAACAGTGTCAGTGTCAGTTGGCGCTGACCCATAAATAAGGACATGCAAAATGATCGATTTGAATTTATATGCATTTGGCAATGGTGCCAGTAATTTTGATTGCGAAAAGGGACCGGATGTACTGAAGAAAGCAATCAATAAAACCGATGGCGTCAATCGATACCATTTTCAAACGTTATTAGCAGCCAACAATCACAAACAACAACGTGATGCGCTAATGGACATTGTCGCTTTATCTGAAAAACTAGCCCTTTCGACAAAACAATCCGTATCGGATCATCATATTTTTATTACGATTGGTGGCGATCACACTGCCGCAATTGGTAGTTGGAGTGGTGCTGCAAATGCGATTTCAGGTGAGCTTGGGTTAATTTGGTTTGATGCACATATGGATTCGCACACGTTTGAAACGACACCATCGAATAATATTCACGGCATGCCACTCGCCATTTTATTAGGACACGGCGCAAAAGAATTGACGGAAGTTTTATCAACAAAACCCAAATTAAAACCGGAGAATGTGGTTCTAATTGGCGTTCGTAGTTATGAATCTGGCGAAGTGAAATTATTAAAAAAACTCGGCGTAAAAATTTTTTATATGAATGACATTAAAAAATTAGGCATGCATAAAGTCGTTCAAGAATGTTTATCAACTGTTACATGCAATACTACGGGTTTTGGAATCAGCATTGATTTGGATGGATTTGATCCTGTTGACGCACCTGGTGTTGGATCGCCTGAGCCTGACGGCATTCGTGCCGATGATTTTATGCCTGAGTTTAAGGCGATTGCGCATCATCCGAAGTTTCTAGGGATGGATGTTGTGGAATTTAATCCGATGTTGGATCGGGATCAGAAGACGGAACGATTGGCGGTGAGATTGTGTGAAGAGATGATTGGCGCATAGCACAATCTCAACTGTGGTATGCGCTAGTGAATTAGTTCAGAAGCGTCCAGCGGCAGCTGGCGCGAAAGCAACAGGGTGCGATTACCAGACAGCACCATTGGTAGTTTGAGCTTCGATACAACCTGTGTGCCGTCTTGGTAACCGCACTTCGTTGCTTTCGCGCCAGCTGCCGCTGGACGCTTCTGTATTAATGTATATTCAACGCAGCGATTCCCGACAACAACATCTGCACCGCAATCGTCGTCAAGATCATCCCCATCAATCGCTCGATCGCAATTAATCCACGCGTACCAAATAAACGCATCAAATACCGAGCTAAAAGCATGATAACTAAAAAGCTAATCGACGCGATGGTAACTGCAGAAAATAATAACGGCAGGCGCGACGGATTGCGCGCAACAAATAACATCACGACAGCAATGGCTGATGGACCCGCAGTTAACGGAATCGCCAACGGTACAATAAAAGGCTCTTCGACTTCTTGATTCGGATTTTCTTTAGTATCCGACGGAAAAATCATGCGAATGGAAATTAAAAATAACACGATCGCGCCCGCAATACTTAATGCAGACGTCGTAATATCCAATCCGCGCATCAAGTATTTTCCGAAAAATAAAAATACACACAAAATAATAAATGCAACGATCGTTTCGCGAATAATAATTTTGCGCTGCGTTTTAAAATCGTAATGTCTTAAGATCGTCAAAAATAGCGGGATATTTCCGAGCGGATCCATCACAAGAATTAACGTAATTGTCGCTGTATATAATGTCATCATCATTAGACGCTCATCTGTTTCATTAACCGCATTTTTTCTTTTATGCAGCTTCCCGACAAGGCAAATCCGTGTAGCCGATTAGTATTATCATAAAACAAAGCTTGGACATTGGCACCTTCTGCGGTGATTGTCCATTCGCCTTGACTATTTTTATCGGGTGGCACAACGACAATCGGACATAATGATGTTTTAATCGCCACGGGCATTATTGGATGTTGAATGGCTGGAGATTTTCCCACTAAGAATTCTCCTAAAATACGGGCATTTTGCATAATGGGTGCGACAACCATTTTCAAATCGCCGTTGACTTCGGCACAATCACCCAACGCGTAAATATCTGGATCACTGGTTTGTAAATGCGAATTCACGCAAATGCCGATGTTGGTTTTTAGATGAGCGGTTTTTGCGAGAGATAAATTTGGTCTTATGCCGGCAGCAGAAAGAATTAAGTCAGCTTCAATTCTTTTGTCGTTTGATAAAATTATTTCGTACGATGAACTTTCGCATTCGCTTCCGCTCGGCTTCTGATCTATTTGTATGCGCTGACGCTGCGTTGATTTATTAACGATCTTTGGAAAGACAGATAAATGAAAATGAACACCCGCTTGATGTAACACTGCTTCTAATGCGCGTCCTACTTTTTCAGGCACCCATTTTTTTAAGAGATAATCATCGGGTGCGATCATGGTGACATCATAACCTACGCTAATTAAATCATTCGCAAATTCACAACCGACCAAGCCGGTTCCTAAAATGGCAACACGTTTTTTTTCAGCTAATTTAGCGCGAAAAATACGGTAATCTTCGAGTTGATTGACATGCAATACATCATCGACGGCGTCACCTTGCAATGGAATTTGAATGGTGTCGGCACCGTTGGCTAAAATTAATTTATCATAATGTAAAGTTTTTGCTTGGGTTTTTTCGTCGCGAAAAAATATTTTTTTATTGGCGGCATCGATTTGAAATACATCGCAGTGAATTAAAATTTCGGCATTTAATTGTGAACGCATCGTTTCGACGGAATTTATGGTTAATTCAGTGGGTGTTTTTTTGTTGGATAATGCGGTGGATAATAAGGGTTTTGAATAAAAATAACCGTCGGATTGGGTGATTAACGTGAGCGATGTTTCTGTGTCGTTCTTGCGAAATTCTTTTGCGAAGAGGTAGCCGGCGAGGCCGGTGCCGATGATGATGATTTGCATAGTTAGCATAGTGCCATCTGGTTAATTTTCTTCGTAGCTTCGCTCACTGACGTTCGCGGCTCCCTGTCGACACCGTTTCCACCAACGCTTCGACATTTTCTATCGGTGTATCTTTTGATATACCATGTCCTAAATTAAAAACAAAACCTGTTTCATTGTTATAAACATTTAAAATATCGGTTGCTGCCGCACGCACTTTTTCCGGCGTCGACAATAAGATGCACGGATCTAAATTGCCTTGCAATGCAACACGATTATTCACGATTTTTTTGGCAAGAGATAAATCCATCGTCCAATCTAAACCAATCGCATCACAACCACTCGTTACTATATTTTCCAAATATAATCCGCAACCTTTGCTGAAAAATATTAAGGGGATTTTTTTATGATTATGTTCACGTAAAATGCGCTCTGAAATTTGTTTCATATAATTCAATGAAAATGTTTGATACTCGCGCTGTGCCAATACACCACCCCAACTATCAAACATCATCACCACATCAGCGCCCGCGTGAATTTGCGCGTTGAGATAATCAATTGTCACGTCGGTTATTTTTTGCAGTAACTCATGCATGATTTGCGAATCGCGAAACAGCATCGATTTTATTTTTTCAAATGTTTTGCTCGATTGACCTTCAACCATGTATGTCGCAACGGTCCATGGACTGCCAGCGAAACCAATGAGCGGAATGCTATTATTTAATTCTTTTTTCGTGAGCTTAATTGCCTGCGACACATAATCTAATTTTTCGACGGCATTTTTAGCATCCAACGCATCAATCATTTTTTTATCGCAAATTGGATTTGGCGCAACCGGTCCCCGCATGGAGTGCATGTGAATGTCGCATCCCATTGCAATTGGGACAGTTAAAATATCACTGAAAATAATTGCGGCATCGAGTGCGAAACGATTCACCGGTTGCAATGTCACTTCGCACGCTAATTCCGGCGTTTGGCAAAACGTGAAAAAATCTTTCACTTGTGATCGCAGCGCGCGATATTCTGGTAAATAACGCCCTGCTTGTCGCATCAGCCAGAGTGGCGTGCGATCGATCGGTTCGCGCAGAAGCGCTTTAATAAAGCGATCATTTTTGAGTGCGGTCATGATAGAATTCTCAATGTGGGTGTCAGTGTGAGTGTAACGATGTCGAGCATTATACATGAAAATGTGTCTCTAAAACCGTACAACACGTTTGGTATTGATGCGAATGCGCGTTATTTTGCGGAAGTCAAATCTATTTCAGCATTGACAGCATTATTAGAACACCCCGATTACAAAGCGCTTCCGAAATTGATATTGGGCGGCGGCAGCAATATTTTATTCACAGGCGATTTTTCAGGACTCGTGATTCACAATCAAATCATGGGAATTGAGTTGATCGGAGATGACTCTGAGCATGTCTTTCTCAAAATTGGCGCGGGTGAAAATTGGCATGAATTCGTGTTGTATTGCATTAAAAATAATTATGCCGGTGTTGAAAATTTATCGTTAATTCCAGGCACAATGGGCGCCGCCCCCATTCAAAATATCGGCGCATATGGTGTTGAGTTGAAGGACACGCTGCATGAAGTGCATACGATTTCAATCGATGATAAAAAGCATCACGTATTTAAAAATAGTGAATGCGAATTCGGATACCGCGACAGCATCTTCAAAAAATCGCTGAAAAACAAGCATATTATTACGCACGCGATTTTGCGCTTAAGCAAAAATCCCATTTTTCACTTGGAATATGGTGCAATTCGCGACAAACTCGCAGGAAAACCGTTGTCGATTAAAGCGATTAGTGATGCGATCATTCAGATTCGCCAAGAAAAATTACCGGATCCAAAAATAATTCCGAATGCCGGCAGTTTTTTCAAAAATGCGATTGTAACGAGTGAAAAATTTTTAGCCCTACAAAAGCAATTCCCAAAAATGCCGAATTTTGCAGAGCCAAATGCATGCGTGAAAATCCCGTCTGCATTTTTAATCGAAGCCTGCGGATTCAAAGGTAAGCGTTTTGGTAATGTCGGTGTGCATGCGCATCAAGCGTTGGTGCTGGTAAACGATGGAAACGGCACAGGGGCTGAATTAAAGGCGTTGAGCGAAAAGATTCAGCGGGCTGTGATGGAAAGGTTTGGCATTGCATTGACGACAGAGGTGAATATTTATTAACCCGCTGCTAAAATAAAACTAGGTACTACACAGGGAGGTGTTTTATGACAACATCAGATGAGTTAGTTTTTACGGGCGTCAGAGCAGTGGTTCAAACCGTTGCAGATACCGCCGGACATGCAGCGGCGGCAACCACTCATATCATTGCAACCCCCACACGAGCCGCAGTCAATGCTGTATCAGCCGTCGCGGTGAGTGTAACGACTTTCGCCATTTTTACCGCTACAAGGGCAACATTAAATGCCGTTTGGTGGATCGGAGCCACCACTGCAGGTGCTGTATCAACAGTCGCCTCTGCGGGATATTCGAGGTTTTTTACTCAGGAAACTCAATATGTTGCGTTGCCGGATGGACAACCGCCCAAACATTCCCCTAACTAAAAGCAAGTGCTGGCGGAGACGAATCAGTCACAACCGTATTATTATTTTCCGGTTTTTTAGGTGAGCGCTTAGGCGAAGGCTTCAAGACACCGAGTGCGAGCAAATTAACCACCGCTACTGGCGAACTCCGCTCACCTTGTCGCTCAGGAGTGCTACATCTTGCAAATAATTCACAACCAATCATATCCTCATCAACCGTTGATCCTGATTCATCTAATCGGGCTAGCGAAACCGCGGATACTGAATTGCCACTGGAATTTTTTAGCAATCTTCTTTGTTGGGGTGAGCCACACGATCTACTTAACGGTGACTCTAAGCAAACGCTCATCACAGGCGTAGATCTGGCTGGCGTTACCTTTACCTGCCTTACTCTTAGAGAACCATCTGGCAGTGGCGTAAAAGCACGACATTTTTTCTCGCCGCGCATCAAATCGAAAAGCGCCTTCAGCTTTTCAACTGTCTCATCTGGCGTCTGACAACGTTCAAAAAACTGATGAACGGCGCGAGAGTCCACTGCTTTTTCAGGGAACAAAATATGCAACAGTTCATCATCTTTGGTTCTTTCGACATATTGCGTCACCCGCTCTTGCACTTTACGAGAAAAATCAAATATCCCATAATTCCTTTCCTTTTTCTCACCATTTATCTCAACAGTAACAACTTGATCTTCAAGAAAATGCTTCATACCATTCGAAAATGCCGGGTTTTTTACTGCCTGATATTCAATATAACGAGCGACGAAAGAGAGTGATTGCATGTGTCGAATCACCTCAGGAGGTAATTCTTTCCAGGTTATTATGTGAAGTTCAGCAAGTACATGCGGAGACTCATCATCTTGAACAGGCGTCGCCCTTCTTTCAAATAAATTCACATCATCTGGTGACAGTCCAGTTTCAGTGAGCAGCTTTCGGATTTCTGAAAAGTTCCCAGGAATTTTTTCGCATTGTCGAACAAGTTGATTTGTTAATAGCGTATTGTTCGCGAATAAATCAGCATGATAAAAAGAAAAAAGTGGACATGATTTTGTATCCATTTGAATTTTAGAAACACGCTCACAACCAACAATCGTGTAAACATTTGCAAAATGAAGCCTTAATTTTCTAATAAAACCATAAAAATGTTCTTCTGGTGTTGACGCATCAACAAAAACACAAGAAGGTCTTTTACCAGGTTCGTAAAGAATTTTTAAGTACCCATAATGCACAAGATTATTGTTTGAAAATTGAATGATCGCGTTTTTTTCTGCTAGCGTATTTTCAGGCATTATCGCTGTGCGCAAATACTCATTAACAGCTGCTGCTGCCACAAAATCAATTTTCTTTGCAGAATCCAATTTCGTGAGCAATCGAACACACGGCTCAGATAAGATGTGCTGAAAGGGCTCATCCACCAATCGACGAAACTCGGATAGTAATGCAGTTCTCATTTTTTCCTGTTTTTTGCGTTAAATTACGCATATCATAACAGCGTATTCTTAACAAAATATGAAATATCTGACAGGGGTTGAATCATGCCATCTGCGAAAGAAATACTCTTAACAGCCGCTCAATGCACTGTATCTGCAACTGCCAGTTATGCGATTGATGCTGCTGCTGGCGAAGCTTTACGAGGCGTTTTTTTTAGAGCCGCTGCTGCGGTAATTCCCGGCGCTGCTGTTCCTCTTGCTGCCATTGGTGCTGCCGGCGCAATTTCAGCTGTCGCTTCTACCGCTGCGGCTGCGTTGTTTGGTAGACCTGCACCTCAAACTGTTGCCAGTAGCGAAACCGCGCGCAAGGTAACTGAACATGATGATGGGTGGCTTGAGGTTGAGGATGAAAAAAAGCCTGGAGCAAACAAATAGCACCCTCACCCTAAGGAACAAAGCATCCCTTTCAAAAATAATCCCGTATGCGAACGCGCACATTTAGCGACAGTTTCGGGTGTGCCTGTTACGAGAATGGAGCCGCCACCATCGCCACCTTCAGGACCAATATCGATAATCCAATCGGCCACTTTAATCACATCGAGATTATGCTCGATCACCACCACTGTATTTCCATGATCACGCAAACGAATTAATACTTTCAGCAATTGCGCGATGTCGTGAAAATGCAAACCCGTTGTCGGTTCATCTAAAATATATAATGTATTTCCCGTATCGCGCCGCGATAATTCTTTGGCTAATTTAATGCGTTGCGCTTCACCGCCGGATAATGTTGTAGCACTTTGTCCGAGTGAAATATACGAAAGCCCGACATCGATTAAAGTCTGTAATTTACGAGCAATCACAGGCACTGGCGCGAAAAATTCGTTTGCCGCTTCGATCGTCATTTGCAATACTTCGTAGATGTTCTTGCCCTTGTATTTAATTTCCAATGTTTCGCGATTGTAACGTTTACCGACACACGTATCACAAATCACGTAGACGTCAGCGAGAAAATGCATTTCCACTTTAATTAATCCGTCGCCTTCACACGCTTCGCAACGTCCGCCGGAAACGTTAAAACTAAATCGACCGGGTGAATATCCGCGCGTACGCGATTCTTGTGTTGCGGCGAATAATTCGCGAATGGGTGTGAAAATGCCTGTATACGTAGCGGGATTTGAACGGGGTGTGCGACCGATGGGAGATTGATCGATGTCGACGACTTTATCGCATTTTTCTAAACCTTCAATGTCGTCATGATCACCCACATCATGCAATCCTGCTTTATTTAATTTGTGCGCTGCGACCGGATATAACGTGTCATTAATTAAGCTTGATTTTCCCGATCCAGAAACACCTGTGACGCAGGTTAATAATCCCAGTGGAATGTCGACGGTGACATTTTTTAAATTATGACAACGCGCGCCTTTGATTTTGAGCGCAGGACGACAGGTGTTTTCGACGCGTTTTTTAGGGATTTCGATGCGTTCTGTGCCAGATAAATATTTTCCGGTGATTGAGCGCGGTGATTTTTTAATATCATCGGGTGTGCCGCAGGCGACAATTTCGCCCCCGTGCACGCCAGCGCCAGGACCAACGTCGATCACATAATCTGCGGCTAAAATAGCATCTTCATCGTGTTCGACGACGATGACAGTATTGCCTAAATCTCTTAAATGCGTGAGCGTTTTTAATAATCGCGCATTGTCGCGTTGATGCAAACCGATTGAGGGTTCATCTAAAATATACATTACGCCGACTAAACCAGAACCAATTTGACTGGCTAATCGAATGCGTTGCGCTTCACCACCTGATAATGTTTCTGCACTGCGATGTAATGTTAAATAATTTAATCCGACATCTAATAAAAATCCGAGTCGCGCGTTTACTTCTTTTAAAATTTTATCGGCGATTTCTTTTTTATTGCCTTCTAATGCGAGATGCGAAAAAAAGTGATGTGATTTTGCAATCGACATCGCTGTAATTTCTGGCAATGTTTTTTCGCCAATAAATACATGTCTCGCTGGTTCGCATAAACGTGTACCATGACACACGGAACATGATTTTTGTGTGAGCAGTTTCGCTAATTCATCACGCACGGCTTGCGAATCGCTTTCTTTGTAGCGACGTTTTAAATTTGGCAAAATACCTTCGAATGCGTGCGTGCGTTGCACTTTTGCACCTTTGTGTGTCACGAAAGAAAAATCAATTTCGTCATCACTGCCGTATAAAATAATTGTCTGAATTTTTTTCGATAATTTTTCGAAGGGTTTTTCGAGATCGAAATTAAAATGTTCTGCAAGTGACTCGAGCATTTGATAATAGTGATAATTGCGGCGATCCCATCCGTTGATTGCACCTTGCGATAATGAGAGTGATGCATTTTGTACTATTTTTTCAGGGTCAAATGATTGTTCAATACCCAATCCATCACAGGTTGCGCACGCGCCGATCGGACTGTTGAAGGAAAATAAGCGGGGTTCTAATTCATTTAAACTGTAGCCACATTCGGGGCAGGCGAATTTGGAGGAGAAAATAGTGGGAGTGGGAGTGGGAGAAATGATTGAAATTGAGGCGAGGCCATCCGCAAGACGCAGCGCCGTTTCAAAAGATTCTGCGAGACGTTGTTGAATATCAGGACGCACTTTAATGCGATCGACGATGACTTCGATCGTGTGTTTTTTGCGTAAATCTAATTTCGTGACATCGTCTAATTCTTTTATCTCACCATCGATGCGCGCGCGCACAAATCCTTGTTGCTTTAAATCCACAAATAACTGCACGAATTCGCCTTTACGTTCGCGCACGACAGGTGCTAATAACATCACGGCTGTGCCTGCAGGCAAACTCAAAACAGTATCCACCATGTGAGAAATAGTTTGCGCACTTAATTCATGATGATGTGTCGGACACTGCGGTGATCCAACGCGCGCGTATAATAATCGTAAATAATCGTATATTTCTGTGATTGTGCCGACGGTTGATCGCGGATTGTGTGATGCGGATTTTTGTTCGATGGAAATGGCAGGTGATAATCCTTCGATCGTATCGACTTCGGGTTTATCCATCATCGATAAAAATTGGCGTGCGTAGGATGATAATGATTCCACATATCGGCGTTGTCCTTCGGCGTATAACGTATCAAACGCGAGCGATGATTTTCCGGAACCGGACAGACCAGTTATTACTACTAATTTATCGCGTGGAATATCAACGTTGACGTTTTTGAGATTGTGCGTTCGCACGCCGCGCATGGAGATATGTTTCATGTAAGGGGCTCTATTTTATTTTTTAAACGATCGCGAAGTGTAGCATTTCTTGAACAGAAGGTAAAAGGCACGGAAGGCGCCTGGCACGGGTAAAAAAGGGCTAACCAAAACCCTCTAAAAGGTAGCAAGAATTGTTAATACGAACGAGATTTTCAATGGTAGAGTGGCACGTTTTTTATAACTTGTGGGAAAAAGTATGATTAAAAAATTATTATGTACAACTACAATTTTTCTGTCTTGTATTTCTGGTACTTATGCAAATACAACTACCTTTACGGGTATGCATTATGGTAAATCAATCACTGGAAAAACAGACATCCTAAAATCTACTGGTCCAAATGGAAATGTAAGACTTTATAATTTATGTCCTGGTCAAACTGATTTAGTACAAGCCGTATATGGAAATGGTGAACCATCTCAAGATGCGTATATTTGTAATCCAGCCACGGGTACTTGTACCAATTACATTTATATTAATTATCCTGATGATTCTCCCTATGTTAATTTTACAATTACGAATGAAACAACCGGAGATGTATTGTATAAATCAATGACGCCGTATTCAGCGCCTTACTATATTCCTTGCGATTTCTCAAATAAAAAGATCAAGTAACGGATCGTGGAGATAAAATGAAATTGTTTGGAAAGCTTGGTATTTTAGCGGTTTTGACGATGTCGTTAGGTGCTTGTGTTGGATATGATTATCCAAGTTCCGATGGCATGCATTATGGACCTCCTATTCCAGCATATGGTGGTGGTATGCATTATGGTCCACCGGTTGTTCCAGCATATAATGGCGGAATGCATTACGGTCCTCCTGTTCCAGCTTATAATGGTGGAATGCATTACGGCCCCCCCGTATAACTTGACTTTCTCGGTTTGATCAGTAAATTACTCCTTCAAAAAAGGAGTAATTTTTTGATATCAAAATCACGTACAGCACTCATGGTTTTATCGAGCATCATGTCCATCCGCATGCTCGGATTATTCATGATTTTGCCGGTTTTTTCAGTGTATGCAGCACATATGCCAGGTGCTGATGCGACGCTGATTGGTGTCGCGCTCGGCATGTACGGATTAACGCAAGCAGTTTTTCAAATTCCGTTTGGAATGTTGTCGGATCGAATCGGTAGAAAACCTGTAATTTTAGCGGGATTATTGCTGTTAATTATCGGAAGCGTTGTGGCAGCTTGTGCACATTCGATGGATGTTTTAATTCTTGGACGCGCATTGCAAGGGATGGGTGCGATTGGCAGTACAGTGCTTGCCTTATTAGCGGATCTCACACGTGATGAATCCAGAAGTAAAGCAATGGCGTTTATGGGATTATCGATCGGTTTTGCATTTACGATTGCGATGATTGCAGGGCCGGTGATTAATCATTGGCTGCATTTGTCGGGAATTTTTTGGGTGACAGGATTGCTGGCGATTATTGGTGTGTTATCGGTTGCGCTTATTCCAACACCACCAAAACCCGCAAGGAACGTGCACGAACCAACTCTCACAACTGGCATCTCGATATGGCGCGATTTTGCAACGTTTCTCAATCGAAACGTTGCAATCTCGCAGCCATCTCGAGCGCCACTTGCGGGAATTAGTTCGAGCACGTTCCCGAAAAAAAGCGGTAAAAGCTTCGCGCAAGTTTTTCATAATCGGGAATTATTGCGATTGAATGGCGGTATTTTTTCATTACATACGATTTTAACGGCGTTGTTTGTGGCGATTCCTTTGTTATTAACACACGACATGCATTTATCCGAATGGCAACAAATCAGCTTATATTTAAGCGTTTTGGTGCTCGCGTTTATGTTTGCGGTGCCATTTATTATTATCGCTGAGAAAAAACGGAAAATGAAACCGGTGTTTATTGCGGCGATTATAGCGATTTTTGTGGTGCAAATTGGTTTGTATTTTTTCCATCATGATATTGCGATGACAGTGATTTTATTATTTGCTTTTTTCACCGCATTTACTTTATTAGAAGCAACATTGCCTTCGCTCGTTTCGAAAATTGCACCGATTCAAAATAAAGGCGCGGCGATGGGTGTGTATTCGTCATCGCAATTTTTCGGGATTTTTGTGGGTGGCGCAGTAGGCGGATTAATTTTTTCACATGCGGGATTGTCTGGCGTATTTGCATTTTGTGCTGGCATGAACGTGCTTTGGTTGTTGTTTGCAGTATCCATGAAAAAGCCGCCGTATTTATCGACGATGGTTTTTCCGATGGATACGCGAGATGTTTGTGAATATGATGCACTTGCATCACTCGCAGGCGTTGCTGAAATTGCTATAGTGTCAAGCGAAAATTTACTGTACGTTAAAATAGATAAAGAAAAAATATCTGAACCCGAATTGCGGAATGCGATTAATGGGGGTAATCTGTGAGCAGGTTAATGGTGTCCGTGTCAGTGGTCAGTGTCAGACTAAAGTAAAATCTGACACCGATCACTGACACGGACACTGTTTGTTGTATTGTCTAAGCTTGGAGAGTTCATCATGGCGCGTGGTGTTAACAAAGTAATTTTAATTGGTAATTTGGGTTCAGATCCAGAATTACGTTATATGACAAATGGTAATGGCGTTGTCAGTTTGAGCATTGCAACAAGCTCATCTTGGAAAGACAAACAAACCGGCGAAATGCAAGAACGCACAGAATGGCATCGCGTTGTATTTTTTAATCGTTTGGCTGAAATTGTGAATCAGTATTTACGTAAAGGTGCGAAAGTGTATATCGAAGGTTCGCTGCGTACACGCAAATGGACTGATAAAGATAATGTTGAAAAATACACGACTGAAATTATTGCGGATGAAATGCAGATGTTAGATAGTCGTGGTGGATCGGCTTCTGATGCGGGACATGAAGCACCGCATCGTGAATCGTCTGCTGCTCCTGCTGCGAAATCAGCACCTGTGGCTCAACATGCGCCAACAACTGATTTTGATGATGATATTCCGTTTTAAACGATGGAAACCTGGTTTCGAAAAGAGAAAATAACTATGAAATGTCTTATTTGCAAACATGGCTGCACACAACCTGGAAAAATGACGGCCACATTTGAACGAGGGAGTACAACCATTGTCGTTAAAGAAGTCCCTGCTGACGTTTGCGATAGTTGCGGTGAAGAATATTTATCAGAAGAAATATCATCAAAACTTCTACAGCAAGCCGAAGATGCAGTGAAGGCTGGCATACAAGTAGACGTACGATTATATAAAGCTGCTCCGGTGAGCTATTTCAAAGATTTTTCCGTGAGCTCCATTCTTGCCTGCTCTCCTCAACAATTTTAGCTTTAATAGCGTCTCTTATTTCGTCATCTGTAAGATCACGTGAATTAAAATTTGGCACGCCAAGGCGTTCTAATGCGGCCCTAGTAATATTTGGCGTTATAGTATCGCAAACTAGCCCACATCCAGGGTTACCGTTGTTTGCAAAACAGGTAATAATTCTTATAGCAACAGCTTCATCATTCTTGTCGGCCCAGTAATGCCTTTTATTACTACTACCGCCAGAGATCTCATTAATCTCTTTTAAAAATCTTGAAATAATTTTCTGATCGTCAACCGAGTTGATTATAAACGATTCGACTCTAGCAACAAACAAATCTAACCTTTGCACATCTCGTATACTTAAAACACAATCCCGTTTATGGGAAGCATCAAAACTCGCAGTTTTTACCTTTTCTGGCTTAGCAATGGGAAATAAGGACATAATTGCAGATTTTGCTGCTTCAATATCCGTTCCTGGAGTTACATCAAATCCAACCCCAAGGACTTCCTTATCTCTTAACGGCATTTTAGATTGTATTTTAAATTGTATATTTATAATTCCTTTATCTTTTAAAAAATTAACTACAGTGGTATTAGCAAATAAATTCTGCAGCTTTTCTGCTTGCTGCTGATAATAAAATGTGGCTATTTTGGGCAGCATATTTGTTTCTATGCTAATAGGAGGCTTGCCTGGGCGAATAAAATCAATGCATGGCTTACCATCTTTGACCCATGCGGTACATTTTACATCAGGGGCAAGCGGGTGCGTAAATCTAAATTGCAAAGGGTTAGTTACTGATATCTCTACACCACGAGGTAATTTTTCGATCTCAGGAATATTACTTAGCTTCGACAAAGGTTCTACTAAGTTCGTGTTTTCCTTCATCTCTTCTAATGTTATATCACTCTCAAGCACTGCGCTAATCTCAACTAATATCTCAGCTAGTCCGAATTTATGTTCTCGCAACTCTTTGGGTGTCGGTCCCTTCTCGCCAGAGCCAATCCAAAACTCTAAATTGAGGTCTATTCCATTCTCATTATCAGTGATATTCACACCTATAGGATCACGTGAAGTAACATACCCATCCAAAGGCGTTTTACGAATGGCTGATAAAATGTGCTTTATTTTTTCATACGCTACCGAGGATATATTTCTGTCTACATGTAACTGATATTTTTTATAATAAATGAAGTCTTCAACAAGCTGATCACCAACACAATCAAACCATTCACGTCTTACGTCAAAATTTTCATTTAAAGATACAGCTCCTGGACGTCCTAATTTCCTATTTATACTATCAGCCATACACTCTGGCTCTGGCTTTAGTTCAGGTTTAGACAACATACTTACCAATAAATCATCTGGGAGAAGGGTTAGACCATTTTCAGGCGAGTAACTATAAAACTTTCTGGCTGGCTCCCCTAGTTTTGCTCTCAACAATAGAGCATCTTTTATAATTTGATGATTATCTTTTAGAGTTTGATGATCATGGACATCAATTATTATCCCTACAACACTTCTTGGCTGGTAAGTACCCAACACTTCCGAATGACGTAAGCGTTGTATTCCAAAATAATGAGAGTTTGGATCCTCTTCAACACCTATTCGCCTTCGATTTTGTTCTAAAATTTTTTCTCTGATACCAGCAACACTTGCTTTATCTTTCCATGGACCAGTTTTTTCATCATAAATAAATGCTCCGCTAGCCGCCAACCTACTCGCTGCATTAATTTTATAAAAATGCGAATGGATTGATTCTATCCTTGGGTCTATAAGCACTCCTATCCCATCAAGGTACAGTGTAATAGGAACTCCTGCCACACAATATGAGCAAGGGCGCCATCGAAACCCTTCTGGAGTAAAAACTGTGGGTTGACCACTTCGTCTGGCAAGATAATCCCTCAACTGATCAGCACTTGCTATACCAGCTCTCGCTAAAGAATGTGCGTTTGCACGCAACGTCTCCAGCTCTCTATCAATTTCAGTACCCCTTAACATTCTGACTAAATAACCTTCTTCTTTGAATGTAGTTAAAACTTTATCTTCTTCCGGAACAGTTACAGCCCCAGAACTAGAAGAAATGGCTCGCCATACAAACGCATCGTCCTTTCTATTATACAATTTCAAAATGTTTATAGAGCTCGAGTCAATGGTAGATAAATCAATAAACTCACCGTGCTTAGCCCCCTCAATAACAGCATGGGAGAACAGCATATTCACCATTGCAGCCTGTACTGCCTTATAACAATTAAGGCTAAACTCACACTCTTTGTGCAATTTAACTGATTCATTGCCTTCCATCAACCGAATGGTCTCATGATGAGTAGCAATTATTTGCCTCAACACTTCTTTAAACCCATCTTTATCACGCAAGTCACGCAAAATATCTAGGTACTGTTGATCAAATCTATTTCCGCATACCCTAATTATGTCTAAACAATCTGCATCATGAACGATTTTTTGAAGGAAATCCTTAGGGGCATTAGCATCTTTATTTATAATTGCTCTTGCAAAGGGTAATAATCTTTCTTTTGAGTAACCGAGTAGTTGCATATCATGCAAGAAGTTTGCCGCATGTTCTTCGCCATCACCTTTTGCTTCACTTGTATTAGCCGAATCGTGATATATAACAGCTAATTTTAATAGTTTTAAATCTTCCTCCGTCAAAGCGCCGCCATTTGGGCTTACAGCATTTTCTGGAGCATATTTTTTGTATAATTCTACAAACATTTCTGCGTTCAAGGCCGAGCGGGCAACGTGCACTCCACCATGAAAATGCCGATTAACTTTGTGAGGACGATTATCAGGCATATCAGGATATGGCGTTAGATAATACGCTTCTATTGCTGCCTGAGCGATATCTTCAAATTCACTCGCAGCCGACAAACGTCTTTGCTCAATAATATCTAAAAAAACTCTCATACAAACCTCGAAACAACAAATACTCTCATATGCTCAGTATTGGACTTTGGACACAGACCCTATGTCAAACAACATTTTTTAAATTTCCCACCGCTTCCACAATGACATGATTCCTTCAGAGGAAATATAGCAGGTAATTATTAATGTTTTATGAGGCGGCAGGTTCCCGAATTGCGCATTGCAATTTCCTCACTTAATATTTCCCTAATCTAGGCACGCTATGATTCATAAAATATTTAAGAATAATGGTCTATAATCGAGTACATGAGTTAATAAATTAACAAGAAGCTTGGCACCTAATTCAAGAGAAACATTATGAGCACACCCCCCGTGCCAGCTACTGTGCACACAGAATTATGTGTCCGTATTGACCAGATAAAATTTACCGACTAGTATTGCCTCTTTTTACAGGGAGGCATGATGAAAATTACACATCCGTTTGTGGATAAACGATTAAAAAAAACGGTGAATTATTATTCGATAGAAAATTTAGCATGGGCAAGTTGGATTATTGCTAGATTAGGAGGCTGGAAAGGATATGTAAAAAGTGAAGGCTTTGCTGGTCCAATTACAATCGGGCGAGGACTGAAAATGTTTTATGGGATTTATGATGGATGGAAATTATGCAAAGATGTGTGTGCACAGCGTGATTGATGATGATATTCCGTTTTGATCTAAGCAGTTTTTGATCCTAAATCGACATTGGAATTGTCCGCGGACTTATTGTCTGCAGCCTTGTTATTCGATACTTCATTGACTTTAAATAACGCTGAGGGGTGGTCAAGAAGTGCTTTAGTGGCTTGACGCTTTTCGTACCATTGAATACCTTTCATCACCGCGCAAACCGCAAAACAAATCGCGCAGCCAGCGAATAAAGGTATCGCTGCAGGGGGAAACAATATCGCCAATCCGCCTAATACTGCGCCAACGCCGCCGGCTATGTTAGCGATGGTTTCAAATCGTTTGTCTTTGATTTGTTTTTGGATGAGAGCATTGCCTATGTTGCCTTGCTTGGACTTTGCCAACTCTTTCTCGGTTTTTCGAGTGATTCGTATTACATGTTCTGTTATTTTTATTTTTTGATCTGATGTGACAAGTTGTTTAGGTGCTTCAGAATCCGATTCTGGTTTTTCTCGTTCCAGCGCG
>Ga0207150_1004_pt1 | contig 96507 bp, 100 predicted proteins | sample Alteio_BWMinHeat_32_FD_153526 | JGI IMG/M metagenome (GOLD analysis project Ga0207150, IMG submission 153526) | Enriched cells from forest soil in Barre Woods Harvard Forest LTER site, Petersham, Massachusetts, United States -... | ecosystem: Environmental > Terrestrial > Soil > Temperate forest >...
TTGGCGACTGCGACTGGAGCAAACGCACAAGCGGTTGCAGAATATGCGGCGTGTTGTTTAGCGGCATTACAAAAACAACATTTACTGCACGATAAAAAAATTGCAGGTGTCATTGGATGTGGGCGAATTGGTCGACTCGTTGCAGCCATTTTTCAAACGTTGGGATACGAAGTGATTAGCTCAGATCCCTTGTTAAATGAAAAACCAGATTTTAATTTTGTATCGCTCGATGTATTACTCCGCGAATCCGATATAATTTCCATTCACACACCACTTACTAAAAATGGTTTGCATCCGACTTTTCATTTAATTAACGATGAGCAAATAAAAAAAATAAAACCGAACGCAATATTAATAAATACCGCACGCGGCAGTGTGATTGATCAATCTGCTTTGTTGAACGCCAAAAATATTATTTTATGTTTCGATGTGTGGGAACATGAACCGCATATTTCACTGGAATTACTGCATAAAGTGATCATCGGCACACCGCATATTGCCGGATATAGTGTGCAAGCAAAATATCGTGCAACACAGATGGTTTATGAACGCGCTGCAGAATTTTTCGGATGGGAAAAAATAGTGGCGCAAGAAAATACTATATCGATTGATCGTTTATTATTATCCGCTTATGATCCACTCGAACATACCAAACAATTTCGCAGGGCATTTCAAAATCAAACGGATCCAGAAATAATTCAAAAAATATTTATCGCTGAACGAAAGAAATATCCATTACGAACTGATTTTCATGTGTGTGCAGGCGCAGGAATTGGCGTATTGAAAACAGGCGCGGGAATTGGTGGCGCAGCTGTTGACGCATCAGTGGGCGGTACTTGAAGTGGTTGTTTCGGAGCTGGTTTCGTTGCAGTATCATTTGAATTAACCGTTTTTTGCTTATTTTTTTCAAATGCGGTTGATGTATATGCACTACCGATATTTGGACCCGTATCAATACCCAGTTCCTTATGACTATTTTCAGCAGGCACTGTTGCAACACTCATTTGTGAGGGGAAATGAATCGATTTACCCAACCACGAATTAATTTCTTGCAGATCAGTTTCACTCAAGGTACCCGCTGCCAACTTCAAATTAATTAAATCATTGATATAGGAATATTGATCATTCGCATATTGTTGTTGCGCTTGATACAGTGACGTCAGACTATTCAACACGTCCACCATCGTTCGCGTACCGACTTTAAGACCCGCTTCAGTTGCATCGAATGCATTTTGCGTCGACGTAATCGTTGCTTTATCTGCTTTCACGCGACTGATATCGGATAATATACTCAAGAAACTAGAACGTGCCTGATTCACAACGGTACGATGCGTTTGTTCGAGCAAACCAGAAGCAGTCACGTAGTTATATCGCGCTTGCTCGGTCGTCGCGTTCACCAATCCACCTTGAATCGGATTATAAGTCAGTTGCAATCCAAGATTTGCAGTATCTTGCGTTGCACTTGGCGAAATGTCTGTCACGTGTTGTTCACCCACGCTACTCGTCAATCCCAATGAAGGATAAGCAGCCGCTGCTTGTTGTTTGATGTTTTCCATCGCCGCAAGTACTGTGAAATTTTGCGCTTGTATACTGTAATTTTGCTTATCTGAGATACTAACCCACGTATTAATATTATTAGGTTGTGGACTCAACAACGGCAACTTACCTAAGCCTTTCAATGAACCATAAAAATGATCGGTAATCGCGCGTAAATTTTCCAACTGAATATTTAAATTATTGAGATTCGCAATTTCAAGCGCGACCACTTGGTCGTAACGCGCGCGTGCATCGTATTCATCAGTAATCGCAATTAATCCCACGCGAAATTGTTCGCGCGCCGTCACAAACTGTTGCCACACAGCGCGTTTATTAGCAACGGTATATCGCAACTGATCATATGCTTTTAATACGGCAAAATAAGCGGTTGCGGTGCGTTGCATCAGTGATTGTTGCGCACTCAAAAAAGTCGCGGTCGCTGCTTTCACTGTGAAGCTTGCGTTTTTCATCTGTTCCCAAACGGCATAATTAAATACTTGCTGCGTTGCAGTTAAGTTATAACCATACAGCCATGAGCTCCCATTTCCATTGCCAATGCTGGTGCCACCTGTCCCGGTCGAGCCTGAAAAATTAGGTGCAAAAGTAGAATTAATTCGTTGATATTGACGCGATGCATTTCCAGTCAGTGATAATTGCGGCAAATAACCCGCTCTTGCAATCGGAAAATTCATTTTTTGCGAATGCCACGTTGACACTGCTTGCGCATAAATCGGATCACTTTTTAAGGCTTGTTGATACACCTGCATCAAATTAGCTGCATAGACTGGTGACAACGCAAGTCCCATTACGCAAAAACCAGATCCGATCAGCACAGGCAAGGAACGCTTCATTACAAAAACCTTTGAAAAAAACCCTAAAAGCAGCGTCTATTATCCTGAATAAAAAAACATTACGCAATACAGTGTCTGTGTCCGCGAGCCGTGTCAGTTTGTGCTAGAGTCTGACACGGTTCACTGACACGGACACCTTACTTCATCGCATGAAAAACCTTTTCAGCCGCATCCAATGTGATAGAAATTTCTTTATCCCCATGTGCCAACGATACAAATCCCGCTTCATATGCAGACGGTGCTAAATAAACACCTTCTTTCAACATGCCTGCAAAAAATGCTTTAAAATGCGGTAAATTGGATTGCATCACGTCTGCATAATTCGTCACTCTTTCCGCAGTTGTGAAAAATAATCCGAACATGCCGGTATAATGATTTTCGCAAAAAGGAATATTCTCAGCATCCGCACGTGCTTTTAATCCTGCAACTAATTTTTTCGTTTGCATACTCAAAACATCGTATTTTTCAGGCGTTAATTGCTGCAAGGTTGCGAGACCTGCTGCCATTGCAATTGGATTTCCAGATAACGTGCCCGCTTGATAAATTGATCCGAGCGGCGCTAATTGATCCATGATTTCTGCACGACCACCAATTGCACCCACTGGCATGCCACCACCAATTACTTTTCCGAGTGTCGTGATATCCGGCACAACATCTACAACACTTTGCACGCCTTGATAACCCACACGAAAACCCGTCATCACTTCATCAAAAATAAGCAGGCTGTTATGCTGGTCGCAAATGTCACGCAAACCCCGCAAAAATAGGGGTTTTGGCAATACCATATTCATATTGCCTGCAATCGGCTCGACAATGATACACGCGATTTGATCAGGGTATTTTTCAAATAATTTCGCAACAGAATCGAGATCATTAAAATCCGCAACCAACGTATCATTCGTCGTTCCAATAGGAACACCGGGCGAACTTGGCATGCCCAACGTTAATGCACCAGACCCTGCTTTTACCAATAAACTATCAGCGTGCCCATGATAACATCCTTCAAATTTCACCATTTTATTGCGACCCGTTACACCGCGCGCTAAACGAATCGCCGTCATTGTTGCTTCCGTGCCTGAACTCACCATGCGTACTTTGTCGATCGAATTCACACGCGTGCAAATTTCTTTTGCGAGCGCAATTTCGGATGAACACGGCGCACCAAAACTTAATCCATTTTTCGCTGCATCAATCACCGCTTGAATCACTGCAGGATGTGCATGACCCAAAATCATCGGACCCCATGAACCCACATAATCAATGTATTCATTACCATCTACATCGGTTAAATAAGCACCTTTTGCCGCATGAATAAAAACGGGCTCGCCCCCAACCAACTTAAATGCACGTACAGGAGAATTCACGCCGCCAGGAATAAATTGTTTTGCTTGTTGAAACAACGCTTGTGATTTAGCATTACTCACACTGATACCTCACACTCACACTATTTTGGTGCGCATTATGCCATACGAAAAATATATTTGCCTTCTCTGCGGTTTTATTTACGATGAAGAACAAGGCTGGCCGCTCGACGGCATTGAACCTGGTACACGCTGGGAAGATGTGTCTGATGATTGGATGTGTCCTGATTGTGGTGCGATGAAGAGTGATTTTGAGATGGTGGTGGTGTAAACATCGCACAATTTTAACTGTAGCACACGCCAGTGAATCAGTTCAGAAGCACCAGCGGCAGCTGGTGCGAAAACTACGAAGAAAATATGTTTTTATGGCTTCACGATCACCAAAATCACAATCCCAAACAACAACAGCGTCGGCACTTCATTAAAAAACCGATAAAACACCGATGAAAATTGGTTTTTGTCGTTCTTAAATTGCCGCAATAAATAACCGCAAAATAATTGATATGCCCACAATAAAATAACGAGAATTAATTTTCCATGCATCCACCACAAATGCGAATAATAATCATAATGCAGAAATAACAGCCACAAACCAAAAATGCTCGTCAAAATCGCAGCGGGCATCATGATGATCCAATATAATTTCCGCTCCATCACTTTGAATCGATCAATACTGATTTGATCAGTGCTTAGCGTGTGATACATAAAAAGCCGCGGCAGATAAAAAAGCCCGGCAAACCAAGCCACCATAAAAATAACGTGGAACGCTAAAATCCATAACATCAGTGAATCTCGCTGTAATAAACGATTTTTGATAAGGTGTCGTGTATATGACTTGGCTTTTCGAGAGCGCCAAAATCATAAAACAAACAGATAAAACCTATCAAAATGCAAACTGTTTTCATCGGCGCATTGTATCAAAATTGACAGGCTTGTAAAAAGAGTTGATAATTCCCGCATGTCAGAATCCATGCAAATATCCGAAGCGTACACCAATCAATCGCTCGTTTTCACTGAAAGCGCCGCGAAAAAAGTGTATTCACTGATTGTCGAAGAAAATAATTCGAAATTAAACTTACGTGTATTTATTACTGGCGGCGGATGCTCTGGTTTTCAATATGGATTTACGTTTGATGAAGAAATTAATGACGATGATATTGTGATTGAGAAAAAAATCGCAAAAGAAAAAGACGAAGAAGATGATGGCGGCGAAAGTGGTAGCGGCACCATCTCAGTAAAATTACTCGTCGACCCAATGAGTTTTCAATACTTAAAAAACGCAGAAATTGATTATCGCGAAGACATCAACGGCGCACAATTTGTGATTCGTAATCCAAATGCGAAAACGACGTGTGGGTGTGGGTCATCGTTCTCTGCGTAAACTATACAATTTCTCCATTCCACAATTGCGCTAAAAATTGTTGCCAAGGCAAGCAATATATATTGTCTGCTAAAATTTTAGGTTCAGATTCAAAACTAATCATCATACTTTTTTTAACTTTATTTTCTTGTTGCAAAATTTTAAGCGCACGCACATCTGTTTCATGAACCCGTTGTGATGATTTAATTTCTATCGCCACTTCCATATCATTCAAAATAAAATCGACTTCAACACCGGAGGCGGTTCGCCAAAATGTGATATCTAATTCAGGATTTTTATAGGCTTTATATGCAAATAATTCCATCGCAATAAAATGTTCAAATGATTTTCCAAATTCCGGTGTGCCAAGCTGTGGTTGTCGGCGTGCTAAATAATTAGAAACACCTATGTCAAATAAATAAAACTTTTCTGTTTCAATTAATCGTCTATCTTGTGATTTTTTCCATGGCAATAAACGAAAACCCAACAAGGTATCTTCTAAAATTTGGAAATACTGACGCACCACTTTTGCACTTACGCCACATTCGCGTGCGACATTGGTATAATTTAAAATTTCTGCATTCGTTAATGCCGCAACTCGTAAAAACTCTGCAAATGCAGGGATATTTTGCACCACTGCTTCTTGCGCAATTTCTATTTTCAAATAATCGGCAATGTATGCACGTAATTCTTGCAATGGATCAGTTGAAAGATAATGATCTGGCAATAAACCACTGATTACTATTTTTTCAATATCGATTGTTTTTAATTCGGGATAACAGAGCGGATGCATACTATATCGCCATGCTCGGCCACCCAACATATTGGCATGATGTCGTTTTAATTTACGCGCACTGGATCCCGTTAAAATAAATGAAATATGCTTATTTTCAATTAACCAATGCACCTCATTTAAAATATCCGGGACCATTTGGACTTCATCAATAATAATGCGCTGTTGTGTGTTCGCGTAACGTTCACGCAATAAGGATGGCTTAGAAATATAATCGGCAAACACATCAGTCTTTAAAAAGTCGATGAATATTTCATTGGGATAATGCTGACGCAACCAATAGCTTTTGCCGACCTTTCTGGGACCCCATAGAAAAGCTGATTTATTAAGCGGCAGGTCGATGTTCAAAATTCTGTTAAACTTACTCATAAAGGCATTTTATCAAGATAAAATGTCCTGTCAAGGCAAATATCTGTAATTTTATATAAATCTTTTAAATTCAACTAGATATAAATATTAATTACGACAAATCTGCATTTGTCGATTTGTAGTCAAGTGAAGAGTTAGCATGCGCTGTACGCAAATATACATCAAACCGACTACTTTTGCCCATATAAACCACATCCGCTTTTTTATTAGTTAACGTCGGCGCTAATTTCGCGCGCTTTACGACGACACGTTTTTTTGCAATAGACAATGCGGCATTCAATAATTTTTCAGAATCAACATCATCGCCAACTACTTCTCGCAACGCGCGCATTTCTTTTTTAACCAATGCAGTTTTCATTTTTTCGGGGAACATCGGATCGATGTAAATCACATCGGGATAATTATTTTTATTTAATTCTGATAAATAATAAATAGCATCGGCATGAATTAATTTTAAATTTAATTGTTGAAACCATTCTTCGCTTGAAGCACGCTTTAATCCATCTTCTAATAATGCATGAATAATTGGTGAACGTTCACACATCACTACATCGCAACCCAGCGTCGCCAACACAAATGCATCGCGTCCCAATCCCGCTGTGACATCTAACACCGATAATTTTATTTTGGGTTTAATCCCAACTGCTTTTGCAATGAGTTGATTTTTTCCACCGCCATATTTTTTTCGATGCGCAAGCGTGCCTTCGAGGAAATCAACATAAACATCCCCAGGCGCATTTTTTTCCGAAGAATGCAGCACCAAACGATCATGCACCACAATTAATTCACTCAAACAAATCATCCAACATAACAACCCCAGAAATCATATCATCCACATACAGATTATCAGCGATGCCTTCCGCAGAAATCATTGCAATGAACAGTTCTTTTTTGGTTCCAGTTCTTTCAACAAAAACTGCTTTTTTTCTCATTAATTCAGCTGCATACTTTTTATCGATGACAAATGGCTTTGAAGAAAACTTTATTTCACACAATGTCATCACGTCATCACGACGATCAAACAACAAGTCAATCTGAGCACCCATTTCTTCTTTTTTAATTGGCATATAACGCCAACTGTTCGCAATCGCTGTTGCTGGAATATGTAATTTTTTTCTGACTTGCGCAAGGTGTTTATAAACAATGGCTTCAAATGCATAACCCGACCAACTGTGCCAACTTGCACTGATTTGCAACTCTTGCCAATACCCTTGCGGTAAAAATGTTTCTTGCAACGTTTTTCTGATAGGTTCAATCCAATAAAAATAAAATAAAGTATATTCGTCGATCATCCGATAATAAATTCCCTTCTTTTTATTTAAATGCGGAACAAATTCTAAAATAAAACCTGCTTCTTGTAATTCTTGTAACTTACTCGAAATGCGTCCGCCTTGAGAAAAATATTTTGATTGTTTTGCGATTTCTGTTTGTGCAACACCATAACGATTTTTTGCGATGATGCGTAGCAAATCAATGTATGGTTCTGGATTTTCAAATAGCGATGAAAATAAATTATCGAATTCTTTCAGCAAAGGCGCATTTTCCGAGAACGCAAGATGTTCTATTATTTGTGCGGAGGATTCTCCTTTTTTAACAAACGATAAATAAAAAGGGATTCCACCGGTCAGCATATATACCTGCGTAATTTGACGATGACTTAATTTCACACCTTGCGTCAATAAAAAATTTTTCGTTTCATTGAGCGTGAACGGTTTTAATAAAATTTTCCGAGTGATGCGGTTATGCAACCCACCTTTGTTATTAATAATTTTATTAATAATCCAAGAAGCAGATGAACCACAAATAATGAGCTTAATGCGTGAATCATGCGACCAATAGTGATTCCAGTAATGATCTAGCGCTTGCAATAATTTAGATTTACGCACCGCCATCCAAGGAAATTCATCAAAAAACAAAACGACTTTTTGATGGCTAGCTGCATGTTTTTTAATAGCATCAGTCAGTCCTTCAAACGCATCAAACCAACTAACTCTGGATTTAATCTCACTGCCTTTATAAAAGGCAGTACTCATCGATTTCACAAAGTGTGTCAACTGCTGTGTTAACGATGCATCTTTAATACCTGTGACATGAAAAAAAACATCTGCTTTCTTTTCAAAAAAAGATTTGATTAAGAAAGTTTTTCCTACGCGTCGTCTACCATAGAGTGCAAGAAATTCTGCACGTTTTGAGCTGTAACAATCAGACAAAGACTGTAACTCTGTTTGCCTGCTGGATAATTTTTCTAGTGTCATTGATGAGATCCGGCCACTAATAAGGTTAGCATTGGTGGCCGGATCTCTCAAAAATATAGTAGGATACGGCCACTAATATAATAAATATTAGTGGCCGTATCTGTCAACATTTTTCTCAGATACGGCCACTAATATACCAGGTATTAGTGGCCGTATCTCCAGAACACGTCTGCACTCGCAGTAAAACACTTAAGAATCAAGTAGTTCATCAACCACATCCAAAAAATCACCCGCAATATCCAAATCATACAAACGATTCAATTCGCGCGCGCAGGTTGGGCTGGTGACGTTAATTTCTGTCAGATAATCGCCAATCACATCAAGACCTACAAACAACAATCCTTTTTCTTTCAATACAGGCCCAACCTGTTCGCAAATCCAACGATCGCGATCCGTTAATTCACGCCCAACGCCTTCAGCACCCGATGCTAAATTACCGCGAAAATCATCGCTTGCAGGCACACGCGCTAATGCATAAAGAACGGGCTCACCATCAATCATTAAAATTCTTTTATCACCAGAAATAATTTCTGGAATAAATTGTTGCACCATTATTTTTTTAGTACCGCGCTGTGTCACTGTTTCGACAATTACGTTGTGATTTGGATCATCAACAGATAATCGAAAAATCGATTCACCGCCCATCGCACCCAAAGGTTTAATTACCGCATCACCCACCGCATCTAAAAAATCTAAAATTAAATCAGCTTGTGATGTCACCAATGTTTTCGGACAACAATGCGGAAACCACGATGTAAATAATTTTTCATTCGCATCGCGCAAACTAGACGGTTTATTTAATACTAATAATCCTTGCGATTCCGCTTGCTCCAAAATGTAAGTCAGATAAATAAATTGCATATCCACTGGCGGATCTTTTCGCATTAATAACACATCTAAATCAACGAGCGGTTGCTCAACCACATCGCCCAATTCATAAAAATGTTTTGGATCATCATACACTGTTACTAATTGCATGCGTCCCCATGCAATACCATCTTGCAACCAAATATGTTCCGGCAAAATAAAATGATTGGACCAACCGCGTTCTTGCGATGCGAGCAGCATTGCGAACGTTGTGTCTTTTTTAATATTAATATTTGCGATGGGATCCATCAAAAATCCGATATTCATGCTATTTCCCTCGCCGCTGCCAACATCGCAAGACGACCGACCACACCATACGCATAAAAACGATTCACGGGGTCTTTCGCTTCACAATGCGCATGCGGTGGCACATGACAATTTTTAGCAAACGCGAGTGGATGAAAATCCATGCCAGGTGCATTTAAATTTTCATCGATACCACGATTTTTATGAATGCGATAAAATCCACCGACCACATGTCGACCAATGTGATAGACAACCGGTTCTGCAACGGCATTGTCATCACCCACGGTTTCAAATGTATAAACGCCTTCTTGCATAATGACTTTCGTGACTGCACTGCCGCCTTTTAATGACGACATCTTTGTGCGTTGCTTGCGATTTAAATTCATTAATTCCAACGGATCTTGAATCATCATCACTGCCATGCCATACGTTCCTTGATCGGCTTTCACCACCACAAATGGCGTTTGATCAATTTTATATTCTGCATATTTCGCATGAATTTTTTCGAATAATGCAGCAGCACGTTCGGTTAAACATTCCTGACCATTCTGTTGTGAAAAATCGACTTCACCACATTGATCGAAATAAGGATTTATTAACCATGGATCAATATCAATTAATTTTGAAAATTCTTCAGTCACCCCTTGATAAAAACGAAAATGATCTGACTTCAAACGCGTCGACCATCCTAATTTTAATGCGGGCATAAATAGTTGTTTTGTGTTTTGCAGAATATCTGGAACGCCTGCAGAAAAATCATTATTTAAAATAATGCAACACGGGAAATAATCTTTGACACCCACGAGATCATTTTCGCGCAGCAATGGTTCTAAAATAATTTCACGCCCTGATGGCAATACTTGTTTTAAAGGTTCAGATAAGTCTGGAATTAACGATGCAATTCGCACATCAAATCCAGCGCGTTTTAAAATTTCAGCAAGCAATGCGAGATTCTCAAAATAAAAAAGATTGCGCGTGTGACTTTCTGGAATTAATAATAAACGTGTCGCACTCGGACATTTTTCTGCCATCGTTGCCTGAACCGCTTGCACACAGAGCGCCATCATTTCTGGATTTAAATTATTAAATCCCGCGGGAAATAAATTCGTATCAACGGGTGCTAATTTAAATCCTGCATTGCGTAAATCAACGGAACCATAAAATGGCGGTGGCGTTAACTGCCATTGATTTCGAAACCAACTTTCAATTTGCACCTGCGCGCTTAAGAATTTTTTTTCAAGATGCAATAATGGGCCCGTTAATGCAGTTTCTAAATGGGGAACTTGAAGCATATTTTTTTCTCTCAACAATAATCACACGATCACGACTGGTTCTGCCCATTCCTCAAATGGAATATTTTCTTCATCATCCAATTGAGCATCTGCCACAGGCTCATCATGATGAGAACCTTCACGTTCGTGCTCACGTTTATTTTTATCGCTGGTTGCAGCCAAATAAGAAGACACACCTAACAGAAGTCGCATACTACTCCTCCTTGAATATCGGTTTCACGATGAGCATATCATAATGCTATAATAATCAAAAATCAGGGGGCAACATGCCAAACAAAACCATCTTTGCCGCATCCATTTTATCAGCTGATTTCGCCAATTTAGGCCATGAATCTCAAGATATATTATCTGCGGGCGCAGACGTCATTCACTTCGATGTGATGGACCATCACTTTGTACCTAATCTTACCTTCGGCGCGCACATTTGCACTGCGTTGCGGAATTACGGCATTACTGCGGAAATTGACGTGCATTTGATGGTGACCGATCCTGAAAAATACATTGCACCGTTTGCAAAAGCTGGCGCGAATCGTTTGACGTTTCATCCAATTACTGTTTCCGATCCCATCACACTTTGCAAAAAAATTCATGATACAGGCATGCAAGCAGGTCTTGCCTATAATCCCGATAAATCAATTGAAATTTCGGATGAATTATTTTCGATGATCGATATGATTTTAATTATGTCTGTTTTTGCAGGATTTGGCGGACAAAAATTTATTCCTGCGAGTCTTGAAAAAATCAGCACAGCGAAAAAATTAATTGACGCACACAATCCAAAAATTTTATTAGGTATTGACGGCGGGATTAATCTCGATAATATCGCGCAAGTCACAAAAGCCGGCGCGAATTTTATTGTGATGGGATCAGCGTTGTTTGATGTCGATGATTATAAAAAACGAATTGATGAATTACGAAACGCGAGCCATTCATGAAACCCAAAACACTCGGTCTTCGTCACATCGCATTAAATGTCTTTGATGTGAAAGCTTGCGCGGATTTTTATACAGATATTTTCGGTATGCAAATCGAATGGCAGCCCGATTCTGATAATATTTATTTAACCTCAGGCAATGATAATTTAGCGCTGCATCGTGTTGAGAAATGCGAACGCGAGCGTGCATCACAACGTCTCGATCACATTGGATTTTTTGTGCAAACGCCTGACGATGTGGACGCATGGTTTTTATTTTTAAAACAAAAAAATATTAAAATAATTGCAGAACCCAAAACACATCGCGACGGCGCGCGCAGTTTATATTGCGCAGATCCAGAAGGCACTGCTGTACAAGTGATTTTTCATCCGCCGATAAATGGGTAATACTGGATCCTCCGCCTTCGCGGAGGATGACGTAGATTAAATATCAAACGCCCAACCGATTGTTCCGACAGGATAAGCCTGAAAATTCGGATCATCTGCTTCATCGCCGGATAATGGATTAGTCATGAAAACAAATTTAGCGCCATTAACTTCACCCATACACATTATTGCAGGCCCGATAACAAGTCCTGGTGTCATGCCGCCAATTTGATTGGTTGTGTTTACGTGATTTAATTGAATTGAAGCGGGTGTGTACACACTGTAGGGTCCATAATTCCATTTCACACCATTTTGCACGATATCATTTGAACCATACAAAGTAAAAATACCCGAAACATTTTGTGGACACGTGACGATATTTGCATCAACAGGATTCGATGCATAGCTCGTGAAAGAAAAAACAGATAATGCCGATAAAAAAAATAAACGTGATTTCATTTTTATTTCCTCGATTGTTAAACAGTCGAAGAATTTTCTACTAATTTATTACACGTAACAATACCGTGTTTTTTAGGCGAAACGGAAAACACTACAGTAAATACGCCAACGTCGTCATCACTTTCGATTGCAACTGCATTAATTTTTTAATCACGAATGGCAACTCACTTGCACCTGCATATACAGCTGCTTTTTCGTGTTGCATTTCTTCATCACGCATTTGTGAAATAATCGCACGGCTTTTTAAATCATTTGAAGATATTTTTTCGAGATGATTTTCTAAATGTTTTGTGACCTGAATTTCTGTTTCAGAAACAAATCCCAAACTCCAACGATCACCCGCAAGTCCTGCAATCACACCGATCAAATAGGAATTTAAATACCACAAGCAATTTAGATAACTGGTTTTTCCGTGTAATTCATCCAAGCGTTGTTTTGTCCATGCCAAGTGATCTGTTTCTTCGTCGCAAGATTTTTCTAACATCGCACGCGCTTTTTTGGAATCACATGCGAGCAATTGCCCGCGATATAATGCTTGCGCGCACACTTCGCCCGTGTGATTCACACGCATGCAACCTATGCTGTTTTTTTTCTCATCGGACGTTAATTCTGTTTCGGACACTAGCACCGCAGGATTTGACCGCGCATCAGACGCGACGGTAAAAATAGTAGTTAATGCATCATTAGCTTGCATAAGCATTTTATCGATCACAGAAAAACGACGCATTACATCCACTCCTACTTTTTGACACATCATATCAAATAATATTGCCTTTGTTTACGCTGGAAGATAATATAAGCTCTATTTTAATAACCTCAAAGGATGGCACCCATGTCAGCAGCAGACATTTGCAAGGAATTAGCGAAACGATTAACCGCTGTACGTCTACAAAAAGCGTGGACGCGCGAAACGTTGGCAAAGGCAGCCGATGTCAATGTACATTCACTCAAACGATTCGAACGCACGGGACAAGTGTCATTGGAACGACTCATTGCGATCAGCCAAGCGCTCGATGTGCATCACGAAATAGAACGTTTATTTAAACCCCGCCATCGCGTTGACGTCGATAATTGGGAACCCGTCACTGTTCCGCTGCGCAAACGCGGCAGACGCAATCAACTCACCACAGCAGAATAATTTATGGCAACCCCAACACCTTCTTATTCAGAAGTTGAAAAGCAATCTATTTTTACCTTCAGCGAAAAAGCCTATCTCGATTATGCGATGTATGTGATTTTAGATCGTGCATTGCCGCATATTGCCGATGGATTAAAACCCGTGCAACGTCGCATCATTTATGCGATGTCTGAATTGGGCCTGAAAAATACGGCAAAATTTAAAAAATCCGCGCGTACGATTGGTGACGTAATCGGCAAATTCCATCCGCATGGTGATAGCGCTTGTTATGAAGCGATGGTGTTGATGGCGCAATCTTTTTCGTATCGTTATCCACTGGTCGATGGTCAAGGTAATTTCGGTTCTAGCGACGATCCCAAATCATTTGCGGCGATGCGATATACCGAATCGCGCTTAACAGGTTATGCGAATGCATTACTCGCAGAATTACAATTAGGCACAACCTCATGGGTGCCGAATTTTGATGGCACATTAGAAGAACCTGCATTATTACCTGCACGCTTGCCAAATATTTTATTGAATGGCGGATCGGGTATTGCTGTCGGTATGGCGACTGATATGCCACCGCATAATTTAACGGAAGTCACAAACGCGTGCATTCATTTATTAGAAAATCCAAAAGCGACACTCAATGATATTTTTAAAATTATCAAAGCACCCGATTATCCAACAGCGGCTGAAATTATTACGCCGAAAGATGAAATTAAAAAAATATATGAAACTGGGAACGGTGGTATTCGCGCGCGCGCGACTTACACGCGCGAAGGCGACGACATTATTATCACGGCATTGCCGCATCAAGTGTCTGCGAGCAAAATTCTCGAGCAAATTGCAGCGCAAATGCAAGCGAAAAAATTACCAACGGTTACTGATTTGCGCGATGAATCTGATCACGATGTCCCAACACGTTTGGTGATTACACTGCGCAGTAATCGTGTTGATGTCGAGCAGCTGATGTTGCATTTATTCGCAACGACCGAATTAGAGCGCACTTTCCGCGTTAATTTTAATTTGATCGGGACAAACGGTCGCCCACAAGTTAAATCGTTATTAATGATTTTAAATGAATGGCTTTCATTCCGCACCGAAACCGTGCGTCGTCGTTTACAATTTAGATTAGAACAAATTATTAATCGTCTACATTTACTCGATGGATTTTTAATTGTATATGCACACATCGACGAAGTGATTCGCATTATTCGTCAAGAAGATGAACCAAAAATTGCATTGATGAAAAAATTTAAATTAAGCGAAACGCAAGCCGATGCGATTTTAGAAATTAAATTACGTCAATTAGCGAAGCTCGAAGAAATTAAAATTCGCGAAGAACAGGGTGCATTGAGCACAGAACGTGATGATATTGAAAAAACATTAAGCTCATCTGCACGCTTAAAAACCTTAATCAAAAACGAATTAAACACCGATCAAAAAGTGTATGGCGACAAACGACGTTCGCCCATCGTTGCGCGTGATGAAGCGCGCGCGATGAGTTTCGAAGAAATTGTGCCTGCAGAAAATTTGACGATCATATTATCGCAAAAAGGATGGGTACGTGCAGGTAAAGGTCACGAGATTGATGGCAATACATTAAGCTATCGTGCTGGTGACCATTTTTATCAGCAATTACAGGCTAAAAGTACCGATACAGTAATATTTTTAGATTCTGCCGGAAAAAGTTATTCACTCGCTGCGCACACATTACCGTCTGCACGCGGACAAGGTGAACCGTTATCGTCACGATTAACGTTCACGCCTGGCAGTGAAGTGATTGGTATGATAATTGGAAAACCGGATGATAAATTATTAATTGCATCCGATGCAGGCTACGGATTTGTCACAACGCTTGAAAATTTAATCAGCAAAAATCGTAACGGTAAAGCCATGTTAAAATGTCCGACGGGATCACTTGCATTATCACCCACTTTAATTACGGATTATGATGCACAATTTGTTGCAGCGCTCACCAATGAAGGACATTTATTAATATTTCCACTCGCAGAATTGCCGGAGTTACCGCGCGGCAAAGGCAATAAAATCATTCAGATTCCTAGCGCAAAAGTTGTGAGCCGAGCTGATTATTGCGTAAGCGTCGTTCCGTTGTTTGAAAAATCAAGCTTAGTATTAACATCAGGAAAACGTCAATTAACGCTGAAACCCAGTGATTTAATTAACTTCCACGGCGAACGTGGCAGACGCGGTAATTTATTACCGCGCGGATTTCGCGGTGTGACGAAAATGGATGTGATATTATAATTTTATACTCGGGTTTTTATAGGATGCTGCTCATGACCTACATCGAAAAAAACTTATTACAAAATGAAAAACTGATTTATGCAGTGCGCCCGCACTGGGTCGTTTTTGCGTCAGGATTATGGGCAATGTTTTTTGCAGTAGTTGCTTGGGTATTTTTGCCGATAGTATTAAACATTCAGCTTTATAGTTCGTATTCACTCCAAGATATCGCGGCTGGCGTTCTATTTGTTGTCGGTGCCTATTGGTTTGTGAAAGCTTATATTTACTATGCAACATCCGAATATGGTGTCACGAATAAACGTGTATTAATTAAGGTAGGTTTTATTCGTCGCACGTCACTAGAATTATTGCTCGACAAAGTGGAAGGCGTTTTAGTCGATCAAACAGTGATGGGGCGCATTTGTGGTTACGGCGCCATTACGATTATCGGCACCGGCGGCACCAACGATCGTTTCCCGTTTATTCCCGATCCGTTATTATTTCGCAAAAATGTGCAGCAGCAAATTGAGCTGTATGAAGAGCAGATGTATGGGAAGAAGCAGTAAGTTTTGATTTATTACATCAAAACTCTTTATGCAACATCCCCGGCACTTCACGCGCTAATTTGGGAACTAAAAAACCGGGTAATTGCTTTTTGATTTCACTCATTAATTCGTGAGCCTGTTCGGACGACACATCAAAATGTGCGCTACCATCTACCTTATCCAGCAAATGCAAATAATACGGCAACACACCCGCTTCAAATAATTTCTTACTTAAATTTACGAGTGCTGCTGCATTATCATTCACATTTTTTAACAACACAGATTGATTTAATACAGTTATCGACGCATCGCGCAATTTTTTCAATGCCAATAACACATGCGAATCAATTTCATTCGGGTGATTACAATGTAGTACAACGATCACTCGAAAACGCGATTCGCGCATCCATGCAAGAAATAAGTCTGTTACGCGCGCAGGAATCACAATCGGTAATCGCGTGTGAATGCGCAATCGCGTGACGTGCGGAATTTTTGCTAATTGCTCTACAAATTCAGCAAGTAGATGATCTTTCAAAACCAGCGGATCACCACCACTTAAAATCACTTCTTCGATATTTTTATCTTGAGAAATATATTCCAACGCACGATCCCAATTCGCACGACTCGGATTATTTTCTGCATACGGAAAATGTCTACGAAAACAGTAACGACAATGAATCGCGCACGCACCCGTTAATGTGAGCAACACGCGGTTGAGATATTTATGCAATAAACCAGGCACTGGATTTTTTTGAATTTCACCGACAGGATCTGCTGAAAATCCAGGCGTTTTTTGCATTTCGATCGCTTGCGGCAATACTTGCAATAATAATGGATCGTTTGGATTACCTTTTTCCATCCGCGAGATAAATTCGCGTGGGACGCGTAATGCAAAAGAGTGTTGTGCATCGCGGATTAAATCAGCATCTGCCGCATCAATTTCCAGCAATGCGCACAATTCCGAAATGTCGGTAATTGCGCTAGATAATGCTTTTTGCCACGTAGGATGAGTACTCATAGTGGCAACAAGTTAATCGAATTTAACGCAAATGACAACTCTAATGCCGCACAATCCGCATACCGTCTCTTTCCAACTGCTGTAATAAGCTGCTTTGCAACACGCGATCGAGCAAATCTTTTTTGTTTGTGCACTGTAATTTCAGCTTCATATTCTTCATATAAAACTCAACTGTGCGCGCAGACAAACCCATCTCAAACGCCGCTTGTGACAACGTAAAACCTTGCACCACCCAAAAAAAACATTCCGCTTCACGACGCGTGAAATACACATGCGGATAATGCGGTGTTAAATAATACGTACGCAAATCACGCGATTCTTTTGTGGGATCATGTTCGATTTCCATCGCATCCATTTCTATTTCATCACATAAAAATGCATGAGAACTATCTTCTTTATGCAACACTTCACTTAACACAGAATTCCAGTAATGCATATTCTCTTCCTTGTCTTTGAGGGAAAGAAATATTAGTACTAGATGTGCATTTCGTCAATACCGTATTTTTGTGCGGGTATGCGCAATTTATGCGAAGCAACCTGTGATGTATTGCCAAAGACTAATCATGGCGTATCAACATCTTCTCAGCAATTATCAACACCACGACGTTGATAAAATACTTTACCAACACGATTAATATGTTCAATTAAATCTGCATGATCAAGCTTTGAAAAAATAGACAAATCGAATGAGTAGGGTATTGGTAAATCGTCGAGATCAAAATAAATATCACGACGGTCATCGTCTGTAATCGAATCACCCACCAACGTCAAATCAATATCCGATCCATTTTTATAATTCTCTTTCGCGCGCGAACCATAAATAATCACTTTTTCAACATTAGGGTATTTTGCAAAAACAGCATTGATTTTTTCGATGGTATCGTCAGGCAACCCAAATTTCATGATTGCTCTTTTTTGTATTGAGTTAATTTTTTATGAAGTGTCACAAACTCAGGATAATAATGCTTCACAATTTTTAGAGCGATTTTATCAGCCGTTTCTTTATTGTACGTATGAACAGTTTTAATTCGACTTTCAATCATATCCATCCAAATTTGACCATTTTCAATAAGTCCGCGTTTAAATGCTAAACGAATCGCGCTCCTACTGCCGGTAATATCAACTTCACCTTCATTTTCAAAATAATCTTTGATCGTATTCCAAGCCATTTCATAGGTGAATTCGAACGCTTGAATCAACCCTCTTTCTTCTGTGCGCGTTAATTTTCGCTGCGATACAATATTCATATCCAGCGTCAATTCCGCCAACGCAGCTTCAAAATGTTGAAAACGCTGTTCCCAACGAATATCTTTTTTCATACACTATCCATTATCAAACATTAATTTATTACCATCACACTCTACACGAATCAGATCACCCGCCGCAAATTTTCCCGACAAAATATCCTGCGCCAGCGGATTTTCTAAATACTGTTGTATTGCGCGTTTCAATGGCCGCGCACCATACACGGGATCAAATCCCGCTTTAGCAATAAATTCTACTGCATCTTTGGATAATTCAATCTTATAATTCTGCTCGATTAACCGCTGCTTAATGCGCTGAATTTGAATTTCTGCAATATGCATAATTTCCTTTTTATCTAGCGCATGGAATACAACCGCTTCATCAATACGATTAATAAATTCCGGACGGAAACTTTTACGCACCACTTCCATCACCATTTCTTTCATTTTCGGATAACTCTCTTCCGAAAATTCTTGAATAATTTCAGAACCTAAATTCGATGTCATTACAATCACAGTATTTTTAAAATCGACAGTGCGACCTTGACCATCTGTTAAACGTCCGTCATCCAATATTTGCAGCAAAATATTAAAGACATCAGGATGCGCTTTTTCGACCTCATCTAATAATAAAAGTGAATACGGTTTGCGACGCACGGCTTCCGTTAAATAACCACCTTCTTCATAACCGACATATCCCGGCGGCGCACCAATTAATCGCGCGACGGAATGTTTTTCCATAAATTCAGACATATCGATGCGCACCATTGCATCCACCGTATCAAATAAAAATAACGACAGTGATTTACACAACTCAGTTTTACCAACACCCGTTGGTCCTAAAAATAAAAACGAGCCGATGGGTTTATTCGGATCTGACATGCCGGCACGTGAACGACGAATGGCATTTGCAACAGCATTCACCGCTTCATCTTGACCGACAACACTTTCGTGCAACACTTTTTCCATGCGTAATAATTTTTCTTTTTCGCCTTCCAACATGCGTGATACTGGAATGTGCGTCCATTTGGAAACAACATCGGCAATTTCTTCTTCAGTAACACTGGTTCGAAGGAGTTTGTTTGCACGCTTGCTTACGCGCGCGTCTCTCTCCTCTTTTATAAGCTTTTTTTCTAATTCAGGAATTGTTCCATACTGCAATTCCGACATGCGCGATAAATCTGATGCGCGTGCAGCCGCTTCCAAATTCATCCGCGCTTGATCCAACTCTTCTTTAATTTTTTGTGCGCCATGTAAATTGGCTTTTTCGGCTTTCCAAATTTCCTCCAGATCAGCATATTCTTTTTCAGATTTTTTAATTTCCGCTTCCAAATCTTTTAATCGCTTTTTCGACGCATCATCTTTTTCTTTTTTCAATGCTTCGCGTTCTATTTTAAATTGAATGAGTTTTCGATCGAGCCGATCTAAATCATGCGGTTTTGAATCAATTTCCATGCGAATTTCACTGGCTGCTTCGTCAATTAAATCGATCGCTTTATCGGGTAATTGTCGATCGGTAATGTAACGATGCGACAACGTTGCCGCCGCAACAATCGCAGGATCTGTAATTGTCACACCATGATGCACTTCGTATTTTTCTTTCAATCCACGCAAAATTGCAATTGTGTCTAATACCGTTGGCTCATCGACCAATACTTTTTGAAAACGTCTTTCAAGCGCCGCGTCTTTTTCAATATATTGTCGATATTCATCAAGTGTCGTTGCACCCACACAATGCAATTCGCCGCGTGCGAGTGCTGGTTTTAACATGTTTCCAGCATCCATCGCACCTTCTGCTTTTCCCGCACCAACCATGGTATGCAATTCATCGATGAATAAAATAATTTGACCTTGTTGTTTCGACAAATCCTTCAACACGGCTTTTAATCGTTCTTCAAATTCACCACGAAATTTTGCACCCGCAATTAATGCACCCATATCGAGTGACAATACTTTTTTATTTTTAATGCCCTCAGGCACCTCGCCATTCACAATGCGCTGCGCCAATCCTTCGACGATTGCTGTTTTACCTACACCAGGTTCACCAATTAATACGGGATTATTTTTCGTGCGACGTTGTAATACTTGAATCGTGCGACGAATTTCTTCATCACGACCAATCACCGGATCACATTTTCCTGCCATCGCGCGCGCGGTTAAATCGATCGTATATTTTTCGAGCGCTTGACGTGTGCCTTCTGCATTGGGATCGGATACTTTTTCATTGCCACGCATTTTTTTGATCGCCTCTGGTAATGATTTTTCTTTGACGCCGGATTTTTTGAGTATGTCTCGCGTGGTCGCTTGCGCTCCCACTTCTATCGCTGCTAATAAAAACAGTTCTGATGAGATATAAGCATCTTTGTTTTGCTGCGCTAACTGATCACAACGATTGAGAATTAGTGCGAGCGCGTTTGAAACATGCACTTGTCCCGGCTGGCCTTCGACTTTCGGAAAATGATCGATTGATTTTTCCAGTTCGTCCGTCAAAATCGACAGGTTTGCACCGGATTGCTCAAGAATGGCTGCAATTGCGCTATCACCTTGTGACAACATCGCCAGCAAGACATGCTCAGGCTCAATCACTTGATTTTCACGACCCAACGCCAATGACTGCGCGTCAGCCAATGCCGTTTGAAATGCATTAGTAAATTTATCCATTCGCATGCAAAATCGCCCATCATTTGCCTATACATCTAATATGTAGGTGATTGCTTACATTTTCAATAGTATTCTTTTCGCAAGTGCGAGATAATGTGCGTTTTAGATTTCGACAAACTTTTACAGTACAAATGAATTGCAACAAAAGATGGCGTATGCATCAACAGCAACCACCAATATATGATCGACAAAAAGCTATCCTTGTAGGATTTTTCCTTGGAGCCATTTCTGGCTTTGGAATAGGCGCACTTCTCACTTTTATGCTCGTTTTTGATGACAAGACATCAATGAAAATGCCCGAGATCTTGGCAATAGGCGCTGCAGCGGGTGGGTTCTTTGGTGGCATTTATGGATTTTTCATCCCGCAAGAATGCATAAAACCTGAAGAAAACCACGATGAAGTAGACCCCAATCACGTTGCCGCATTAAATCCTTAGAACTTATCAAAATCCCACCAATCTTTATTTCCCGGGTAAATCACCCCAAATCACTTTATGCAATTGCACTTGAAATCGCACGGGCAATTGATCTTCTAAAATCCAATCCGCGAGCAATTGATATGATAATTGCTGATAACTAGGTGAAAATAATACTTCGCATTTTTTATTTAACTCAAACTGAGACATTATTTTTTTCGACCACTCATAATCATTGCGATCGCAAATTACAAATTTAATTTGATCGTGCGGTAATATAAATGAGATATTTTCAAATTTATTTTTTGTTAATTCGAGCGAACCCGGTGTTTTAATATCAACAATTTTAACAACGCGCGGATCAACTGTTGAAACATCAAGAGCACCACTTGTTTCTAGTGAAACACTGTATTTGCGATCGCATAATTTTTGCAATAACAAAATACATTCTGGTTGTGCGAGCGGTTCTCCGCCAGTGACGGTTACGTATTTCGTGCTGTATTTTTCGATGTTTTGGAGAATCTCATCAACAGAATAATTTTTTCCACCCGAGAAAGCATATGCAGTATCACAATAACCACAACGCAATGGGCAACCAGTCAATCGAATGAAAATAGTGGGCAAACCGACGGTTCGCGTTTCGCCTTGGAGGGAAAAAAAGATTTCGGTTATTTTCAACATAAAACAAAGACGCGACCGTGTACCCGTGAGGGTATAAATCGCGTCTCTACGTTAGAAATAAACGCCGATTTCAGCTAACACAGAATTACTGCCTTTTCCTGTGCCAACGATATTAGCAGTTGCGCCGCGTCCAAAGGAAGTTGCACCCGCTGCGTAATCCACTTGGTGATTATATTCGATGCTTTCCGTTGTTTCGCGCCAGATGCTTGTGTTCAAGAACACCGCGTATTTATCTTGCGGCAAATTTAAACCCAACGCTTGCCATGCGTGTCCATATGAAACACCCAAAGCAGTGCCGTATTTTTTCGCAAAGAATGGCAACATGTAATCGATTTCTGCATGAACCGCTTGTGGTGTTGCACTTGCGCCATTGTAAGTTAAATCAAGTGGACTAAAGCTGCGTAACGCACCCAAGTATTCACCGAGCAATGTCACTGGACCAAATCCAACAGATGCATGCCCATCGATCGCATCCACTTTATGTGCGAGCAAATTATTGTTTGTGCTGGTCGCTGTTGCTACACCGAAGCCGCCAAATGTTGCGGCACCTCCTCCCAGACCTGTATTTTGCATACCTTGTGAATCAGCAATATTGGAAACCCAGCCTGCGCCGACGCTCAGATTATCCGTGCCTTCAAATGCATGTTTAAATCCGAGATTTACACCTTCTTGTTTAATTAAATCATTCGCGCCCGATGTTTGGCTTCCGGTGAAACCATAGATCGATCCAAACAATCCGTTATTTAATTTGAAACCCAATAGCATTGCAGGCGTGCGAATTTGACCCATCGATTTCGTCAACGGTGTGCTGACCATGCTATTTGCGTAACGACCAAATGGCACGTACATTAAACCCGCGCTGAAATAAACTGGCGTTACATTGAAGTTACCAATTGTTACGAAACCGCGACCCAAGTAAATTGTCGAAATAGGTTCACGATTACCAGTGCTAATTGGAGCGCCGCTGAAATCCATCGACATAAAGCCTGTTGCCCATGAACTTGCAATCGCGTTCATTTGCAATTCGGCTGTCGAAAGCGTGATGTTATTGGCAGTTGGTCCCGCAAATCCGCCGACCGACGATAATTCGCCTTCGACTTCACCGCTCATTTGTAAAATGGGTCGATCCATTGCATAACCTTGCGAGGTCATTTCATTTTCTAACGCTTGTTTTTGCGTTAACAAATGCATGTCTTCATTGATCGTCGTTACGTTGTATAACAAATCAGAACCATCGTACGCTAATTGTTTACCCATGAATGGCGTTGTAGTTACAGTTACAAAATGCGGCCATGGTTGTGCTGGTGTTTGATGTACGGACACTGGATGCGCAGTACGTACTTTTACTTTCTTTTTTGTTTTTTTGGCATAATGATGTTTTTTATGCTTCAACGCGGTTACTTCAGTTTGTAACGTTTTGGTTTCAGCACTTAATTCTTTGACTTCCGAAGTCAACGCTGCTGTTGAGGTGGCACTGTTATTTTCTACTGCAAAAGTCGATGTGGATAATGCAAAAGCTGCGATTGCAGTCAAAGGTAAAATCACTTTTTTCACGGTGATTAGCTCCATTAAAATTTTAAAAGTTCGAAATCATAACGCTATTCTTCCAGATTTGCTAGAATGATTTGTTTTCGGCTTAGATAATGCAAAAATTATGAACAAAATCCACACGCTTTCCATCCTTCGACCCGACGATTGGCACTGTCATTTACGCGATAATCAGTATTTAAAGCGCACAGTGAGTGACACAGCGCGCCAATTTAAGCGTGCGATTGTCATGCCGAATTTAAAACCGCCGATCACATCGATTGAATTAGCACGCGAATATCAACATCGCATTCTGCGAGAAATTCCGCAAGGTTTTGATTTTCAACCGTTGATGACTTTGTATTTAACTGAAACCTTATCACCATCAATAATGATTGATGCAAAAAAATCAGGGATTATTTTTGCAGCAAAATATTATCCTGCAGGCGCGACAACAAATGCTGCTTCGGGTATTTCCGATATTAAAAAGATTTATCCGTTATTCGAACAAATGCAATCTGTCGATTTACCGTTATGTATTCACGGCGAATCGATTACAAAAGATGTCGATATTTTTGATCGAGAAAAAGTATTCTTACATGATCTCAACAATATTCTGAACGATTTTCCGAAATTACGAATTATTCTCGAGCATATTTCTACAAAAGCAGCGGTCGATTTTATTTTACATGCTCCGAAAAATGTGGCGGCAACAATTACACCGCATCATTTACATTACAATCGCAATGATTTATTTCAACATGGCATTCGCCCCCATTATTTTTGCATGCCGATTTTGAAACGCGCTGACGATCAAGCTGCGTTAATTCATGCCGCAATCAGCGGAAATCCAAAATTTTTCTTAGGCACCGATAGCGCGCCGCACGCACAACCCCAAAAAGAAAATGCATGCGGATGTGCGGGGATTTATTCCGCGCATGCAGCGATTGAATTTTATGCTGAAATTTTCGAGAAAAATGAAGCGCTCGATAAATTAGAAAATTTTGCGAGCGTCTTTGGTGCGGAATTTTATCAGCTGCCTGTGAATAAAAATAAAATCATGCTAGAAAAAAAATCGTGGGAAATTCCGAAGGAATTATCTTTCGGCGACACACAATTAATTCCGATGAAATCTGGAGAAAAAGTATCTTGGAAAATTCAATCTCTTTAAAAGAAATCAAAAAACGTTTTGATGGTTATTTGCCGATTGTGATCGATATCGAAACGAGCGGTGTGGATTATCAAAAAAATGCGATTTTAGAAATTGCTGCGGTACAAGTGGATTATAATGAAGCGGGATTGTTAATTCCCGTCGGCGATTTTGCATGTCACGTAACGCCATTTGAAGGCTCGCGATTAGATGAAAAAGCATTGGAAATTACAGGGATTGATCCGTTTCATCCTTTTCGATTTGATATCAGTGAAGTTGATGCGCTGACACAATTATTTCAATTTGTGAAAAAAGCGTTAGATAAAACAGAATGTCGTCGCGCAGTTTTAGTTGGTCACAATGCGCATTTTGATTTATCGTTTATTTTGAGCGCTGCAAAACGCTGCAAAATGAAAGAAACACCGTTCCATGCGTTTACGGTTTTTGATACGGCAACACTCTGTGGATTAGCATTCGGAAAAACCGTATTAGCAAAAGGATTGCGAGCTGCGAAATTGGGGTTTAATAAAAACGAGGCGCATTCTGCGATTTATGATGCGAAACAAACGGCGGATTTGTTTTGTTATATTATTAATAAGTTTGGAAAACTGTAGTCTGCCCTCACTCTCTTGACAATTCTTGTTTTGTTAGTTATAATTAACTTAAATTAACTTAAGGTTAACTATAAATAACATGATTTCACGATTTTCACATAAAGCACTCAAAGTGCTCGGCAGCTTGATTAGGACCGCAAGAATAGATCGCACTTTTTCTCAGGCTGCATTGGCGGAACGCTTGGATGTGACGCGCCAAACAGTAATCGCTATTGAAAAGGGCGACCCCAAAGTATCTATTGGCACCGTGTTTGAATGTGCTTATGTGTTAGGCATCCCACTTTTTTCAGAAAATGATCAACAATTATCTAGATGGCAGACAACACTCAGCGAATTTTCTGGATTACTTCCAAAAAAAACACGGCAGAAAAAACAAAGGATGAGTGATGACTTCTGATATAAAAAGCAGTAATGAGGCGTTCATTTGGGTTTGGCTGTCAGAGCAATCTATACCTGTCGTCGCAGGAAAACTAATTCATCAAGAAAATAAATACTTGTTTTTATATGGTAAAAGTTACCGCGAACGTGCTGATGCAATTCCATTATCTCCTTTTGAACTACCATTAACGGATGAAACATTTGAACCGAGCGGCATGCATATCATGCCATCATGTTTGCGCGATGCCTTGCCAGATGCCTGGGGTCGTCGCTTAATCGATTATCAATATCCGCATCTTCAAAAAAATGAATTGGATTATGGCCTGTTATCTGGCAGTGATCGTATTGGTGCACTTGATTTTCAAAAAAGCGCAACCATTTTTAATAGCAGAAATCTAGGTAATATCAGCTTAAAAGCAATTGATCATTTAGCAACTGCACTAGAAACCAATCATGAATTTCCCAAATCCTTAGCGCCTGTTTTATTGCATGGAACCAGCGTTGGCGGTGCAAGACCAAAATGTTTAATCACTATTGATGGCGTTGAATATATCGCAAAATTTTCATTATCTACTGATTATTATCCGTTTTTAAAATTAGAATTTTTAGCCATGCGTCTTGCAAAACTTGCAGGAATTAAAGTCGCCGATGTGACATTAAAAGACATTTACGGACGAGATATTTTATTAGTAAAACGTTTTGATCGTCAAAGCACACGAAAAAATAAATTCAGAAAAATTATTTTAAGCGGCTTAAGTTTGTTGGGCTTAGATGAGCTTGAAGCGCGCTATGCCAGCTATGCAGAGTTAGCTGATGTCATTCGCATTCATTTTGACAATCCCATGGCGCAACTACATGAACTATTCAAACGCTTAGCATTTAATGTATTGATTGGAAACACTGACGATCATGCCAGAAATCATTCTGCATTTTGGGATGGTGCATCACTTTCATTAACACCTGCCTATGATATTTCACCACAAATACGCGTTGGTTTTGAAGCAACGCAAGCCATGATGATTGAAGGCATTGCTGGTCAAAATGCTACATTAAAAAATGTATTGTCTGTTTGCGATCGCTTTTTATTATCTGAAAATGAAGCGCGAAAAATCATTAATCATCAAATTAAAATGTTAGATAAACACTGGCTGCCAATTTGCACCGAAGCAAAATTAAATAAGCGCGAACAGGATCGCTTACTCGGCAGCGCGATTAAAAGTGAATTTTGTTTGCAAGATTGGATGTAAAATTATTTGAAGAAAGCGAGCTAGAAAAAATCACCGAAAATAAAAAATGTAGGCGAGAGTGAAATTAAGTATCCGCTCTCGCCCGTTATTGATTACAACTGATCAGCATTTTCCGCTAAATAAGCAGCGACACCTACTGGAGATGCGGTCATACCCTTATCGCCTTTTTTCCAATTCGCTGGGCAGACTTCGCCATGTTTTTCAGTAAATTGTAAAGCATCGATCAAACGCAAAATTTCAGGCATGCTACGACCTAATGGAAGATCGTTGATAATCTCAGAACGCACAACCCCTTTATCATCGATGATAAACGCGCCGCGTAATGCAACACCTGCTTCTGGATGTTCAACGCCGTATGAGCGCGCGATTGTGTGCGCAACGTCAGCAGCCATCGTGTATTTCACTTTGCCAATACCACCTTGATCAACGGGTGTATTGCGCCATGCGTTATGCGTAAATTGTGAATCGATCGACACCGAAATCACTTCCACATTACGTGCTTTGAATTCCGCCATTGCGTGATCGAGCGCGATCAGCTCAGATGGACAAACAAACGTAAAATCAAGGGGATAGAAAAAAACCAACGCATATTTACCTTTGGTTGCTTCTTTGAAATTGTAACGACCAACAATTTCACCATTACCTAATACTGCAGCTACCGTAAAATCAGGCGCTTGGCGCGAAACTAATGACATATAATCACCTCATTAAATATTAAAAATCCGACGCATCATCATAAAGAACTGATCCTCAGTATACAATCGAAAACTTAAAGATTTATTAATTTTTATGCGTAAAATATGGTATTGTGTCACGCAGCAGAACAACATTTCAGGAGAAAATCATGGCCTTCGAATTACCCACTCTACCTTACGCGATGGATGCGCTTGCACCACACATTTCCCAGGAAACGCTCGAATATCATTACGGTAAACATCATCGCGCGTATGTGACTAATTTAAATAATTTAGTCACAGGCACTGAATTTGAAAATATGTCGCTCGAAAATATCATGAAAAAAGCAACCGGCGGGATTTTTAATAACGCAGCGCAAGTGTGGAATCACACATTTTATTGGCATAGCATGACACCCAATGGCGGTGGTGAACCGAAAGGCGAATTGGCAGCTGCGATTAAAAAAACATTTGGATCTTTTGAAGAATTTAAAACAGCATTTAGTAAAGCTGCTACAACACAATTTGGATCGGGCTGGGCGTGGCTTGTGAAAAATAATGCGGGTGAATTAGAAGTGGTACAAAGCAGCAATGCAGGAAACCCTTTATTAGACGGCAAAAAACCATTAATGACATGCGATGTGTGGGAACATGCTTATTACATCGACACACGCAATGATCGTGCCGCCTATGTCAAACATTTTTGGGATTTAGTGAATTGGAAATTTGCTACGGATAATTTTAATGATTAAAGTTATTATTAATGGCGCAAACGGTCGCATGGGCAGCGCGACCGTTGCAGCCATTGCGCACGAAAAAGATTTGCAATTAGTTGCAAGTGTGGGACGCAACGATGATTTAGTCTCTGCAATTAAAAAACATAATGCCGATGTGGTAATTGATTGGACCTTGCCGGCTAGTGTTTTTAACAACGCGCAAAAAATTATTGATGCGGGCGCAAGACCTGTTATTGGCACAACAGGATTATCACCAGAACAAATTAAAATATTATCCCAACAATGTGAAACAAAAAAAATCGGCGGTATCATCGCGCCAAATTTTTCAATTGGCGCGATTTTAATGATGAAATATGCGCAGGATGCTGCAAAATATTTTCCGGATGTGGAAATCATTGAATATCATCATCCGAAAAAATGTGATGCACCATCGGGCACTGCAAAAAAAACCGCAGAATTAATTGCGCAAGTTAAAAAAGAAAAAAATACGAGCGCGGAAACTGATGCGCAATTAAAAAATAATGTTGCGCGCGGTGAAAATTGTCACGATGTACCAATTCATTCTGTGCGTTTGATGGGTGTATTTGCAAATCAAGAAGTGATCTTTGGGGGTGATGGTGAAACATTTACAATCCAACATCACGCAACGAATCGCAATGCGATGATGCCGGGCGTATTTTTGTGTTGCAGAAAAGTGATGTCGTTAAATCACTTGGTTTGCGGCATGGAAAAACTGATTTAATTCGTATAACTGCATCTAATTATTTCAAATATCAATGGATTATAAAAAACACCAATGTCATTCTGTGCATTTAATTTCGAGTATTCCAGTATTAATTTTTCCTTAATTTTGTACATGTAGAATTATAATAATCAACTATCATTAATACATGTGTGGAATCAGTAATAATGCGAGAAGAAAATAGAGTAACACCAGCGGCGGCCGAACATTCGTTAACACCCCACACTTATCATCAGGATATTTTACAAAGACTGATTAATGATACCGCTGACCCACGAACACGAAATCGCACATTTGATTGGCACGTAGCTTATTTTTCTCAGACACTCATCACGCACATTAAAAATTTTTACTCCATACCACCTGGTTCAGAGGTTGATGATTTACACACTGCATTTCACCATTATCTAAAAAAATATATCGATTACATTCATGACTTGATTTTCAATCTTTTTGTGAAAAACGATGCACAAACTCTCTCAACACAACAATATGCCTACTTATTCACTGCTATTGACCAATTAATTAATTTAAACATCAGAGCTGATGTATTACTTACCTTATTGACTCAACTTACTCTTAACTGGCTACTATTAACATTAAAAAATATAGAGAATAAAGATGTAAAGTATCACGTTCAATCCTTTTACTACTTCAGCAGATTGATTAGAAAAATTGAATCTTATCATTCTTCTTTACTTAGTCCCGAGACGATGGACCGATTATTGAATGATAAAATTCAAGAATTGCTGCACAAGTTAAATGAACATTCTGACACACAGGCTATTGCCAATACTATTTGCGCTTTGGGATATTTGACACAACAAGGAAACATTCCCATCGCCGACACTTATGTTTTAAAAGGGCTAATCCAAAAATATTCACATAATTCCTATGAGTCAATCGAATTAGTGCAAATAATACAAACGCATTATCGTTTTTTTCATTTTTCAAATACTCGACTTTTGGAAAAAGATCATTTAGAAATACTAGAAAAAATAATTGTAGAAAAAGAGAAACCTCGTCCAAATAATTTTCAGCGAATTGCGTTAGACATTCTGGAAAGGAAGCATAAAAATGCATCGCTAGAAACTTTGGTATGCGGATATTTTGTTGATATTTGTCTGCCCGATGAAAAAATTATTATCGAATTTGATGGTCATCAACATTATGATGAGAATGGTACGCTTCGTGCGGAAGATCAATTACGAGATAACTTATTGGAAAAAGCTGGATACACTATTTATCGAATTAGAAACCATGAAATCGAATCGCAAGGATTCCTACCCAAAAAAATAGACGAAATTCTTGCCCTACATATACTGTTTAACTCTCTTCGTAAAGAAGAGAGTAACGAAAGGACATCAAAGCCTATAATCATAATGAGAGAGCATATCCCCTGGATTCAGTCTGCTTCTCATTCTGAAAGATCCAGTACAGAAAATAATCATCAATTACCTGTAGCGGACGAGGTAGCCCATTCTAATTCTAGAAAATCTATGAAGAAAGTACGTGATACAGTTACATCTTTAAGAAATAATGGAACTATAACTGAAAATAATTCATCCATTGCTCAAAACAATCATCAATCATCCTCGACAAATTATGGTGTGCATATACTTTATTATTGCTTATTAACCACCCAATTTTTAGGTACGTTAATATTTCGCTGTCTTTATAACGTCGTTGCAAATACAATTTTTGGAAATCAAAATTTTTTTAGGCCTTCCAACTCTCAGCCTAAGACCTTGCAACAACAGACTAAAACCGCACCAAGGAAGTAATATTGTTAGCGAAATTTAATATGTCTTCTCTCACATTCAGCTCACGCGCTGCTTTCACTTCATCCAATCTTCCCACCGGTGTCGTATACGGCGCACCTTTTAATTTTTCAGGATCCGCATGTGCTTCGTCGTAAATAATTTTCATGACTTCCACAAATCGATCCAACGTTTTTTTACTTTCCGTTTCTGTCGGCTCGATTAACAAACATTCTGGAATGAGTAAAGGAAAATAAATCGTCGGCGCATAAATACCGAAATCCAATAATCGTTTTGCAATATCGAGCGCGCTCACGCCGGTTTTTTGCATTAAAGGTTTTACCGTAATAATAAATTCATGGCTCGCGCGCCGTTTTGGAAACGCGAGTGCATATCCAATTTTTTCCAAACGCTTCATTAAATAATTTGCATTTAATGTGGCAAATTGACTGACACGTTTAGAACCTTCCTTTCCCAATAATCGCAAATAAATATGCGCACGCAACAAAACGCCACTATTTCCCATAAAACAAGATAATCTGCCGATTGATTTTGGATTGGATTGTTGAGTTACCCAATAATACCCATGTTCATTTTTTCCAACCATCGGCGTGGGCAAATAATCTTTTAATCTTTCACCCGCAGCAACAGGTCCTGAACCCGGCCCACCACCACCATGCGGTGTTGCAAATGTTTTATGACAATTTAAATGCATCACATCAAATCCCATATCACCCGGACGCGCACGACCTAAAATCGCATTTAAATTCGCACCATCGTAATATAATAATCCACCCGCTTGATGCACAATTTTTGCAATCGTTAAAATTTCTTTTTCGAATACACCGAACGTCGACGGATTCGTTAGCATAATTCCTGCGGTTTTTGGACCCACTGCTTTTTGCAATGCCACTAAATCAATATCGCCTGTTTTTGTACACGTCGGAATTTCTACCACATCAAAACCACACATACGTGCAGATGCAGGATTTGTGCCATGCGCTGCATCGGGAATTAACATTTCTGTTCGCTCAGTATCGCCACGATCGCGATGATAGCTCGCTATCATTGCAACGCCTGCGAATTCACCTTGCGCGCCAGCCATTGGTGTTAATGAAACACCAGACATACCCGTTAATGTCGCAATATCATTTTGCAATTCAAATAAATTCTCGAGATAGCCTTGTCGATCTGCTGCATCCATTAACGGATGCATCTGCGCATAACCCGGCATCGCGGCAATCATTTTCGCCACGCGCGGATTATATTTCATCGTGCATGAACCGAGCGGATAAAAATTCGTTTCGATTGAAAAATTTTTCTGTGATAGTTGTGTGAAGTGACGTACGACGTCTAATTCGGATGTTTGTGGGATATTGGGTAATTGTTCGCGTAATAAATGTTGTTCCATGTTTTCTCCCTGCAGCGCAGATATTTATAATGCAATTGAGATCGTACAAAATCCCGTTTACGAAACACTCAACGCATTCGACAAACACGCGTAATAATTTTCCAAATCTTTTCGTGTCTTGGTTTCTGTCACACAAACCAACATACTATTTTGCAACTCAGGATAAAATCCATTTAGCAAAAATCCCGCTTGAATATTATTTTCTTTCATTGCATCGATAATTATTTCAATCGGTCGATGAAAACGAATCACAAACTCATGGAATGTAGATCCGTCGAATTCAATCGTCACACCATCGATTCTCGATAGTAATTTTTTCAGACGTTCGGTTTGCTCAAAGCATGCGGTTGCAACATGCTGCAAACCTTTCGCACCCAGCATGCGCATATAAATTGTCGCGGCAGTCACTAATAAGCCTTGATTCGTGCAGATATTCGATGTCGCTTTTGCACGACGAATATGTTGTTCGCGCGCTTGGAGTGTTAAGACAAATCCATTGCGACCTTTTGCATCTTGTGTGCGTCCAACAATACGCCCAGGCAATTGTCGAATATCTTTTTTGCGACAACACAAAAATCCAAAATAAGGTCCACCACCCGCCATCGGCACACCGAGTGGTTGACCTTCGCCGCACACAATGTCTGCGCCATTATTTCCCCATTTTCCAGGCGGTTTTAACATCGCCATCGCAATCGGATTCACCACCGCAATTAATAACGCATTTTTTTCGTGTGCCATATTGGTAATAGCATCGATCTCTTCGACCACACCAAAAAAATTCGGTTGCGAAATAATCACAGCAGAAAATACATCATTCGCACTATTTTTTAATTGATCGACATACACACGTCCAGTTTTTTTATCATAATCCCACTCGACCAATTCAATCGGATGATAATTTAAAATTGATTGTAATACATCGCGATAATGCGGATGCAAATTGTTTGGCACTAAAATTTTATTCGATTTATTTTTTTGTAAACGCAATGCCATTAATACTGCTTCAACCATCGCAGACGCACCGTCATACAGCGACGCATTGGAAACTTCCATCGCCATTAATTCTGTCATCATCGTTTGATACTCGTAGATGACTTCAAGCGTGCCTTGACTCGCTTCTGGTTGATACGGTGTGTACGCCGTGTAAAATTCCCCGCGCGTTGTAATATCCCACACCGCTGCGGGAATATGATGCTCATACGCACCCGCACCGATAAAACAAGCACCAAATTGATAATTCGGTGCACGCTCTGCGAGCAAACGCGTCACCGCAGCCTCATCTAATCCAGCGGGCATGGTTAAATCAGCATTCGGAATTCCGGCAGGAATTTCATCGAATAAATCATCGATTTTTGCAGCACCAATCGCTGATAGCATTTCTGATATGTCTTGTTCTGTGTGTGGAATAAACGGCATTCGCTAATCCTCGGACTCATCTTCTGCGATCGTTTCTTTGTACGCGTCTGCATCCAACAAACCATCTAATTCATCCATATCAGAGGGTTTTATACGGCAAATCCAGCCATCGCCATACGGATCTTCATTAATTAATTCAGGACGGGTTTCGAGTTGTTTGTTAATTTCAAGAACAGTACCTGAAATCGGTGCGTAAACATCCGCTGCGGTTTTTACGGATTCAATGACAGATAGTTCATCGCCTTGATCGACAGCTAATTGCATATCAGGTAATTCAACAAATACTAAATCACCCAATTGATGTTGCGCGTGATCGGTAATGCCAATCACAACAGTGTCGTCGCTATCTAAACGTACCCATTCGTGGCTGTCGGTGTAGTGTAATTCTCTGGGAAAATCGGACATTTTATTTCTCCTATATAAACTTCGGTTTCACAATTTTTACTGACAGCCACTCTCCGCGTCTTTCAACGAATGCATCAGTTGCGTTTGTCATTGGAATTCGCGCCAACGCAATCGATTTATTTAATGTTGGTGAAAAACTTCCCGAAGTAATTTCGCCAACACCATCACCTTTCACTTTTACTTGTTGATGATTGCGTAACACACCTTTTGATTCTAAAACCAAGCCAATTAATTGATGTGAAATGCCACGTGCTTTTTCAACGAGCAGTGCATCCTTGCCAATAAAATTTCTGTTCTCATCTTTAAATGACACAGTCCAGGATAAATTGGAAATGAGTGGTGATGTGTCTGCTGTCATATCTGCACCATATAAATTATACCCCGCTTCCAAACGCAATGTATCTCGCGCACCCAAACCACAAGGTTGAATTCCTAATGCAATGCATTTTTCCCAGGTTTTTATAGCATTTTCAATGGGTAGAATAGTTTCAACGCCAGCCTCGCCGGTATAACCAGTTCGTGCTATAACAATATCATTATCCAAAACTAAAAATTGAAATGCTTTTAATGCGGCAATTTTTTCTGAAATATTTTTATCGAAAATAAATGCTAATTTTGCAATCGCGTCTGGGCCTTGTAATGCGATCATGCACAAATCATCGCGCATTTTTAAATTCACATCGAAATTTTTCGCTTGAAGTTGCAACCATTGAAAATCTTTTTCGCGACAACCTGCATTAATCACCAATCGAAAATGCGAATCCGTATAACGGTATGCAATTAAGTCATCAATCACACCGCCATTTTCATTCAGCATGCAAGAATAAATGGCATCGCCCGTATTTTTTAATTTTGCGACATCATTGGCTAACACATATCGCAAATAATTAACTGTGTCTTCACCGGTAATTTCAACGACACCCATATGCGAAACATCAAAAATTCCGGCACTTTTTCGCACTGCATGATGTTCCGCAATTTGCGAACCATAATGCAACGACATTTGCCAACCCGAAAAATCGACGATGAGTGCTTTGGCTTTGACATGCTGATCGTATAGCGCAGTTTTTTTTGACACGACTAATCCCTGTGAGCTTTTTAAAGAAACAGAAGATTGGCAGATGGGGTAGAAAAAATCAAGGATGGTTATAAAGATTCTCTCCCGAAGAACTCGGGAGAGAATTAAATTTAACTGCAGTTGTATTAAACTTTAGGCGCAGGAGCAACTTTTGTTTCAGCTGAGTGACGCTGATCTTCGACCAACCTTGTACCATTCCACACAAAAAATCCTGGTTTTTTTGCTTTAGTTGTAACGTCATGAGTTTGTTCAGCGTGCTCAAATCGCTTAAGACCCGAGCCATTTTTTAAATGCTCGAATTTTTTTGCAGCTTCAACTTGTTCCTTCACGCCATCAGTTTGGCCTAATTTGTAGCGCAACTGATCATTTTGAAACGCTAACGCTTGACGGTTTTTTTCATCTGTTACCGCTTTCTGTGCCGCTACTGCTACATCTGCAGCTACTTTATTTTTTTTATCTATTTCAGCTACTGCTTTTGCCTCTGATGCTATGCGTGTCTCTTCTGCCTTTAGATACTCTGAATCATCTTTTTTTGATTCACGTAATTTACGTTCGGCTTCAACTTTTTCGCGTTTTTGCTGAGTCAAACCGCCCTCATTAACTTGCCTTGCCCATCTTGCTTTCTGTTCCGCAGCTGCTTTTTCTGCATCAGGTTGTGCTTGTGATTTTCCAAACAGAAGTGCTCGCATAACATTCTCCTTGTCAATTTAATCGATTAATTCCCGGGGTGCATGAACGCCGGTCGAGGGTCGTACCATGCCAATCCAGTATATAAACAAAAATATTAAAACCACAAGGGTTAGGAGTGTTATATCGACGTTAAAATTTGTGAGTTAAAACTGATACGCGAGTCGACCGTATGCGTCCCAGGCGAAGGGGATGAAGCTGCTCATTGGATCGACTTGCGATTTTCCAAAACCGGTATAATACTGAAATCCACCTTCGATCATCCAGTGAACAGACAAACTATAAACCAAGCCCGAGGATAAATAAGGCGTGATGCAAGAAATAGTGCTGCTTTTACCGGTGTAATTTGAAAATGGCGGTGGGTTGGCGTTTACTTGATAATTAACCAGCGGATCGCTTCTCTCTACCGTGCCTACACCAATTGCAGCAAATGCGCGCATATGTGTATGACCGAGCTGCGCCAAGAACTTCCCGCTTAATGAGTAAGCATCCGTTCTCGACGTAATACTCGTGATTGGATTGCCATTTTGATCCATATATGGACCGCTTGAAAACAATTTGATGCTTGCATTAGCAAATTGCATATATTGCAATTCGATATCGAAATTTTTACTCACATCATAACCCAACACAACCCCCCATGAAGGACCGCCTTCAGAAACGGCAGAAGGTGTTGTAACAGAGGGACTGCCAGGATCGGAGGTATCTACTAAATATTTCCATTCAGTCGAACCACCACCCATATTCACACCAACATAAATCTTTTTGGATGGGAAAAGAACGCTAGTAGACTCAGCTGCTATTGAAGAAATAAAACACGAAGAAAACAACACGCATAATAGGTAACTTAACGAATTAAAACGTGTTGCTTTTTTTAACGACATAACATTCAACTAAAGTGTTGCGCAAGCTTGACCATGACCATCACATAAGCCATGCATATCTTTAGATTGACCGCCATACCAGTAACAAGTCCATTGACCAATACATCCTGGTACTGTTCCACCATATTTACGCGAGTTGACTATACAAGCAGTTTTCAAACTACCGTAGGCCGCAATCATCCCAATATAAATAGCTTGCATCGACATACCTGCTGGCGCACAACCCGTTACTGCTGCTTTGAAAGATCCAGGACCGGATGGTGCACAAAAAGCAGGGATAATATCAGATGAAATAGAACAGTTTTTGCCACTGGTTACCGTCGATTCGAATGCATTAGGAAATACACTGGTCGCAAAAATATTAGTAGAGAATACTGCAAAAACAACCGCACAAATTCCGTATAAAAATTTCTTTTTCATAGCCAAGCTCCTTTATGCTTAATCTAAAGACAAGAGCGACCATGATACAAAAAAAAAACGAATTGTCAAAATAAAATTTCGGTTGGTGCACGATTTATGATTTTTGATACAACTGAAATTGATACGCGTATACATTTTTCTCATCAGGCAAATATTTTTCTTCGGCAATCAATTTCCATTCATTGTGATTTAATTCTGGAAAAAAAGTATCACCCTCAAAATCCGCATCAATTACTGTCAAATAAATACAATTCGCGCGTGCGAGCGTTTGCGCAAATAAATTTTCACCACCAATGATCATCACCTCAACTTCAGTTTTTACAGCATTTAATGCATCATCTATTGAATGAAAAACGTCGCACCCTTCAACGCGCAAATTTTTGTCGCGTGAAATGATGATATTTCTGCGGCCTGGTAGCGGTTTTCCGATGCTATCAAATGTTTTCCTACCCATAATGATCGGCTTGCCTATTGTGATCTTTTTAAAATGCGCCAAATCTGCGGGCAATTGCCAGGGCAATTGATTATTTTTTCCGATTACATTATTTCTGGATTTTGCGACGACGAATGATATCTTCATACTTCTCCCACTCCCACTCACACTTCGGGTAGAATATCCTAAAACGGAAAGGATTCCCAAACGTGCAGCCAATTCAATTTAACATCATCCCCGGCGTCACACCCATTAGCCAAGATATTTATAATCTGCATATGGCGATATTTTGGATTTGCGTGGCGATTGCGCTCGTCGTCTTCGGTATTTTAATTTACGCCTTAATTTATCATCGCAAATCGCGCAAGCATAAACCCGTTCCTTTTCACACAAACACAACCATTGAATGGACATGGACGCTTATTCCCCTCGTGATTTTAATTCTGATGGCGATTCCTGCAACGCTTGTGTTAACACGCATGGACGATGAAGCGAAAGCGGATTTAAATATTAAAATTACGGGATATCAATGGAAGTGGAGATACGAATATCCCGAACAAAACATTAGTTTTTTTAGCAATCTATCGACACCTCCAGAGCAACTCGAAGGAAAAGCCGCTAAAAATCCGAATTATTTACTCGAAGTCGACAAACCACTCGTCATTCCCATTCACAAAAAAATTCGATTTTTAGTCACGTCGAATGATGTGACGCACTCATGGTGGGTTCCTGCTCTCGGCATAAAACGTGATGCGATCCCAGGATTTATTCATGAGGCATGGGCGCGCGTTGATAAACCCGGCACGTATCGCGGGCAATGCGCGCAATTATGCGGCAAACACCATGCATTTATGCCGATTGTGGTGATTGCAAAAACACAAGCCGATTTTGATAAATGGGTTGCAGAACAAACAGCGCCACAAAATCCTGCGGCAAAACCAACACTAACAACATTCACGAAAGATGAATTAATGGCGCTCGGTAAAACCACCTATGAAAATACCTGCGCAGTGTGTCATCAAGCAACCGGCGCAGGCATGCCACCCGCAATTCCTTCATTAAAAGGCAGTAAAATTGCGAATGGTCCTGTTGCTGATCACATTAATATTGTGATGAACGGAAAGCCTGGCACTGCGATGCAACCATTTAAAAATCAATTGAGCAATGAGCAAATTGCTGCGGTGATCACGTATGAAAGAAATTCGTGGGGAAATAATGGCGGGATTGTGCAGCCGGAAGAAATTCAGAAAACACGGTGAGTGGAAGTGTCAGTGATCCGTGTCCGTGTCAGTTTGTGCCGACACGGATCACTGACACTAAATCAAACGGAGTTACAATACCAAATGAAAACATATGCCAACACAAGGCCAATCACCTACTGCAAACGCTGGCTCACTACCACCAATCACAGAGACATCGGCACATTATATTTATGGCTGTCATGCATTTTATTTTTTTTCGCTGGCACGATGGCATTATTAATTCGCGCTGAATTATTTCAACCAGGCATGAAACTGATGCAACCTGAATTTTACAATCAGCTCGTCACATTTCACGGATTGATTATGATTTTCGGTGTGATCATGCCAGCATTTGCGGGATTAGCGAATTGGCAAATTCCATTAATGATTGGCGCACACGACATGGCATTTCCACGCTTGAATAATTGGAGTTTTTGGTTATTACCATTTGCTTTTATTTTAATGACCAGCACGTTATTTATGTCTGGTGATGCGCCGAATTTCGGTTGGACGATGTACGCACCATTATCAACAACCTTTGGACCACCCAGCACTGATTATTTAATTTTTTCGATTCATCTGATGGGATTATCGTCGATTTTAGCGGGAATCAATATCATCGCGACAATTATAAATATGCGCTCGCCAACGATGAGCTGGAAAAAATTACCGGTTTTTGTGTGGAGTTGGTTAATTACTGCATTTTTATTATTGGGCGTGATGCCAGTGCTTGCAGGTACTGTCACGATGATGTTATTCGATCGGCATTTTGGCACGAGTTTTTTTAATGCAGCGGGTGGTGGCGATCCATTGTTATATCAACATTTATTTTGGTTCTTTGGACATCCTGAAGTTTATATTTTAATTTTGCCTGCATTCGGTGTGATTTCAGAAGTAGTTCCAACATTTAGTCGAAAAGCATTATTTGGTCGAACCGCTATGATTTACGCGATCATCAGCATTGCAGTGTTGTCGTATATCGTGTGGGTACATCACATGTTTACCACAGGTGTTCCGCTCATCGCACAACTTATTTTTATGTATACAACCATGTTGATCGCTGTCCCAACGGGAATAAAAGTATTTAATTGGATTACAACAATGTTTAAAGGATCAATCAGCTTTGAAACACCGATGTTATTTGCGATTGGATTTATTTTTATGTTTACTGTTGGTGGATTTTCAGGACTGATGTTGTCTATCGTGCCTGCTGATTTTCAATATCATGATACCTATTTTGTAGTTGCGCATTTACATTATGTATTAATTGCGGGTTCTTTATTTGCATTATATTCCGCAATTTATTATTGGATTCCACTGTGGACAGGTCATCGCTATTCCGAAAAATTAGGGCGCTGGCATTTTTGGTTGACCATCATTGCATTTAATATTACCTTTTTACCGATGCACTTTTTAGGATTGGCCGGCATGCCGCGACGCATTCCAGACTATGCATTAAAGTTTACCGATTTCAATATGATGGCAACGATTGGTGCATTTATTTTTGGACTTGCACAGGTGTTGTTTTTAATTAATGTCATTAAAACCATTCGCTCGAAAAAAGAAATTAAGGGTGAAGTTTGGGAGGGTGCGATGGGATTGGAATGGGACGCGCAGGAATCACATGAATAAAAACAAAAAAATACTTATTATCTTGATCTGCGCTTGTATCTTTATGTTCGGATTTTCATTTGCGCTGGTCCCGTTTTATAACGTGATTTGCAAGACGTTTGGTATTAATGGAAAAACAAATACGACTAGTGCGATAAATAAAACAGTTGTTGATAATACAAGAGCAATCACCGTTGAGTTTTTAACAACAACCAATACGCAACTACCATGGGCATTTTATCCAGAAACTAAAAAAATTATAATTCATCCTGGCGCAAACACAAAAATTTATTATGTTGCTAAAAACAACACTGATCACACGATCACCGCTCAGGCTATTCCAAGCATCACACCAGGAATGGCTGCAAAATACTTTAAAAAAATTGAATGTTTCTGTTTTCGAAAACAAACGCTACAAGCGCATCAAGAAATTAAAATGCCGGTGATATTCTATATCGATCCGAAGTTGCCAAAGGAAATTCATGAAATGACGTTGTCATATACGTTGTATCCCACAAAATAACGTATCAGCTCAGGGGGTAATGTCTGATTACGTAAAACGTCACTGTTGATGTGATTTTTACCTACAGGGTGATCTGTTACCAAAATAACTATTCACATCATCATCAGACACATCGCTCAATTTTGCTGGTTTCCACCGTGGATTTTTATCTTTATCAATAATCGCGGCTCGCACGCCTTCATAAAAATCTTGATTTTCTAGCATACGATGCGCAATGCCAAAATCCATCTCAATCACTTCATCCAGTGATCTGTGTTTTGCAAGCTGCAATTGATGCAGTGTAACTTTTAAACTCGTTGGCGAACGTTGTTGCAATTGTTCTAATGTTTGACGCGACCAATCAGACTCGAGCAAATGTAATGCTTCGACAATTTCTTCTATATTTGAAAAACTAAAACTGGTTGAAATTTCTTCTGCATTTGAAAATACAGAACTTGCTTCAACCTTCTCAGCGTAGGAATTAATAATTTTTGAAACGACATCGGAATCAAAAGCGCCAAAATGAGTTTCTGTTAATTCTTTTTCTAATGCACAGAAATGATGCTGCGGCACGATTTTTTTAATTAAATTTAATTCGAGCGCATTACGTGCGGTAAGTGTATTTCCAGTTAATGCAAGATATGCACCTAATGAATCCGGTAATCGACTTAAATAATACGTGCTACCTACATCAGGAAAAAAACCAATAATCGTTTCAGGCATAGCCCATTTTAAATTGTCTGATGCGACACAATGCGAACCATGAATTGAAATACCAACACCACCACCCATTGTGATGCCATGCAGCAAAGCAATGTAAGGCTTCGATAAATGAAAAATGAGACGATTGACATCATACTCTAAACGGAAATACTGACTAATCTCATCGGCTGATTTGTGTTTATTGTCGTAAATCGCGCGAATATCACCACCCGCACAAAATGCTTTTTCGCAATTTGATTTTACTAAAATCGCTTTGATGGATTCGTCGTTTTCCCATTTTTCTAATTGGTCATGCAATTGTGAAAACATATCACCGTTTAAAGCGTTGAGTGCTTTGGGGCGATTTAACGTGATTTTGGCGAGATTATTGGTTACTTCAAATAAAATATCTTCGTTCATAGTTCCCTCACCCTAGCCCTCTCCCAAAAGGAGAGGGAATTAGACCGTTCCATCTTAATTATCTTCCTTCGTAGAAAAATTAGATGGTGTCGGTGTTGAATGCAATAATTGCTTTGTATATTCATGCTGTGGCGATTGTAATACATCAGCCACACCTCCAGTCTCAATGATTTTACCTTCTTTCATCACAGCAACGCGATGTGCCATAAATGCAACGACAGAAATATTATGTGTAATTAACAAATATGAAATATTTTTTTCATTCTGAATTTTTTCTAATAAATCGAGAATTTGTTTTTGCGTTGTTACATCCAATGCGCTAGTCGGCTCATCTAAAATTAATAATTGTGGCGATAATGTCAGCGCACGTGCGATACAAATGCGTTGTCGCTGACCACCGGAAAACTCATGCGGATATCGCCACTTAAAATCCAGTGGTAACTCTACTTGCTTTAAAATGTCATCGATGATTGGCAACGCTTCCTTTTTATTACGCACTTTTTTTTGAATCAACAAGCCTTCGCACAAACTATCAAAAACCATCATGCGGGGATTTAATGCTGAATAGGGATCCTGAAAAATAATTTGCATATTTGAACGCATTTCTCGCAATTTTTTTCGCGATAACTGATTTAAATTTTTATTGAGAAAAACTACATTGCCATCCGTATTTTTAATAAGCTGCAAAATAGCTTTTGCTGTTGTGGTTTTTCCAGAGCCTGATTCTCCAACCAATGCGAGCGTCTCGCCTTTTTTAATTGCAAATGAAACATCATCTACCGCTTTCACGGAATACTTCACTCGTTTTAAAATTCCTGTGCGCACAAAGAAATACATTTTTAAATGATCGACGGATAATACATTTTCTGTTTTTTGTTCGTTCGTTTTTCTCGGCGTATTTTTTAGTACTGCATTTAATAATTGCTGACTATATTCTTCTTTTGGGTGCTGAAAAAATACATGCGCACTGGCTTGTTCTATCATCTCACCTTGCTTTAAAACGGTAATATCATCCGCCATTTGAGACACAACCGACAAATCATGGCCAATAAATAATAACGCGCACTGTTTTTCTTTTTTTAATCTATTTAATAAATCGAGCACTTGTGCTTGTATCGTGACATCCAACGCTGTCGTCGGCTCATCGGCAATAATAATCGATGGTTCAGCACACACCGCAATCGCAATCATTGCGCGTTGACGCATGCCACCGGATAATTCATGCGGATAGGATTGATAACAACGCAGCGGTTCAGCAATTCCGACTTGTTCTAATAATGAAAGTGCACGTGCTTTTGATTCACGCGAATTCAATAATAAATGCAATCGAATGGTTTCAGTTAGTTGCTGTCCGATAGTTAATACGGGATTTAATGCAGACATCGCATCTTGAAAAATCATGCCGATGTGTTTTCCGCGCACGTGTCGCATTTGTTTTTCAGATAAATCTAATAAATTTTGATCGCGAAAAATAATTTGGCTTTCGCGACTTACACGTGCGGCTTGCGGTAATAATTGCAAAATGGATAACGCAGATAATGTTTTTCCACTGCCGGATTCTCCGACCAATCCAACACATTCACCGCGTCGTAGGGATAAATTAAAATGATTTAATACAGTACGTTTATTTTCACCAGACGAAAATGCAATCGATAATTCTGGAATAGTGAGAATTGGGTTTTGCATCCATGCATCCATTGTGACGATTATTTTCTACTCACCCCGGTTTTTCTTGCTGCTTTAATCACAGCAGCAGCCACAGCCGGCGCTACCTTTTCATCAAACACGCTCGGAATGATATGATCGCGCGTTAATGCATTTTCTTCAACACAATTTGCAATTGCGAAAGCCGCTGCCAATTTCATTTCAGCGTTGATATCAGCAGCGTGACAATCTAGCGCACCGCGAAATATCCCTGGAAATGCAAGTACGTTATTAATTTGATTCGGATAATCACTCCGACCCGTTGCCATAATTGCAACGTGCGGCAATGCAATTTCCGGCATAATTTCAGGATCAGGATTAGCCATCGCAAACACGATCGGATCTTTGTTCATGTTTTTCAAATCATCCACCGTCAAAATATTCGAAGATGATACACCGACAAATACATCAGCGCCCTTGATCACATCATGAATAGAACCGGATTCATTATTCGGATTTGTTCGAGAAAGATAGTCTTTTTTCGTCTGATCTAAATCATTGCGTGATTGATGCAACGCACCCTTTCGATCACAACCGATAATATTTTTCACGCCAATATCTAGTAGCATATTCGTGCACGCAATACCTGCCGCACCAGTGCCATTCACAACCACTTTAATATCTGACATTTTTTTATGTACTAATTTCAGTGAATTAATTAATGCAGCCGTCATCACCGCGGCTGTTCCATGCTGATCATCGTGAAAAACAGGGATATCCAATTCTGTTCGTAAACGGTTTTCAATTTCAAAACACCTGGGCGACGAAATATCTTCTAAATTAATGGCGCCAAAACTCGGCGCGATATTTTTCACAGTTTTAATAATATCTTCGACATCTTTTGTTGCTAAACAAATCGGAAATGCATCGACGTTTGCAAATTTCTTAAAAAGCATCGCTTTGCCTTCCATCACAGGCAGCGCCGCGAGGGGGCCGATATCACCCAACCCCAACACCGCCGTTCCATCACTCACGACCGCAACCATGTTTTTTCGAATCGTTAAATCGAAGGATTTTTCTGGAGATTCGTGAATTGCCATACAAATACGCGCAACGCCTGGCGTATACACGATTGATAAATCATCGCGATTATGAATCTCGATTTTGCTTTTAATTTCGATTTTACCGCCTAAATGTTGTGTAAAAACGCGGTCGGACATAGTTAATACCTTTCTGTTAAATCATTCCCTGACCTTGTTTTGTGCCGAAACTAGGCGTTAATTTGGGAGATATGATCGCATGACACAACAATCTGTCAAGGAAAACAAAAATAGCAGGCTTAAAAAGACCATTTTGATCACCTTGTTGGTGATTGGATTAATCACACGAAAGAAAACTCTGTAACGATACAATCCATCTTCACATCCCATGCTTCTGGAATAAGCTGATCGACTTTCTGAAATTCATACGCAACACCAATTAAAACAGGTCGTTCATCGCGCGAAATATTTTTAGTAAATTGCAACGTGCGATCGTAATATCCTGCACCGCGACCGAGACGATTACATTGTGCATCAAATGCCACTAACGGAATTAGCATTAAATCTAATTCTGTCGGTGAAACGGGTGATTGATTTGAAACAACAGGTTCATCGATGCCAAATTTATTTTTAATGAATCGCGTATTTGAATTGATTTCATAAAATGTGAGTTCGTTATTATCCGAAAGAATAGGCAAATAAATAGATTTATTTAATTCACGTGCGCGACTCATAATTTCTGAAAGATCAATTTCGTTGTCATGAGAAATATATAACGCGATTTTTTTCGCATTTAAGAATGCAGGGTGATGAAGGATTTTTTCGGAAACTATGTGTGACGCATCCGCAATTATATGTGCCGATAATTGTTTACGTTGCGCACGAATTGTTTTACGAATGTCGGATTTATACAACAACTTCCTCTTTTGTCCCGAGAAATTTTTGAATGCGATGTTGTAATGTTTTGATTTGTTCGTGCATCGCATCAATGTACGCATTTTTTTGATTTTTATACGTCTTCAATTCGTGCGCAATATTAAGTGCCGCAACAATCGCTAAACGTTCTGTATTATTTGATGCGCTCGCCTGATTTATTTTTCGCATTTCTGCGTCTAAATATCTCGCGGATTCTTGCAATTCTGTCGCACCTGATGGCGGACATTTAATTTGATAAGTACGATCCATAATAGTAACGGCAATCACTTGTTCTGGATTATTCATGCGAGTTCTTCCTTAATATTTTTGATGATTTGTTTTACCTGTTTTGCTGCGCGCTGATTTTTATGTTGCAAACGCGTGCGTTCTTGAATATGCATCGCCATTTTTTGTCTCAACGTTGCATTTTCAAATTGCAGCGTTTCAATCATGTGCATCAGATGCTCAATTTGCAATTCTAAATGATCAAGTTCAACTGGATTCATTTCCTCATCCTTGAGTTAATACCGCTGTGGAAAAATCGATACACTTTTACATCACTCTTTAAATAAAATTATAGCGGCTTCGTCGCTGCTTTCAACCATTCTCGCACATCATTCGATAAATCGCCCGACAATAAATTAAAAATGGCCTGATGATATTCATTCACCCACGCAATTTCTGGCAAGGATAACATCGACACATCAATCAATTTTCGCGCGTGTGGCACCATCGTCAAATCCGCCATACCGTAGAATGGCCCATTGCCCGTCGGACTTTCTTTCGCAGATAACACTTCCACGATCTCGCATAAATTTTCGATACGAATGCCATATTTTCCCGTGAAATACAGGCCCGGCTCGTTGCTCACAATCATGCCCGGTTTTAACGGCACGCCAGTTGCACCATACGCAATGCGTTGTGGACCTTCATGCACACACAAATAACTGCCGACACCATGTCCCGTGCCATGACCAAAATCCATGCCTTCATTCCACAACGGCATTCGTGCAATGGGATTTACATGCTCACCGCACGCACCATCCGGAAATAATGCATGACGCAATGCCAAATGACCCTTTAAAACCAGCGTATAATGCTTTTTTTGTTCTGCCGTCGGCGCTCCCAAATGAAATGTGCGTGTGATATCGGTTGTGCCTTCGAAATATTGCCCACCGGAATCGACGAGCAACATCTCGCGATCAGTAATGGTGTGGCAAGTTTCTTTTTCTGCGCGATAATGCACAATCGCACCGTGATCAGCGAATCCGCAAATGGTATCGAAACTCAAATCTTTGCAGCGCGAATCTTCACGACGAAATTTTTCGAGCTGATCTGCTGCACTGACTTCATCTACACCATCACGCCAATGATTTTCAATCCAATGTAAAAATTTCACTACTGCGATCGCATCAAGTCGATGTGCTTCTCGAGCGCCATTAATTTCAGTTTTATTTTTTATCGCTTTCATGAATAAAATTGGCGATGGTTTTTCAACAATGAATGCTTGATCTAATTGTAATTCAACCCACCAGCTCGTGGTATTTGGATCGACCCACACGGAACCGCTGCATTTTTGAAGTGCTTCTGCAAATTGATCATAAGGTTCTAATGTGATATTTTGTGCCGCAAAATAAGCTAAATCGGATTGCGCGACACAATCTAAGTGCACAAACAAATAGGCGTCCCTTATCGTCACAATCGCATAACTAATAATAAGCGGATTGTAAGGCACATCATTTCCGCGAATATTATACAGCCATGCGACTTCATCTAGCTGAGAAACAATCAACGTTTCTGCGCCTGCATTTTTCATGGCTTCACGCACACGCGCTAATTTTTCTGCAGCTGTAAAACCCGTATATTTCACATCTAAAACGCGTAATTTTTCTAACTGGGCCGCTGGGCGATCTTTCCAAATTTCATCGACCCAATTTTCTGAAATTGCAGTTAATTCACCGTGCACACGCACCAAAGTTGCTGACCACTGACGATGCGCGGCAATGCTAATCACTTTTGGATCTACGCCCACTGTACAATTCACCGCATGATCACCCAGCCATGCACTGACAGGCGCAGAAACGCCTTGTAATTGCTTCATTAATTGGAATTCTTTTGAATCTAATTCGAGTGAGGCTTGCAAATAATAACGAGGATCGGTCCACAAATAGGCCTTTTCTAAGCCGACTAATGCTTCGCCGTACGATCCCGTAAAATTCGTCAACCACTCACGACGCTGCCAATGCGCTGGCACGTATTCATTATTGTGATCATCGCGTGTTGGTACATAATAGAAATCAACATTTTTTTCGGTCATTAAATCGCGAAGATTTTTCAATTTGCTTGCAGCAGAACTCATAACGAATACCTTTTATTTTCACGCGTTTTTTTATGGTACCATACCGGCCATGATAGAAAAAATATTAAAATCAAATATTGTGATTGCAGGCGCAGGGTTAGTTGGCACGAGCTTCGCATTGAGCATGAAAAATCGCGGGTTATCGATTCATATTTTGGAAACTCACTTGCCCGATTTATTCTCACAACCACAAACTGATTCGCGCCCGATTTCATTATCGTTTGGCAGCGTTCGCATTTTAAAAGCGTTAAGCGTGTGGGATGAATTAGAAAATGTGGCGTGTCCGATTTTAACCGTGCACGTTTCAGAACAAGGGCGTTTTGGATCAACGCGTTTTTCAGCGCAAGCACAAAAAGTTCCCGCGCTGGGATATGTCGTACCATTTGCGAAATTGCAATCCGCGCTATATCACGCAGTGGCTTCACAATCCGATATTATTTTTACGTCGATTCAATCAATTGATGCAATTCAAACTGATTCAAAAGGTGCTGAAATAAAGACTAAAACAGCATCGGGTGAATTAAATATTCATGCGGATTTATTCGTTGCTGCGGATGGTACGCAATCATCGTGTCGTGATTTATTAGGCATTGCGCACTCTGAAAAAGAAAGCGGTGATGTAGCACGCATTTTTCAATTGCATCTATCTGAAAATCATCATCATACCGCCTATGAACGATTTACAAAATTTGGCGTGCTTGCGGTTTTGCCATTATACGACAATCATCGCGCGCAATTGGTGTGGACGATTACACCGCGCATTGCGAAAAAAATTGCTGATTGGGATGATGCTAAAATTTTATTATTTTTACAGGATTCTTTTGAAGGTCGGCTTTCGATTATTCTAGCCAAAAAATCTGCGCAATTTCCGCTGAAAACAGTCATTGCGGAAAAACAAGTTGTGCAATCTGCTGTTTTACTCGGCAATGCCGCACACACCATTTATCCCGTTGCTGCACAAGGATTTAATTTGGGATTGCATGATGCCGCATTATTAAGTGATGTGTTAATGGATGCAAAAAAAAATCTGGGTGATTTATCGGTGTTGAAAAACTATGAAGCGCAAGTTTCAACACATCAGGAAGCAATTTTTTGCATCACCAATCAATTAACCTCGATTTTCGAATTGCCACTGATTGGTAGATTACGTGGATTGGGATTATTAACAACGGATTTAATCGCCCCCCTCAAAAATAAATTAGCCAAACGAACGATGGGGATTGCCGGAAAATTACCGCGTTTATTGCGGAGAATTCGTTATGAATAATACCATCACGATTGTCGGCGGCGGCATCGTAGGATTAACACTCGCTGCTGTTCTTGCGAAAAATAATTTTTCAGTATCGCTCATTGAATCTAAAATGCCAGAATTAACCTGGGGAAAAAATAATTTCACCGCGCGCGTGAGCGCAATTCATTTAACGTCTTCGAAATTATTTCATTATCTTGAGGTTCCAGAATTATTCAATAACTCCGCACCACTCTATTCCATGCTAATTTGGGATCACACACAAAACGCACATTTGCATTTTGATAGTCGTGATGTGAATGAAAAACAAATGGGGTTTATTATCGAAAATCGTGCGATTATAAAATTATTATGGAAAAAATTAATGCACGATGAACGCGTTGAAATTTTGTGTCCGCATACACCTGATGAAACTATTTTTAAAAAAAACGCGCTCATTATCGGCGCTGACGGTGCGCATTCATGGGTGCGTGAACAAATGCCGATTACGATGCATGAACGTTCATATCAACAAAAAGCAATTATTGCCGTCATTGAATCTGAAAAAACACATAACCATTGCGCCTATCAAAAATTTTTATCGACGGGTCCCGTTGCATTATTGCCGCTGGTAAATTCGCATCACGCAGCGCTAGTATGGTCAGCAGATAATGCAATTAGCGATGAATTAATGCAAAAATCAGATGAGGCATTTTCTAGTGCATTAACAACAGCGCTTGATTTTAAATTAGGAAAATTAAAATCGATTTCATCACGCTCACAATTTCCATTAACGATGCGTCACGCAGAAGAATATGCATCTGAGAATTTCGCACTCGTCGGTGATGCAGCGCATACTATTCATCCGCTTGCTGGATTAGGCGTGAATTTAGGATTAATGGATGTCGCATGTTTGGCACAAGTGTTAATCGATGCACGCGCAAATAAAAAGTCGTTCGGTGATTTACGTACGCTCCGACGTTATACGCGATGGCGAAAAGCGGAAAATTCCCCAGTGATTTACGCGATGCGAGGGTTGCAGGAAGTTTTTGCGATCGATGACAATACATTTAATCTCGTACGCAGCTTTGGCGTAAATACCATCGATCAATGCACGCCTATTAAAAATCAACTAATGAAAATTGCGATGGGACAATCGGACGAGCTACCGGAGTTTTTACAAAATCCGAATTTCACAGTATGCTCATAGCTTGATTCATTATTGCTGGGAGCGTTATGATGAGAAAAATTGTCGATGGAGCTGCAAGACTTATCAGAGAATTTGAACAACAACGACCACGAACTGAATTAAATGAGGCGGAAAAAGAAGCCAGAAGAAGAATTTTAGCTGAATTCATAAGGGCCCGTGATTCACTGAACGATGTTGACCAAACTATTCGCGAGCACCGTGAACGCATCGCACGCGCAACTCAGACTCCTTTTGACACTGAATTTTATGAACGCGCAGTTCGTCAAGTAATCAGAGACGAAGAAGCTTCGACAGCAAATAAATTAGCGCGCGCAACAATAAAATTCACTGAGGAAATAGCTCGGAACAAACTCTCACAATTAGCCACGAACTGTTTTTCTTTCTTCGCGACTGATTTTGCCGCTCAAAAACAACAAGTTGAAACCGGGGCTCAGCTCAAGGCCGACGGTTGGGACGTTGTTCATGAAGACGCCCCCACGGAGCTCCCTCCTGATGGACCCGCACTTTCAGTTGTTCGCCAGTCGCCTATATAAAACTTTTACATTCGCGGGTATGCTAATAAACTGAATACTAGACATCAACAAGGAGAGTAACGATGCCCAGAAGAAAACATCCTCGCGGAGTAGCCCAACCAATAGAAAAATTTGACGCAGATGCGGTTAATTGGGATGCATTGGTAGAAGGCGCTCAACGAATGGTAGCAGAAAGATTAGCGCGCCGTCAGGCAGATTTGCAGCGTCAAGAAAAATTTCGTTCACAACGCGAAGCGCATCAAGAGGTCGCACACCAAGCAGCAGCAACTGCAGCAAACGAGATTGTCGCTCGTGCGAATACGCAGAATCGCCAAGAACAAACGAATTTTGAAGCTCAGGAGGCTCAAGCAAGAACCGCACTTGAAAAGAATCATAGAACAGAATTCTCACTATTTCATTCTCGTGCCACAGCAGCCAGAAGAGTGATAGAAACCAAAGAAAAGGCCCGAAAAGTGCAAGATGGAGTTAAAGCGGAAGTGGATGGAGATATAGTTGTAGTTACTGCACCAGGACAGGAGCCGTTGCCTTCTGCTACAGCGGCAGGAATATTTAAACCTGCATCACCGGCCGCATCAACCGGACAAAAACCAGACGCCGAAAGGCCCGGAGCGTTTTGGCGTATGCTTGGCTACAAATAAGAGTTACGATTTGTATAAGCTGGGGATTTGGTGGCTATGAGTGGACTCGAACCACTGACCCCAGCATTATGAATGCCGTGCTCTAACCAGCTGAGCTACATAGCCATCTGAAATGAGTCCGAATTTTCCCGATTCGCGGGGGGATTGTCAAGTATAAGCATTGTGTACATTTTCTGTCATTTACAATTTCCGACATTCACCTATCATTAACATTTTCTAATGGCTCGGAATAATTCCCATGTTCAGACAATTCGGTTCGATTTATTTAATTCTAGGTACGTGTATTGCAGCGGGAATGTTAGGTTTACCGGTTGTGACAGCGCAATTTCATTTTACGTTAACAGCAATCATGCTCATTTCTTCGTGGTTATTGATGAACGTGGGCGCATGGTGTTTGCTGCAAGTAAATATGACGATGCCCGCGGGTGCAAATTTTATTTCAATGTCGGAAGCAACATTAGGAAAAACTGCAAAATTGATCACATGGTTTGTATATTTAATGCTGTTATACAGCTTAATTTGTGCGTATTTGAGTGCGAGTGGTGATTTGCTGCAAGTGTTGTGTCATCACATTGGCTGGATGATTCCACGCTGGTTTGCAACTATGTTGGCTACTGTCATTTTAGGCAGCGTTGTTTATCAAGGTATTCGCTCTGTCGATGTGGCAAATCGATTTTTGATGAGCACAAAATTTGTGATTTGTTTATTATTAATTGGATCTGTTTTACCGTTTGTACATGTTGAAAATCTAACGCCAGGAAATTGGAATATCAATGGCGCTGCATGGTTGGTGATCATTACTTCGTTTGGATATGCCAGCATTTTGCCGAGTATTCGTGATTATTTACAAAACGATAGAAAAAAATTAACGCGTGTATTTATCATTGGCAGCATTATTCCGCTCGTTTTATATTTTGTGTGGATTGCCGTAATTCAAGGTGCTTTGCAGCGTTTTGGTGCGCACGGTCTGGTTGCGATGAATAATTCTGCGAATACGAATTCGATGCTGATGACGGAAATTAGCGCGCTTACAAAAATGACGATCGTGCAATCGATCAGCGTGGTATTTATTTCGATTTGCTCGATCACGGGATTTTTGAGTGTGTCGACTTCGTTGATGGATGTGCTAACGGATGGTTTGCGCTATGAAAAAAGAGGGGGTCATCGCGCTCGTGTTGCAGCGCTCGCATTTTTACCGCCGATGTTGATTGTTATTTTGTATCCGCAGATTTTTATTCATGCGCTTGCGTATGCTGGAGCTTGTTGTTTGTATGTGTTGGTCGCGTTGCCGATTGCGATGTTTGTGAAGCAGCGGTGCGTAGGAAAAATGGCGCAAAATTGATTAATTTGGCGCAAGTTGGCATAAATTTTGGCATAAATTTTTCGTCTCCAAAAATACACCAACCCATTGATTTAATTTTATTTATAGGATTTTTTTGATGCTTAAGTGACACAAAAAACCATTTTCGTGCCAAATAAATCAAAAAATGGCACAAGTGGCATAAAATATTTAAAATGGCATAAATTTATAATTATTGGCATAAGCGGCATAAATTTAGTATGATTGGCACAAATTAAATTGCCGAGGTCAATTATGTCTAACAACCCCTCAAATATTGAAACACAACAACTTCTAAACGTTTTAAAAAAAGCTGGGAAAGGACTCAAAATCAGTCAAATTGAAACACTTCTCCCAGAAGCGATGACGCGCCGTACACTACAACGTCGACTCGCTGAGCTCAAAACAAAAAAAGTCGTTATTACGCACGGTATAAAATCTGGCGTCGAATATTTTTTAACGAATCAGCAAATTAATATTCCACTATCAAAATCATCAGAAAAACTAAAACTAAAAATTTCTCAACCTTTAAACACAAGAAAACCAGTTGGCTACAATTATGATTTTCTTTTTTCATATGAACCCAACAAAACTTTTTATTTGTCAGAAGAAATCAGAGCACACTTACAAAACATCGGACAGCAATTTCATCAAAAACTTGAACCTGGAACCTATGTAAAAAGTATCTTAAATCGCTTACTGATTGATCTATCTTGGAATTCAAGTCGATTGGAAGGTAACACCTATTCGCTTTTAGAAACAGAAAGATTAATTGAATTTGGTGCTCTTGCTTCAGGGAAAGATGCACTTGAAGCACAAATGATTATTAACCATAAAGAAGCCATTGAATTTATGGTTGAACAAATAGAATTCGGTTTAACTAAACAGATTATATTTAATATTCATTCGTTGCTTTCAAATAATTTAATTGCAAATCCTCAAGCACGCGGTCAAATACGAAAAGTGGCGGTTGGTATTGGACAAGCGGTGTATTATCCAATTGAGATACCTCACGTTCTTGAAGAATGTTTTAATGCAATTCTAGAAAAAGCTAAAAAAATAACTGATCCTTTTGAGCAAGCATTTTTTTTAATGGTTCAGCTACCCTATTTGCAGCCGTTCGAAGATATCAACAAACGTGTCTCACGACTTTCTGCAAACATACCGCTTATGCAAAATAATTTAGCACCACTTTCTTTTATTGATGTACCACATAAAGATTATATCGGTGGACTACTTGCTATTTATGAACTAAACAATACAGATTATTTACGTGATGTATTTATTTGGGCTTACGAGCGTTCTGCAGAACACTATAAATTAGTTCGAAATATAGTGACTGAACCGAATCTAATCGTAATGCGTTATAGAAAAACTTTATCAGAGCTTGTCAATTTTGTGGTGAATCAAAATTTGAAAGGCGAAGCGATCATTAAAACTGTCGCACAATGGTCTAAAAAACATGTTGAACCAAAAGATCAAGAAGAATTTATTCGCATAGCAGAAAAAGAATTTGTTTGTTTGCACGAAGGCAATATTGCGATATATAAAATTACGCTTGATACTTTTTCACAATGGCATCGGAAATAATTAAACATTAAATCGAAATAAAATCACATCGCCATCTTTCACGACATAATCCTTACCTTCTTGACGCCATTTGCCCGCATCTTTCGCGCCGGCTTCACCGTTATATTTGACGTAATCATCGTACGCTATAATTTCAGCACGAATAAATCCGCGTTCGAAATCGGTGTGAATCACGCCGGCTGCTTGTGGTGCAGTAAATCCTTCTTCAATTGTCCACGCACGCGCTTCTTTGGGACCTACTGTAAAGTACGTTTGTAATCCGAGTAATTCATACCCAGCGCGAATTAATTTATTGAGTCCGGGTTCTGTAATGCCAACGCTATCCATAAATTCCTTTTTTTCAGCATCAGACAAATCAATTAATTGAGATTCAAATTCCGCGCAGATGGAAACGATCTTTGAGTTTTCTTCTTCTGCTAATTTTTTCACAGCATCAAAATATTTATTGCCATTTAATCCAGACTCGTCAACATTGGCGATATATAAAACCGGTTTTGCGGTGAGTAATTGAAACGCATCCAAATATTTTTTTTCTTCATCCGTAAATGATAATGCGCGAACTGGTTTGCCTTCACCCAATTGTTTTTGCACGCGCGTTAATAATGCATCGATTGCTGAAGCATTTTTTTCGCCACTTTTCACAGCTTTTTGATTTTTCTGTAATGCCTTATCAATCGAGTCTAAATCGGATAATGCCAATTCTAAATTAATCACTTCAATATCAGAGAGCGGATCAATTTTTCCAGCAACGTGTGTCACATCATCATTATCAAAACAACGCACCACATGCACGATCGCTTGCGTTTCGCGAATATTCGCCAAGAATTTATTTCCCAAGCCTTCACCTTTTGATGCACCGGCAACTAAACCTGCAATATCAACAAATTTTACAGAAGTCGGAACAATTTGTTGTGACTTCCCAATCGCTGCAATTTTATCTAAGCGTGCGTCGGGAACAGGAACGATGCCGACATTCGGTTCAATCGTACAAAATGGGAAGTTCGCCGCAGCGATTCCTGCTTTTGTTAATGCATTAAATAACGTTGATTTGCCGACGTTTGGTAATCCGACGATGCCGCATTTAAAACCCATGATGAGCTCCGAAATATTGTCATACTTGCCGCGGTGAGTTTAGCATGATGTTGGTTTAAATACTGTTAAAAGAGGCTAGCGCGACAATTAGCTTGGTTGTTCGGAAATAAGATCATAGGTCGAGCCGAACCATTGGTTAAAGAAAATAAAGAAGTTGAGATCACCATAAGCACCGCATGGCGTTGTGTCGGGGTATGCATGCAATGTGGTCTGATTCGGAACGTATGGTGTATAAATATAAAGGCTTGCTGTCGCTAGGTTGTCAATATAGACATACTTTCTACCACATATTTGATTTGGATTGTGTTGAATATAATTCCAACGACCTGGCTGGTAGTGATACGAACCGATATTGTTCACATATTGTCTGAGCTGCGATGCTGCTAAATTTACCTGTTTATAAAATCCACCTTTAGAAGCAACGCATGCTGCCGAACTGTTTGGACCCGTATCTGGGCAAGCATAACCCATCGCATACTGATACTGAAATTTGGTTGGCCAACTATCGGAATAAAGTGGTCCTGGGGACTCTTTTTTAAGCATCACAAGAAGCACTTTCGGATTAATACCATTCTTCACAGCTGCATCATAGATAATCTGGCCGGCACTGAGGCCACCAGAAAATGCACCGCCGCCTTTTTCAAATGAAGTCTCGCCGGTTAATGGGTTCTCATAATAATTTTGTAGACACACATACGGTGGTCCAGGCCATTTCAAAACCTGTTGCGCGTATTGCGCACGCGTTAACTTACCATGGCCAGACGGTTGTGTACCCCACGTATCGCACGCAGGAGTATGACTCTTTATAAAATCTTGAACCGCCTCGGCACTCGAAAACCCTCCGCTATTATAAAAAATAGAATCATCAATAATATGGCCGGGGTCAAATTTTATCGCACTCACTATAGGTTCTTTAAGTGTCATTACAATGATGTTCGATTCGCCGGCTGACGTCGATGATCGATATTTTAGCTTTACCTTCCAGGTACCTGCACCCAATTCAGTCGCACTAAATTGAACTGTTTTGCACGTTGTCGAGTCTCGATTAGATAAAGTTGTCGAGTTTTTTTCTAGGATTTTTTTATCCTTCATGAAGCTAAATATACATGAACCATCCGGTTCAGCGACGTCAGAGATAAATCCGCTTGCTGATACCTTATTTTCTGCCTCACCCACGTTGGTCAAAATGACATTCACTTGCTGTAGGTGAGTGGATTTATCAAGTTGAGGCGGCTCTGGTCGATCGTTCTGAATTGTTTTCAGTTTTTTGTTCAAGTCTTTATTAAGATCTTGTTCGAGCTTAAGATCCCAGGGTGTTCGTTCGATACTAACCCCGTTCGCATCCCGCTTGATAGTAGTGCCCTGATGAATTTGCCAATGCCAGCGGATAAAGCTTAAGGTCAGAAGTATCACTAAGATAATACACGTGATAATTATTTTCTTATAACTCTTCTTTTTTTGATTTATATCCATGATTTTCAGATATCCTTATCTAAAAATAAATAATACCTGATTATTTGTAATTTGTATGAACATTTTAAAGAAATATTAGACTCACAGGTTGAATTTTATAATTCAGCTCGAAATAATAATGACAAAATTATTTCAGTCTTACACTTAACAACAAACCCACAAATTGTCAGGTACCATAAGTTGAAGTTGCCCCAGACAACAAAGAGCGTGATACATCTTGTAAATCTGTGGTTATTCTTGGTGCTAGTCTATCTTTATATTTATCATAAAAATCCATTAAGTCTTTATGTTTTTGTGAGTGCATCCTTTCCTTCCAAAATTCTCTCATCGAATGATAAGAAAAAAATGCAGAAAACAATCCTGCGACAACGCCAAGTATTAAAAGAACTTGCCCAATGGGGATATTATTTGCATTAAAATTTCCCAATCCATGACGAACACCCCCATAGATGAAGCCAAAAGTCATAGCGATCGATGCAAATAATAATGCGACAAAAATTCTATCCTTGTTAATTTTTAATAAAAATTTACCAGACAAAATATCTTGCAAATCTTTCACATCTTCAAAAGAAACTTCTAAATCCTTACTTAAACAATAATCAACAGAAATTCTAATCCGATTATTCCAAGAGCCTGGAGTGTGTTTATGATCAAGAATTTTTTTTAAAATCTCTGCAAAAATTTGTAATTCTGATTCTGAAACATTATTTGAATGAAAAAAATCTACATCATTTTTAAGTATCTCAATGATATCCATTTCAGTTAGCTGGACGCAAAAAAATGGCGCAACATGTTTAAAAAAAGCATCATGTGGAATGATTTTTTCAATATGCAGTATACGACTCATTAATTCTTCTTCAACAGTTTTAACTAATGAAAAGTTATTTGGCATTGTCTTACCCCATGGTTATTTATTTCTTAAATAATAGTAATATTCTTAACAAAGTATGAATTTATAAATATCTAATCAAATGTTGCAGGTTTCGATACTCAAAAAATATTTTTTAAGTATCGAACTAAAATTTACAATTACGCACTGCAATACTGCTTTTGATGAACAACCTCCGTCCTTTTCATCGTGTTAGATTGACTGGCTTCAACCTCATGTTTTGGCACTTGTACGGACCTCATCATTGAGAAAAATGTATGATCTACCTTTATTCTCTGTTGTTGACGATGATTGACTGGAACACCGACGACAATGCTATCGTGAAAAAAACCAGTTTGACATCTTGATGTTTCTTTATTCTGTACCGGTACACCAACAACAGGTGTAGTGTTCTCTGCTTTATTCTCTACCGGTCCATATACCACGCTCCGAGTATAATTATCCATATCAACAACCGGAGGTGATGCAAATCTTGATGTCATAGCAAAATACGCAGAGTCAAAGATCCGAGCCAATCCACTCATTTTTCCAAAAGTAGTAAATCGACTAACACCCTCTTTAAACGCACTTACCATAGCTTGAGCATTTCCCGGAGTTGGCTTTTCTGAGTAAGCTTTAACTGCTGGAAACACGGCATTATCAATGAAGGCACATTTTTCCTCAAACCTTGTAAATGATTTAAAACGCGCTTTTTCATATTCTTGAAATTTTATTTTCATGTTTTCAACAATATGCTGTACGAATGTATTAACGTCAAAAGGAGCACTTCGATAGTTACTAAAGTAACCTTTATTAACTGAACCTGAACCTGATGACATATATGTAGGAACATATCCTGGAACGCAACCTATTGGCATAAAAACCTCTCTTAATAATTAAAATTATTATTGTTAAATTAAATAAATTATTTGCGTTTAATCACGCTGATTGATTTTTTGATCCGCTTTAGCGGAGAGCTCGTATAAATTTGAATGTCTGATTTTTCATAGTTCACCTCATTGTTTTTTGTTCATCAGTGAACTGTTATCCATAGAAAAATCATACCGGATTTCAGCTAGCATATGATTGCTAAATAATGCTCGGTTATATTTAAAATTAGAATAATATGCTATAATATCTAATATTATTAAAATTTAATTCTACAGGTGGAATTATGGACCGTACTGACAAAAAAATTTTAACGTTATTGCAGAATGATGGTCGGATTTCAAATCAAGATCTTGCTGATGAAGTATCTTTATCACCTTCGCCTTGTTTGCGTCGCGTAAATCAGCTAGAACAAGAAGGAATTATTGAAAAATATGTTGCATTATTAAATCCTGAAAAAATTGGTTTGCACTTATCAGGATTTTTATTTGTTGGTTTAGACAAACACACTCCACAAAAAATGAAAAATTTTGAAGCGCTTGTTAAAAAAATTCCAGAAGTGATGGAATGTTATTTAATCACAGGGCAAACTGCTGATTATGTGTTAAAGGTGATTGTGTCAGATATGCAGCATTATCAGAAATTTTTATTAGAACGTATTACGCAAATTGAAGGTGTGACGAGTGTGCACACCAGTTTTGTGTTGCAAAAAATTGTGGATAAAACGACGTATTCTCTCGAGTTTACATGATGGCAGTTTCGAGACTCTTCCTGACGCCATGTTACGTTACGCATTTTCGGGGGCTTCCGGAGCTCACCCCGATATGCCACTTAATCTCTAATTAATCGATTCAATAAAGGTGTTAGCGCAAATAAAATAATTAATGCCAGTACATTATTTGTAGCAGTGATTAAAAACAGCAAAACTGATCGTGCTAAAAAGTTGCGTGAAAAACAGCGCACTAAATCCGCGCGGTTAACCTAGAAAATATTTTTTGGCGGGTTGAATCATGACAATCCTCCGAGTATCTATCTTTAATTACATTATCGTAAAACGCACACCGAATACAGCCGTATGTTCGGTGTGGATGTTGCTCTAATGATTAACCTTAATTGATTGAAATATAATGTAGCACAAAATTAACATTTGCTTATTTTGTGCTAAAACTACTATAATCCGTTATGCAGCTCCTGATTTTTCTCCACATTATGGCGCAATTAGCGCAACGAATCCGAATGGTCAACAAGAAAAGGCGGCGTGCATTTTATTGGGGAAAAGATTGCAAACACCCTTTGGCATTCGTTTTTCAACGCAAAATTATTCGGTTCTTGAAAAAATAGTTTCATATCCATTGTATGCGGTGATGCGCGCAGTTTCATCCGAAAAAATGTCTTAAAAAGATTATCGTTTTATATTAAATTTTTTTTAAAGAAAACTTTTTCAATAGGATTTAACATAATAAATGCAACTGCAATTCCAATTACCACATTGTAAAACCGTTCAAAAATAATTTGCATCGTTTCGTGTGAACCAGGAGCACTCAGCAACATGATTGCAATTGCAATGCCCATCGTATTTCCCATGCTAGAATATTGGTTTTCTTTACCAATCAAAAATCCACAAACAAAAAATGTCAGCAATAACGGAATTAATCGCCAATTATAGGAAAAATGTAACAATACTAGCACACATACAAAACCCAATACCGCCGCGATAAAATGCGAGGTAAAACGAAAAAAACCTTTTTTTAGCGTGCCGCCATGATTTTCTTCCATAATTAATAAGCACGTAATAGTCGCCCAATATCCCATTGGCTGCTTAAAGTAATACCAAATGATAAACGTAAATAAACAAGCCAATGCCACTTTGGTTGCAGGTATCGCATATCGTAGTTCTATTTTAAATTGCGGTCGTTTCCAGGAAATTATTTTTTTAGTAATACCTTCTGGGTAAGACTTCTTTATAAGATAATATAAAATAATATTTAAGGCGCTAAGCACAAGCACGCCCAAAAATATTTCAAAACTCCGATTAATTGCAATTGCAACAAAATTTTCGTGAGCAATGCTAAAGAACAAAATAATTGCAATGGTCATGCCTGTGACAATACCTGCATAACTATAAATAGTGGGCTGTAGCGCAATGTAGCTGGAAAACCAAATTACAATTAGTAACGACAGCATCATGATCATTGCATCGCCATTGGCAAGCACTGCTATCGTATAACCCATTAACGCACCAATGGCCGTCCCAATGATGCGCATTAAAGATTTAGCGAGTGTTTGTGCAAGTCCTGTTTGCGTGACAGCAGCAATAGTAACAACAGCCCAAACTCCCATTGGCAAGCGAAAATACTGAATCAAGAAAAAGGCGATCAAGCCCGCGACCATCATTTTAGTGGCTGTGATTAAGGCGATAGCATTATATTCAATTTTCATGGGGTTCAGATTCATTGTTTTTATATCTTATCGTAACTTTGTGGTGATATGTTGATTTACATCTATTACATTACTGTATTGACCTTAAACCCACTGTATTACCTTATGAAAAATTAGTTAGAAGCTTGCTTTTTTAGGAAGTATCTATCATAATTTTGTTATGCAAAAAAGCACAGAATTGATTATCGACAACCATTTGAATGAACACATCATTCGAGAAACCGATCTGGCTGCTTTATTCAAAGGCACGCCAGCAAGACGCTACGCGCTCGTCAACAAAGCGATCAGAAAAAATGAGCTTGTTCGCTTGTGCCGCGGGTATTACACATTGCATCACAAGTACCAAAAAGAACATGCATTAGACCCATTTTATATTGCCAATCGCATCGTGCCATTTAGTTATGTGAGCTGCGAATCTGCATTAAGCTTTCACAATTTAATTCCAGAGCGTGTAACGCAAGTCACCAGTATTGCTGCTTTCGGTAAAAATAAAAAATTTGAAACGTCTTATGGTAATTTTGTTTACCGCGCACCACCTGTTTTACCAATCTATTTTTATTATGGCGTGCAAATGATTCATTTAAACAGCCAGATTGTTTATATTGCCAGCCCACTTCGCGCACTAATGGATTATGTGTATTGCCATAAAATTGAAAATGTGAACACGCATTTTTTAACAGGAAGTTTGCGCATTGAAGAAGATGAAGTTTCCAAAATAACGCAACAAGAAATTACGGTATTGCAAAATGTGTATCGTTCGCGTTATGTTGTCGAATTCTTAAAAAATTTGATGGATGAAAAATGATTAACCCAATTATTGATAAACAACTTAAAACGTATACACTTCGAAACCGAGACGACGAAGAAAATGCGTTAAAAGAAATCTTGCAAGAAGTAGCATTATTTGCATTATCAACAACTGATTTTTTTTCAAAAGCTTTGTTTCAAGGTGGCACTGCGCTTCGTATTCTGCATCAATTACCACAATTTTCTGAGGATCTTGATTTTATTTTAAAAAAACCAACTAAGAATTTTCAATGGGAAAAATATATTGAACAAATCAAAAAAGCTTTTTCGCTTTACGGCATTATTCCAGAAATTCAGGATCGAACCCAAGCCAAAACTGCTGTGAAAAAAATGTTTTTGAAGGATAAATCAATTGGCAAGATTTTAAATTTAAATTTTCATCATCATGCCCATGAAAAATTACTGATTAAATTTGAAATCGATACCAATCCTCCGAACAGCTCCAATGCAGAACAAAAATATCTGGAATTTCCAACGGATTATGCAATTGCCGCTCAAGATTTACCGAGTAATTTTGCTGGCAAATGTCACGCACTATTGTGTCGCGAATATTTGAAAGGACGAGATTGGTTTGATTTTCTGTGGTATACCGCACAAAAAACTACAATTAATTTTACTTTTTTGAAAAACGCATTTGATCAAAATGGGCCATGGGAAAAACAATCCGCGGTATTCAATAAAACATGGCTCATCAATGAATTGAAAAATAAAATTGTGACGATCGATTGGAAAAAAGCGGCTTATGAAGTAGAAAGTTTTGTTAACATCGAACAAATTCAAAGTTTAAAATTATGGAGCGATGATTTATTTCTGGATCGCGTGCTGAAATTAGAAAAATATTTATAGCACGAAACCGTCATAAAACGACGGTTTCGTGCATGCACTTGTTTTGCTAAAGACTCGAGGCTACAAATGCAATTTCTGCAGCGGGCGCGAGAAGCTCCCTCAGATTTTTCAATTCATTCATAAGCAGTCTGTCGATTGCTTTCGATGTCGTTTCATCAAAAACAATCTGATAGTGAGACTGACGTTCAGGATTTCGATCTGTGGGATGTCTAGGGTTCAACTCTAGCCATTGTTGCAAGGAGGGATAATCATAGAGCTCACCATTCAGTGAAGTCTTTTCGCCTTCCTTACTTATAATTACCGGGACTTCTGTATCAACAATTTTACATGGCGACGTTGTCTGAACGTGTGAAATAGTACATATAAAATTATTAAATTTACTTTTAATAGGATCTGCCGCAATGTCTTTTCTAATTGCATCAATTGCCTCCACAATCGCTTGGTAATTAAGTTCTGGTTTTTTCGGATTAAGTTGCGCAAAAAGATAAGAGGCAGCGCAATAATACAGTAAAGGCGGGATGTTCAACCAAACAACAGAGAAAAAATGCGCTTTTTCGTGAAACGGATCAAAGTCTCTTTCGTCTGTTTTTTTTATCGTTACCTGAAAAAACATAAACATAAAACAAACAAGAGACCCATAATAGTTAAAATAAGCGGTGGTTTTTTTAAATTCTTTAATTTCTTGAAAGTAATCGCCGTTTAACGCTTCATCAAGCTGCGGAATAGATTGAATCAATCGCTCAATTTCTGCTTTCCTATTTTTTTCCCCATCCAAACAAACACGATTTTGAAACAGTGTAGCCCTCATGTTCTCAACCTCCAATGTTAATCACTATGCAACGTATGAAACGCTTTTTGAAACTCTCCTAACAATAACTGTGGCAACACGCGCGCTGATTCATCAATCGCACGTATAATTTCAACTCGATCATCACGACTCGGATTTGATAATACATAATTTGACACGTCATCACGATGACCGGGATGACCAATGCCTAATCGCAAACGATAAAAATCACTGGAATTTAAGTGCGAAATGATATCACGCAAACCATTATGTCCGCCATGACCGCCCCCTTGTTTTAAACGCGCAATGCCAGCGTCGAAATCTAATTCATCATGCACGACCAACATTGCTTCGGGATTTATTTTATAAAATTTTGCGAACGCAGAAACACTCATACCACTTTCATTCATATAAGTGGTGGGCTTTAATAAAAAACATTTCAAACCATTATGCGAAAATTCGCCGACGTGTGCATGAAATTGTTTTTCAACACGCATCGAAATATTTTCTTGTTGTGATAAAAAATCAATGAACCAAGCGCCCACATTGTGCCGCGTTGCAGCATATTGAGCGCCTGGGTTGCCGAGGCCAACTATTAAGCGGATGCTCATAAAAGCCTCACCTCAGAAAAAAGTGTCCGTGTCAGTGAACAGTGTCACCACTTGTTGACACGGACACTGATAACCGACACTACTTTTTAGCCTTTTCTTTTGCCGAAGCTTCCTTCGCTTCGTCAGCTGCTACTTCTTCAGGAGTTTTTTGACCGGTAATTACCGTCTCAACTGCAACTGGTGCTGCTGTTTCTTCAGGTTCTTCAGCGCGCGGTTCGTGAATGCTCACAACCACTTGATCATGTTCATGATCAATCGCGTGTGTCAACGCAACATTTTTCGGCAATGTGATCGTAGACATATGAATCGAATCACCAATCGCTAAAGCAGAAATATCGACTTCAACATATTCTGGCAAATCTAATGGCAAACAAGTCACATCCAAATGCGTAATTAATTTCGTCAATATACCACCATCTTTCAATCCTGGTGATTTTGCTTCACCCAAGAAATGCAATGGTACACGCATATGCAGTTTTTCTTTCGTATTAATACGCAAGAAATCCATGTGCAAAATTTTTGGTTTGAATGGGTGACGCGACAACGCTTTCAACACGACTTTTTCTGAATTTTTATCGATATTCAGCGTTAAAATATGCGAATAAATCGCTTCGTGCTCGAGCGCTTTAATCACTTTATTGTGAGAAAGACTAATCGGCATCGGTTCTTTGCCAGCACCATACAAAATTGCAGGTACTTTATCTTCGCGACGCAAACGACGAGCAGCAGGTTTACCTGACGCTTCACGTACTTGAGCCTCGAATTCAAATGAAACTGACATGACGTACTCCGTGGATGTAGATTTAAAGAACGGATATTCTAACGGGTTATAAAGAAATTACCAGAGGTTTTGACATCTAGAAACAAGTGTCAGTGCCGGGATCCGTGTCAGAAAACTCCCGACACGGACACGGATCCCGGACACTCAATCCTCAAACATCGAACTCACCGACTCATTATTCGTAATGCGCGAAATGGTTTCTGCGATCATGCCACTCAACGAAACTTGCTTGATTTTAGCGCACTTTTGCGCGATTTCGGACAGCGGAATGGTGTCCGTTACGATTAAAGAATCCAAACTAGATTGTTCTATGTTTTCAATCGCACGACCTGACAACACAGGATGTGTGCAGTATGCAGCTACTTTCTTCGCGCCACAGTCTTTTAATGCAGTAGCTGCGTGACACAAAGTACCCGCAGTATCGACAATATCATCGACAATTAGGCAATTTCGGCCTTCAACGCGACCGATCACATTCATCACTTGCGACTGATTCGGCGCAGGACGACGTTTGTCGATAATCGCCAAATCGGTATCATGCAAACGTTTTGCAATCGCACGCGCACGAACCACACCACCCACATCAGGCGAAACGACGGTTAAATCAGGGTATTCTGCCAAAATGCCATGTTGTTCCAAAATCGATGGGCTCGCGTAAACGTTATCGACTGGAATGGAGAAGAAACCTTGAATTTGATCCGCATGTAAATCCACAGTAATTAATCGAGTAATGCCGACTTTGGCAATCATGTCAGCAACGACTTTTGCAGAAATAGGCACACGAGAAGAACGCACACGGCGATCTTGTCGCGCATAACCAAAATAAGGAACAACGGCGGTAATACTCATTGCAGACGCACGTCGAAGCGCATCGGCCATCATGAGCAATTCCATCAAATTATCATTGCAAGGAGCACACGTGGATTGGATCATGAATACATCACGACCGCGGACATTTTCTTGGATTTCAACGCGTGTTTCACCGTCACTAAAAGTGCCGACCATCGCTTTACCCAGTTCCATGCCTAAGTATTCGACGACACGTTGCGCCAACGCTGGCGTTGCAGAACCACCAAAAATTTTTACTTCAGCCACGTTGATATCCTCGCGTGAAGTGAAAGTGGCTGGGGTGCATGGATTCGAACCACGGAATGGCGAGATCAAAACCCGCTGCCTTACCACTTGGCGACACCCCAGTAAACAATGACAAATCACTCTGTAGGTTGAAACGCCGCTGTTGCGCGCTTTTTTGCGATAATTCTCGTTAAAATGCTCGACGTACAAACAAGTACGCCTGCGCTTTTAACTCAATTTATCGCAAAAAATCGCATCAACATCGACGTTTTACCACCTCAAACAACGAGGTTTGATTTGTTATAGGCAGGCTATTCTACCCGCTTCTTTTCTCGTGTCAAATACGATATTAAAAAAATTACGTAATTGCATCAAGCATCGGCTCATGTTGCGTTAACAACTGCCAATGCTGAATAATAATTTTTATATTAAATCCTGGACGCCGCATAGTAATTAAAAGCGGGAAATCCATACCATAATCATCTTTGCGATAAATACTGTAATATATCGTCCATCCTTGCTGTTTTAAAAAAGTCAAATGGCCGTATTTATCATACCTTGCTTGATAATAACCTGCTTTCTTCACAGGCGCTGGCATTCCCTTAATCCAATCGCGCATTTGCGTAATCGGAATCCACCACCCCAGTGCTTTTTGCATCAGTTTTCTCGGCGATTTTGCAGTAGTAACATGCACGCCATTTTTCCACAACTCTACCGATCCATATTGGCTGTAAATAGACGCGCTATATAAACCCAGCGGCGATGATATTTCAATGCGGTAATCTCTTGGATTTAGTTGATGCCAAGTAAAATTAGCGATCACTGGTTTCTTGCCGACTTTTTCGATACTCAACGAACCATCGATTCGCCATGCTTTGACGACCGTCAGTTTTGCTCGGCGCATCGAAGGAGATTGCACTTTAAAATCCTTCGACCCCGTCGGCAAATACATCTTCGCGCAGCCCGACAATAACAACAAACTTGTCAATCCAAAAATAACAGCGCATCTTTTAAAAATCATCGTGATATCCATGATGTTAAATGAATGGAGCCTATCATAGCGCTTTTTCGCGCATTCCGTCCATTTTGATATAAAATAAAATGTTGTTATCATGCGCAAAAATAAATGGCCCACGCGAATCACCTATGAAACTCGTTGCATACGGAATCAATCATCACACAACGCCAATTGCAATTCGCGAAAAATTGGCTTTTAGCGAAACGCAATTACCAAATGCGTTGAAAAATTTAATATCGCAACCCGCCGTCAATGAAGCAGTAATTTTATCGACATGCAATCGCACAGAGATTTATGCGGATACATCACAAATTCCTTCATTACAACAATGGCTCACACAACAAAAATCATTAATCGATTTTGATTTAAATCCCTATTGTTTTGCGCATTATGAAACGGATGCCGTGCGACACATCATGCGCGTTGCGAGTGGTTTGGATTCGATGGTACTTGGCGAACCGCAAGTGCTCGGACAAATGAAACAAGCGTATCAAATTGCACAAGATGCCGGCACCGTTGGAAATCATTTAAAACACTTATTTCCAGCGGTTTTTGAAGCAAGCAAACACATTCGCACAGAAACCAATATCGGCGCGCATCCGGTTTCAATGGCATATGCTATCACGCAATTATCAAAAAATATTTTTCCTGCATTGAATGAATGTCGCGTATTACTCATTGGTGCTGGCGAAACGATTGAATTAATTGCAACGCATTTACGCGGAGCTGGCGTACATAAAATAATTATTGCCAATCGCACAATAGAAAAAACACAACCATTGGTTGATGCATTACAAGTACATGCGATTCGCATGCAAGATATTCCGGTGTATTTAAAAGAAAGTGATATTGTAATTTCTGCAACTGCAAGCCAATTGCCCATCATCGGCAAAGGCATGATTGAAAGTGCGCTGAAAACCAAGCGAAACAAGCTATTATTGTTAATTGATCTTGCCGTGCCGCGCGATATTGAACCTGAAGTATCTGCGCTCGATCACGTGCATTTATATAATATCGATGATCTGCAAACGATCATCGCAGAAAATTTAAAAAATCGAAGTGAAGCAGCTGCCGTTGCAGAATCCATGATTGATCTCCAAGCATCGCATTTTTTAAGTAAAATGCAGATATATCATGCACGTCATGTGATTACCGAATATCGCAATCGACTTGAAAAAATTCGTGCGGAAGCGCAAGAAAAAGCAATGCGTCAATTGCAAAAGGGACTTGATCCACACATCGTACTTGAACAATTTGGTGAAGATTTAATGAATAAAGTCATGCATCATCCAACCGTAAAATTGCGCGAAGCAGCAGCGGAAAAAAAATGTGGTGCGTTTTTGCAGCTTAAAGAATTTTTCGAATTGGAATAATTAACTTTTCGCAGCTGGCGCAGCTTGAGGTGATACTTTAAAAATCTCTCTTAATTCCGCTTCATCTCTTCTAGAAAGATTGCTCGTTTTTTTAACGAGGGCTAACGCTGCTTGTAATTGCTCATCAGTTGCTTCTAACACATTTTTGATGGGTATATTTCTCTGCTCGTTTATCAACTTCTCACTCACAATGTATAAATAAATATCAATATTGTCAAAAAGTTCTGCCTGAAGATCTGTTAACTGACACGCTTCTTCTAGTGTTAAAGATTTATTAACAATCAACGAATCAATAAAGTCGCGTTTTGCAATCTTCTCATTCAACTGACCTAATTGCGCTTCAGATAACGTGGATAAATTAATATTATTCTTAACAAGAAAGTCAAGATTCGGGTATTTTTCAAGGTCAATTGGCGAGGCTTGAAAAAAAGCTGCTCTAGAAGAGGCGGCAGAAACGTTTCTACCAAAAGAAGAAGTTGACGCAATAGGAGCAACGACTTGTTCACGATAAAATACTTGCCCCGGTTTTATGAGATGATCCACAATCCAACGAGAATGCTTTACATCAATATTATTGGGATTCGGCATAATCGTAGGAGAAAAACCGTTTTCTATGAGTAATTTATTAATAAGCAAAACAACTGTTCTCATATTGCCATCGCCAAATGGATGCTGGACATCAATCATTTTTCCAAATCGTGCAATGGCATATAACTTTTCATCATCAGTTATTGCTTCCGATAGCCGCTTTTGATATTCCCTTATCGTACGTTCTACTGTCTCATCCCCAGATAGTTCCCAATTTTTAGGCGGTCTCCCCTCGGCATAACCGAAGAACTGGGTTGGATCTTGATTCGCAGCAGAAAGTTTTGTTGAGTTTACACATTTTGGATACTCTTTTTCCGGATCACGAATATAACCAAATAATTCAGAAAAACCATACTCAAAAATTTCTTTTAAATCCTCTGGTGTAACGCGTTGTCTTTGTTCTGGATGATCGTCACCAGCATCACCACTACTTGCGGGAAATCTGCCAAAATTCAATTCGATATCATCAATCTCAAGTCTGAAACCCCAATTCAATTTGACTTGAAATGTTGCAATGCTCCACAATCTTTTTAAAAAATCAATGGATAATGGTTCACGTAACGTATCAATCATATGCATGAATGCACATTCTATTGCACACAAATATCCTGGTTCTTCAGGATCCCTAAACTCATAGACATATGGCCCATACTGAAGATCTCTTTGATCAATACACAATTTCCACAAATTTTGATGATCGATACCAATAGGTTGCAGCAAGCTATTGCGATAATTAAAAATTTCATCAGCAATCGTTGTTGATTCAGTCAAACCATTTTGAATAACGTGAAGCGCGTGGTCTATTTCGCTGTTATTCATAGTAAAAATAAATTCAAATGAAATTTTACCTGTTTTCAAGGCATCAATGATCAAATCAGCATTAAGCAATTGATCTAATTTCGGCTTTTTTTTAATCTGATCAGCAATAATCAAAAAAATAGCTTCAGTAGAAAATGGCCGATACACGCCTCCATACTTGTTGAGCGCTAGTATATAAAAACGTCGTAACGTATAAAGATCGGGACCAGTTGAATCATTTCTTTGCTTTATTTTTTCAGCGTATTCCCTTAAACTTCTTAAATAAGGTGGTGACTTTAATACGGCTTCCCAGAAATCATTAGCGGTAATTAACGATCTTACCAAGCCACACACTTTTTCTTCACAGGCAAGCGAACCGGGAGGAGAACGACTCATAAAAACCTCCACATAAAATTATTGATATCTTAAATATAGCATACTGAGAACCTCAGTGTAACATCATAAAAATACAGGGATTTTTTAAGCTGGATTGATTAGCACACTAAAAAACACGATCAAATTAAAAATTCGAATTTTTCCGAATAAAATACGCAACTGCGGGATCGAGCACACGATAATATTTATTTTTATCTTGATAAACCATGTCTAATTTTTGCAGATCATCAAGACATTTTTTAATGCCTGATGGGTTTATTCCCACTCTTTCTGAAAACTCTTGTCCTTGTGGTTCATTCGTCGTTTGAATCGCGAGTGCTGTCATTACTTTTTTTCTATTCAACGTTAAACGGCTCAAATCATTCGTCACCCACAGCGCTTGTTTATCGACATAAATATCCCAAGCATTTCTCACATCAGCGATGCTAGGAAGATTATCACTGCGCCACAAACGACGACAAAGCGCATTCATATAGTACGGATGATTTTCCGTGAGATGCGCAATCTCATTAATCACATCGTCACTTAAATGCATTTTCCATTTGTTTTTGGCAGCTTTATTTAAAAAATCGTGATAAAAAATTGTATCGATTCGATCAATTGTCATTAAGTCGCAAAGTTGATATAGCGGTCTGGATTTATCGCTAAACATTTCATTAAGCAAATGGCGTTTGCTGCCGCAAAAAATGTAACTGACATTTTTACTGCGCTCGACTGCATGACGAATCGCTGCTTCTACCGCATGATTTTCTTTTAACTCACCTATCTGCTGAAACTCATCAAATACAACCATGCAGGTTTTTTTGGCTTGACCCGCAAATTGATCCAACGCTAATAACATTTCGGAAATTGTTTTCTCAGTCGTTTGCTTGGTGCTTATTTCTAATTTTTGTCCGAATAAATTAAAGATTAATTTAGGATTCAAGGCGACGATTGAGTCTATTAATTTCATACATGCTGCTTTCGCCTTAGGAAGCAACTCGCTAATTATTTTCGACACGCCATCAGTAATTGTTTTAGCCACTTCTGCTTGTGTAAGCACAAAGAAAAAATCGATGTTAACACTTGGAGACGCGTTTTCCTTAAGCACTTGCATGATCAAACTGGTTTTCCCGTAACGCCTAGGCGCAACCAGAACCACATGTTCGTTTGATTCTATGCTGCCATGCAAAAGCGTTCGTTCTTTCTCCCGATCACAAAAAGAGCCTTCTGTCGCAACGCCTTGTGGAAAACTTCGTCTCATTATCATCACCTCCTCAACCATCATCACACTTTCAGTGTCACATCATTGATGTCACACTATTAGTGTCACATAGTTGGTATGATGAAGCAAGACCCGAGGGCATCTTCTGGTAAAATCAGTATAATGACCACCTATGAAAGAAACTCACTAGACGCCAGGTTATTGGGTGAAATTAAAAGAGGGGGATTTATTTTTGCGAGCCTTAAAGAATTGTTATCACCACATTTGAACTTTAATGAGCCATTAATAAACACAGGTCAAGAAGCATTGCAAAAGTTACGAGATGCAATTGTCACCGCGGGCAGACAAAAATTAAGTGATTACGCGCAACCAACTGGTGCTGTCATTCCTTCTCGCACTTCATAAACGCATTACTATTTAGCTAAAATATTTTTATACACAGGTACAATTAATCGATACGCATCTCCCACTTTTTCAACAAAATCTTTTTCAATTAAAACAGATAGAGCTCTGCTGACTGAACTTGATGCATTATCCATTTTTTTTGCTGCATCTAACGAATAAATATTTTTGCCACCATAATTGGCAATATAAATGATTACTTTCCTTTGATTTTCAGATAAAGAAAAAAAATCTTTCAGCAAATCACTCCGCTCTTCTTCAACAACAGTATCCCATGCCTTGTTAATATCATTTAATTTCGGTAACGTCGTACAATCAGACCATACGGTGTCACATAAATAATTGACATAATAAGGATGACGTTCAGTCAGTTCCATGATTTTTTCAAAAACATTGTCATTTAAAACTTCATGCCACATATCTTTTGATGCTTTGTTTAAGTGTTTTTTATAATGCGATTCATCAATGCGATTTAACGTTAATTTACGACATAATTTGTATAATGGTCTTCGTTCATCTTCGAACATATTTTTTAATAAATGTGGATTACTGCCAGAAAAAATAATGGCTAACTGACTGGTTTCTTGTGCAGCATGTCTAATTGCACCCTCAATGCCACGGCCTTTTTCAAGCAATCCAATTTCTTGAAATTCATCAAGCAATAAAACGGCTTGTTTATTTTTTTCGCGAAGTAGTTTTTCCAGTAATAAAACTGCCTCTGCAATATTTTCAGCAGGATTACTATCATTTTCAATTTCTAGCTCTAATCGAAAATGATCATTGCCAATACTGAATTTTGGTTTTAATTTTTTGGTGTATTTTTTTAGACTATTAGTTAATTTTTCAATTGAATTAATCGATTTGGTAATTAATTCATTGATGCCCTGAATGATGATTCGCTCCACTTCTTTTTCGGTCACTGCCATATGAAAATCGAGTTTAGAAAATGGCATTTCGATTTTTTCGAATACTTTTTCACACAAACTTGATTTTCCATAACGTCTAGGTGCTACTAAAAAAGTATGTTTACCATTTTCTATATTACCCATTAGTTTTTGAGCTTGTTCAGTTCGGTTGCAGAAAGCCATGCCATAGGCTTTTCCGAGTGGGAATAGTTGCCGAGGCTTCATTCTGAATCTCCAAATTAAATAACTTATTGATAAATAATAACATGCAGAAAAGCGCAATGCAATATTGCGCAATGCGGATTTGAGCAATGCGAAAATGCGCAATGTGGTTTTGCGCAACGATTTATCACACCAACTTGTAAGAATTCAAACGTACCATCTTTTTATAAAATCAGTATAATGACCAGCTATGAAAGAATCTCTCAAGCTCAAATTAATGACGTTATCCAATCGTTATCGCGAAATCAGCGCGTTATTGAGCGATGCGGATGTTATTAATAATCAAAATAAATTCCGCGATTTGAGCCGTGAATATGCACAGCTTGAAGAAATCGTGCAATGTTTTTCGCAGTATGAAAAAAATGAAGCGGACATTATTTCGGCGCAACACATGCTGCTGGAAAATGATCCGGAAATGCAAGCACTCGCACAAGAAGAATTAACTGAGTTAAAAACATCGCAAGAAACCCTGCAAAAACAACTCGAAGTATTATTGCTACCAAAAGATCCGAATGATGAGCGCAATGTATTTTTAGAAATTCGCGCAGGAACGGGCGGTGATGAAGCGGCTATTTTTGCCGGCGATTTATTTCGAATGTACAGTCGGTTTGCTGAAAATCAACGCTGGCAATTTTCGGTGGTATCTTCGAGCGATGGCGAACATGGTGGTTACAAAGAAATTATTGTACGCATCGAAGGCCACGGCGTTTATTCGCAATTAAAATTTGAATCGGGCGCGCATCGCGTGCAACGCGTACCGAAAACTGAAGCGCAAGGTCGTGTGCATACCTCTGCTTGCACCGTTGCCATTTTGCCCGAACAAGATGAAATCGATGAAATTAAAATTAATCCTGCGGATTTACGCGTCGATACGTTTCGCGCATCGGGTGCTGGCGGACAGCACGTTAACAAAACGGATTCTGCAATTCGAATCACGCATATTCCCAGCGGTTTAGTGGTGGAATGTCAGGATGAACGCTCGCAACATAAAAATCGTGCGCGTGCGATGTCATTATTATCCGCGCGTTTATTAAATGCTGCGCAATCGAAACAAGCATCTGAACAAGCTGCAGAACGTAAAAGTTTAATTGGAAGTGGCGATCGTTCTGAGCGTATTCGCACGTATAATTTTCCACAAGGTCGTGTGACGGATCACCGCATTAATCTAACGTTATATCAACTCGATGATGTCATGGAAGGAAAATTAGAAGCCATTATTGTTCCGCTCACACGCGAATTTCAGGCGGAACAATTGGCTGAATTAGGTGAATAACATAATCATGGAAATCTCGCACTATCGAAAATCCATCACCAAAAAATTATCGGCGCACACAGACACACCGCAACTCGACGCTGAATTAATCTTAATGCACGTCTTAAGAAAAACACGCGCGGAACTTTATCTTGCCTTAACGGATACGATTTCAAAACTCGATCAACAAGAGTGTAATGCGTTAATTGCACGTCGATTGAAAGGCGAACCGCTCGCTTATTTGCTGGGATTTCAGCCTTTTTGGACGATGGATTTAAAAGTCACTACTGACACATTAATTCCACGTCCCGAGACAGAATGTCTCGTTGAATGGGTGTTATACAAATTTTCAAATCACGAAAAATTATCTGTTGCTGATTTAGGAACAGGCACAGGCGCGATTGCAATTGCACTATCACAGCAAAAAAAACAATGGAAAATTGATGCGACCGATCAATCGTATGAAGCATTAGCGGTCGCGAAAAAAAATGCAGATGCGTATCACGCGAAGAACGTGTCTTTTTATCAGGGTGATTGGTGTGACGCATTACCGCACAAAGAATATGATGTAATTATTTCTAATCCACCGTATATTGCGGAAAATGATGTGCATTTGAAAAAATTAACTTTTGAACCGCAGTCTGCTTTAATCTCTGGAAAAACTGGACTGGATGCGATTGCTATTATCACAGCACAAACCAAAAATTATTTAAAACCGAATGGGTATTTGGTCATTGAACATGGATTTGATCAGACTGACGCAGTGATGCAGTTATTTGAAAGCACAGGATTTACGGATGTCATGAGTCATCGCGATTTGGCGGATATTCCTAGATTTGTGACAGGAAAACAATAATTCACAAATAATCAAATTGTTAGATGTTATATATCCTTATATACAAGGATACTATTGACTAATAGTATCCTTGCCGATAAGGATATAAATGATATATAGTATCCTTATCGATAAGGATACACTGCCATGCGCGACTTACTTGAAACACTGATAGCTGAAAATTGGGCGAACATCGAAAGTGCCCGAAAAGGTTGCGCACGGCAATACACTTTTCCGCACGCAGACAATATGATCAAAACCGCAATCGGTATGCGACGCGCGGGAAAAACATTTTTTTTGTATCAAACAATTGATGATTTGTTAGATAAAGGCATTCCGCCTGAACGAATTTTATTTATTAATTTCGAAGATGATCGTTTGTTACCGATGGATGTAAAAACCATGGGGCAATTGCTTGATACGTTTTATACTATTTATCCTGACAATCATGATCACATTTGTTATTTTTTTTTGGACGAAGTGCAAAACATTCCTGACTGGCACTTAGTCGTGCGTCGCTATTTTGACAGCAAAAAAGTGCAACTTTATATCACCGGTTCTTCAGCGAAATTATTAAGTACCGATATTCATACGCGATTACGCGGACGCTCATTGTCTCTGGAAATTTGGCCGTACAGTTTTTCTGAATATCTATCGACACTAAATATTATTCATAACACAAAAATAATAGGGCAAGCGACCGTTGATAAATTGCAACAGCACTTATTGCACTATTTTTCTGTCGGTGGATTTCCGGCCGTGCAATCTATGGCACAACACGAATGGCGCGAAACATTGCAAGGTTATGTCGATACCGTTATTTTGAAAGACATTATTGAACGTCATAAGGTCGAAAATACGGTGGTACTAAAATATCTTGCAACAACGTTATTAAAAAATGCCGCATGCGCTTTCTCTGTGAATAAATTTTATAACGACTGTAAGAGCCAAGGATATAAAATTGGAAAAGACACCATACATACTTATATCAATTATATTCAGGATGCTTTTTTAGCATTTTCGGTGCCAATTTATAGCGATTCCGATCGCGCAGCACACAGTAAACCCAAAAAAATTTATGCAGTTGATGTAGGTTTAATCAACGCATTATCTTTAGATAGTAATCGTATCTACGGAAAATTATTTGAGAATTTAATCTATCTTGATTTGCGAAGACAGCATAAAAAAATTTACTTTTATCATACGCAAGATGGTTATGAAGTTGATTTTTTAACGATTGATTTAGAGGGTAAACGTGAGCTACTGCAAATATGTTGGGATATATCTGATGAAGCAACCGTACAGCGCGAAGAACGTTCATTAGCACAAGCTAAGAAAGAGCTAGGAATTAAGGGAAAAATTATTACGCCGCGAGAATATTTTAGGAACACATTGTGATAGGCATATTATTAATTAATCTCGGCACACCAGAAGCGCCAACAGAAGATGCGGTACGAGAATATTTAGATGTATTTTTGTCGGATCCGTATGTCATTACATTGCCGAAAATATTACGCGACATTCTGGTACAAAAAGTGATTTTACCGAAGCGTCCGAAATTATCTGCGCATGCGTATAGTTTAATTTGGACAGATAGGGGATCGCCGTTATTGCTCAATAGTCTTGCGTTGAAAAATGCATTGCAAAAAAAATCAGGTGGGAATTACTGCATTGAACTAGGTATGCGATACAGCAAGCCAAGTATTGAAGATGGGATTCATGCGTTGGTGAAAAAAAATTGCGAGAAAATAATTATACTGCCGCTTTATCCACAATTTGCGAATGCAACAACGCAATCGACGTTAGATGTGGTGAATGCAGTGTTTAAAAAAATAAATTATGGTGGAGAAATTAAAATTATTCGCGATTTTTATAATCAGGATTTTTATATTCAGTCATTCGCAAAAATAATTCAGCGATCCATCGACACACATCATCCGGACTTTGTTTTATTTAGTTATCATGGATTACCAAAACGACAACGTGGTGCAGAGCTGTATCGCGAACACTGTTATACCACCACGCAATTAATTACTCAAACGCTACATTTGCCGCCTGAAAAGTATGCAACTTCTTTTCAATCTCGATTAGGATTCACAAAATGGATCGCGCCTTATACAGATCACGTAATTAAAGAATTACGCAAAAAAAATATTAAAAAATTATCGGTGGTTTGTCCGTCATTTGTTGCAGACTGTATTGAAACACTCGAAGAAATTAATATTCGGTTACGTGCGCAATGGATGGAATTGGGTGGTGAATCGTTTGAATTGATTTCGTGTTTGAACGCGGATGAAGAGTGGGTGAATGCGCTCGGCGAATGGATCACAACCAGCTCATAATTCTATCCTTCACCATCTCAACCGTAATCGATTCCATACAAACACAATCATTTTTATCACGACAAGATGGTGCATCACACTTCGGATCTGCCGTTAAATATTCCACTTTTTTTCCAATCGGCGCCCAACGATTCGGATCGATGCCCTTGGTAATTGGATATAATCCCAGCGTATGAATATTAAATACCGCAGCAATATGCAGCGGACCCGTGCTGTTCGCAAGCAATCCATCAGCGTGCCCAATCAACTGAATAAATTCACGCAAGTTGCACATGCCTGAAATATTCGTTACATCAGGACACTGCGTCATGATTCCTTTTTGAATTGCTTCGCTTTCTTTTTGCGATCCGGAAATAATTACATGAATTTTATCGCGCGGTAATTGATTAATTAACGCAATAAAATGTGATATTGGCCATTCGCGCGTATGGCCATTGCTAAATGGATGAATAATTAAATTAAATTTATCTGGTTTTAAAATAGATTGTAAATGCAACGGCAACGGCTCAACGGGTTTCAATCCCATGCGGTCATGCAGATAATTCAGATCATTACTTAATTCTATATTAAACGGTCTTAATAAATTTAAATTCAATTGCGCTTCATGCAAATCTGATTTTCTACGACTAAAACGCACTAATTCATTGCACGTCAGCCAATAATAAAATCGACTCGATGGGCCAATGCGATAGGGCACATGCGCTTTTTTCATCAATATGCCAATTTGTTTTTTAGGCAGCACGTGGATGACCACATCAAATGCATGAGATCTAATTTGCTCGATTGCATCCGATTGATCCATTGCTGATAACGCATCCCAGCCATAAAAAGCATCGACATACGCACTGCGCTCGATAATCGCACGCACATATTCGCGCGCTAAAAAAGTAATTTTTACATTCGGAAAATATTGCTTCAAAATTCCCGCAAGCGGTAAGGTTAAAATCACATCACCGATATTGTCGACGCGACTAATTAAGATATGTTTTACTTTTTTCATGTCGATCATTTTTAAAAACCCTCACCCTAACCCTCTCCCGGGGTACCGGGAGAGAGGATTAGATTGTGCGCTGAAACATAGAGCCGCAAATATCGAATAAAAATGCGCGGGCGAAAATGATACGAAGAATGCATTAAAAATCCCACCAAAAAATATGCAGATCAACATTGCTTGCATTAAACAGCGATAATTGTGCGGTAATTGAAACGTCGCTTTAATTTGCAATGCAAGCGCAATCAGCAACACAACAAATCCAAACAGTCCAAACTCTAATAAAAAATTCAGATAAACAGACTCAACAAAATCAACCGATGGATTAAAAACGCGATCTTTTGCAGGCACAACCGATGGTAATGCTGTTTCAATACCGCCAGTACCATATCCAAACCAAGGTCGCTCACTAATCATTTTTTTTGCGATGCTTAACATTTCAATGCGTATACCAACCGAAGTAGCATGATGCATTTGATTATAATTCTCGGCATGGTTGTAAATTGCCTTTACACGCGATTGAAAACCAGGTGATATAAAAAACACAACGCTAATCATCAAAACACTAATTATTCCTGCAGAAAACATGCCTTTCCAACCAAAACGAATCAAACCCAAATAACATAGCAATAGAAAAAATGTGCCGTAACCGGTTCGACCATGACTGATAAAAAGAATATTAATGCCCATCAATATAAATAATATCGCATAAACCATTCGGAATTTTTTTTCGAACAGAAAGCGATACGCGCAAATAAACGCGGCGATATTCATCGCTAAACTCTGCACAATATGATCCGTAAATACATCACCCGCATCTTGGTGAATTTTGATATGTGCCCACGATACTAAATTAATGTGAAAGAAAAATTTTAATGGCGATAAAATTAAGGTAATTACCATCGCGCCTAAAAACGCATTGATCATGCGTTGTCGCCAACGATCATCAGTCAACATCGCAATAAAAAGCGGCGTGATGAATAACCAATGGCGCTTCTGTAAATCATGCACGACAAGTGATTTTGTTGCCGTCGTATAAAAAACACCAATAATAAAAACCGCCCCCAGCAACCAAAAACTTAAACCCGCTTTATTTACTTTCAAACGTTCCCAGCGCGCACGCCAATCACCTGACAATAGTACCAATAAAGCGGCAAGTAAGTACGTGACGGTCGTTAACGACACTGAAATTGGCGACACAAAAAAACATACGGTTAAAAAAAATAATGCGAGGAAAGTGCATCGCTGTGTGAATTTTGGCGAATCTGAAATCATCCATAAAATCCTTTATATAATTTGGCACGAGTATATAATGGCTGGGAATTTTGTTCTATATTTTTAAATCGAGATCCAATTGCTATGAAAAATCATGATCATGAAGAAAATTTCCAAATCGTTATTGCCTCTTCAAATACAGGAAAAATTAGAGAAATCCAATCACTCTTGCAAGAATTACCGATTGAGTGGATTCCGCAAAGTGAATTCGATATTCAAGATATCGAGGAAACTGGAAAAACATTTATCGAAAATGCGATTGCGAAAGCACGTCATGCATCAAAATTATCGGGATTGCCTGCGCTTGCGGATGATTCAGGCTTGGTTGTTGACGCACTCAATGGCGCACCGGGTGTTTATTCTGCACGATATGCAGGGAAAGATGCGACGGACGAAGAACGCAACCAAAAATTATTAGAGGAAATGAAAGATGTTCCTAAAGAAGAACGCACCGCTTGTTACCACTGCGTATTAGCGCTCGTTGAATATGAAGATGATCCCATTCCGCTGATTTGTCACGGTATTTGGGAAGGATCGATTTTATTCGAACCTCGCGGAAATAATGGCTTTGGATATGATCCCATTTTTTACGTGCCATCGCGCAACTGTTCCGCAGCAGAATTATCGTCTGCGGAAAAAAACAGCATGAGTCATCGTGGACAAGTGACGGATCAGTTGCTTGAAGTATTTCATGAGATGATTGAACATAAGCATTGAGAGAATACGCCCGCCCTAACGGGACGAGCTTCTGAAGTCCTTCGCTTCACTAATGCACTGTCACAACCACTCTTCGATTAAACGAAGCACCCATCGGATATCCATTGCTGCCGATGGGATCTTTTGCACCTCTGCCCAACACCGTCATTATATTTGAATCGATCCCATCTTCACGTAAAAAAGTAGCGATCGTTTCTGCGTAATGCATCGACAATTTATCTCTTGCGGGCGATAACCACACCTTGTCGGTATGTCCTACAATCGTGACACGCGGGTATGCAAAATATTGCGAATATTCATGGATAAATTGCGCTAATCGATCCAAATCTTTATCACGATGCGATTTCAGCATGCGCGTTTCTCTTGAAAAAAAGCAGTCTGTCGGAATCACAAACGTAAATAACATGCCTTGTTTAATCACTTGAATTCCGGAACCTTCGATATCCGCCAACATTTTGCGTTGACGATCCGATAAATTTTTTACGATGGGATTTTGAATATACGCTGGCACTTCATCTCTTCGACTGCAAGCGGTTAATCCTATCAACAAAGTACTCGCGACGATCATGCAGCCTAACGATTTGATCCATTTATTTTTCACAATTATCATCCATCTATTATGTATTTCTCGGAATAATACCATGATTTAAAATTCTTCCCACATCATTTGCGCAGGCTGATTCATTCGGAGTCGATCGAAACTTTGCATCAACGGTTTTTCAATATCATTTTTTTCAACACCATCAAATACCGCTGAAAACAGCTGAATAAACGCAACTTGATCTTCATCCATGATTAAATCATTTTTTAATTCGCAATAATGCATCATGCTAGCGCTTGCGTCTGCAATTTGCTGCAGCGGAGTCCGACGCAAGACATGTGTTTTAATTTGAGATTCATATAACATGTGTTGCTCGATCACATGCGCTTTAATAATCTCCTCTTGCAACGCGTGCTTAATTTCGAGCGCAAAAGGATCGCTATGATCTGCCAATAACGCATGCGTATATTTTAATTCTGCAATCACACGCTGATGCCACAACATCACCTGACCTTGCAACATTTTCACATCGCGCTTCGACAAGCGACCATAGCGCGCCTTCGCCATCCACAATAAATAGAAAATAATATTGATATTGAAACCGCTTTGATGCTGCAGATGATAGATCGGTTGATTTAATGCAGTGAGCGCGAGTAGATCACGCGTGAAACGTGTGAAAGGACAAGAGCGGTTAAAATCATCCATGATAATCACCTAAATAGCTAAGTCGTTTTTTCTATTGTAAACACTTTTATGCCGCTTTGGCACTGCCAGATGTCATCAAGGATTCTAGATGTGCAATGATATGTGCGTAAAAACCAGGGTTATTCTCTTTTTGACGGACCAACGTTTGTCGTTGCAGCTCCCATTGTTCCTCAGAGCCAAAGTCAATCACGGCCATATTGCATTCAAATAACTGCTTGGCAATACGATCATTGAGACGTTCTTGCGGTAAAGCTGATAGCTGAATTGCTTCAATCAGCGCACGTGATGCTTTTTGCGCACGATGTACCACCTGATTTTTGTTATCAACAAGATAATTTTCCAAATATTCTTTCAAATATACGCAAAATTGTTGGATGCCAGAATAGGAATAGTAGCTTTGATTAGGCATCGCGATATTCGCTTCAATATTCGCGATAATCGCCTTGCCTGCTTCAAAAAGCGCTACATCACTTTCATACGTATCGGAATCTTTCAATTTCAACTGATGCAATGTCGCCATACGATCCGCCTGCGATAAATAACGGCGCAATAAGAAGCGATAATCACCAATTGCCTTCATCATTGTTTCTGAAAAAATTGACATGATTTGTTCCTCTACTCGGACATTCGTTACTTAATCTGGAACCCATTCTACCCCCTGAATCTTAAAACAATATTAACTAATTTGGGCAATTTTTAAATTAACACCTATACTCAATTCATGAGCGTTTTTTTACCACATTTACCACGGAGGAAATGCTCCATGAAAAAGACCTTCACTGTATCGCTGTTATCGGCGGCGATATTTACCACAGGCTTAACAGTCAGCACAGCCTCGCATGCGGAGCGATACTATGGTTCCAATTTATGTGGATATCCCGGCTTCACCTGCGTGAAGATAAGGCGCGGCGATACCTGGGAACGATTATTTCCGAACTCGCGTGATAGAGCCATCGTTATGCGCTTAAATCGAATGAACATGCCAGTGCAATACCGCAGCTGGATCGTCGTTCCAAAAAATCTTCATGCAATCAATCTATTAGCTTTGTCACCCTTTCCACTGCATTGGCAAACCAACGGTAGAAAGCTTGTCCTCGTTAATTTAAGCTCGCAAGCATTTGGCGCTTATGATGCCAACGGTCAGCTCGTGCACTGGGGACCTGTTTCTGCTGGCAAGGGCTATTGCCCTGACATCGGCATCAATTGCAACACAGCAACCGGACACTTCAAAATTTTCCGCAAACAAGGTCCCGAATGTATTTCATCAAAATTCCCCGTCGAAACTGATGGTGGCGCGCCAATGCCCTACTGCATGCACTTCAATGGTGGCTATGCATTGCACGGCTCGACGTTGCCGGGTTATAACGCCAGCCATGGTTGCGTAAGACTCTTTTTTGAAGATGCGCGATGGCTCAACGAAAGCTTTGCACCAATTGGCACCACTGTGATCGTGATGCGCTAAATCAACCGACCCATGTTTGCTTGACGCGTCCTGTCGATTACCCTATTGTGACCCAAAAAATCACGGTGAGATAATATGGTTATCTTTGAAGGATTAAATGCGCGGCAAATAGACTGGCTGACGAGCAAAGAATCATTAACGAAACGCTTACGCGCATTCACGCAAAATAAAATCGCGTTGGAATTATTGTACGACGACTGGGGAATTGTCGATGAAAACGCAACCGCATGGATTCGCCGAGTGGAATGGCGCTATGAAAATAAAGTGTGGGTTGCGGGTACTGTTGTGATTCCAGAAAGTTCGATCAATGCAGAAACGGAATGTTTAACACAGATTGGCACGAAGTCAATTGGTGATACTTTATTTCAAAATCCCACGTTATCGCGCAGTGATTTTAGCTTTACAAAATTAAGTGATGGCGAGTGGTCACGTCAGAGTACTTTTTATTTTATGCAGCAGCCGCTGATTATTATTGAGAAGTTCACACAAGAATTTTTTCAGGCAATTGCATGCGATTGAAATTATATTTTCAGCTTATGCGTCTGCATAAACCTATCGGCATTTTATTATTATTGTGGCCGACGTTGTGGGCATTGTGGATTGCAGCGCATGGATTTCCATCTCTAAAAAATCTAATCATTTTCGTGTTGGGCGTGATTTTAATGCGAAGCGCGGGATGTGTCATTAATGATTTTGCTGATCGCACAGTGGATTTACATGTGGCACGCACAAAGTTGCGGCCATTAACTTCTGGAAAAATTTCCGCACATGAAGCAATTATTTTATTTGTAATTTTATGCGCAATTGCCTTTGCATTGGTTTTATTGACGAATGTGCTTACCATTTTACTCAGCGTTTTTGCAGTAATTACCGCATTTATTTATCCATTTATGAAACGTTATACCCACTGGCCACAGTTAATTTTAGGCATCGCATTTTCTTTTTCAATTCCAATGGCGTTTGCGGCAGAAACCAATCACGTGCCGCTCATCGCATGGATTTTAATGTGCGCAAATATTTTATGGACGATTGCCTATGATACACAATATGCGATGGTAGATCGTGAAGATGATTTAAAAATCGGCGTAAAATCAACTGCGATTTTATTTGGTCGCTATGATCGATGGATGATTGGATTATTTCAGGGTGCATTTATTTTATTGATGTGCGTGATTGGATTCTTAGAAAACTTTTCTGTGGTTTATTTTGCAGGTGTTTTTTTTGCGGTACTATTATTTATTTATCAACATATATTAATAGCGAAACGCGTTCCCGAAAAATGCTTCCATGCATTTTTAAATAATCAGTGGGGGGGGATGGTTATTTTTATCGGGGTTCTGTTGAACTATTTTTACACGTGCTTATGATTTTACGGGGTTTGTTGATTCCCGTGGCGGCCCATCATATTTAGGAACTAATTCAATTTTAATAACATCCTGCGTTTCGCGTATGAGTTTTTGTGTTTTCACAGAAAAATTTTTGTATTGATCAAAAGATATTTTTTCAGGTTGCTCACCTTTTTCCAAATAATCCGACAAGGCCAATAAAAATGTTTTTTCATCTATTAAATACCCCTGGGTCACCGATGTTTTATCAGCCCCCAAAGAAGAAATTTGCTGTTTAACTTCCTGCTTCAATCTATCTTTCGGCGATAATTTGGTAAAAATACTAAATAATGAACTGGCAGATTTTTTCTCTTCTTCTGAAGGAAAGCCAAGCTTCTGACATTCTGTTCGAGTAAGCGCGCATTTCGCACAAACCAATAGTGCACTGCAAAGCGACATTTCACTCAAACTGGATAGGTCAAATTTTTGCAAGCCCAAATTTTTTTTAAGATCTTCTTCAAATTCCGCTTTAAAATACAAACCGTCATCGCGCCAATATAAAAAATGCTGCAAACCAATTTCATTTAGCGCATCACATACTTTTTTTCCGTCTGGAACATTTCTCAGCTTACACTGTAGAATTATATATTCTGTTGGCTTGCCTTTATTGCTGCCAATAAGTCCTAATAATTCTTTATCATTAAAAGCTTGTTGGAAACTTCTGATGATGTCAGCATTCCCGATATCATCACCCCATGTGTTTTTTGTATTAATTTTTATAACAAAATCACTAAATAAATAAGATTTTTTTCGCAATCTATTATCAAACAGGCCATTTAAAAGAGAATTCCAAAATTCCGCGTTATTTACCATATCAATGAATTGCAATAGAAATAAATCAGAAGGTATTTTTTCAAAAACAAAACCAGTGAAATCTTTAACGAGATTAAAAATAAAGTCAATAACTATACTTGAGTTATCATCACTAGGATTTTTTTCTCGAAGAAGGCGGCCATGCTGATAAACCATGTCGGTTATGTTCCAAATTCGTGAAGACAACACAAACTCTTTTTCCTGGCAAACCCCGCGTCGCGTTAATAGATTTCGCTCGTGAAAAATTAATTTTTTAAAATTAGCGCCGTTTTGCCATGCGTGAAAACGATCATGGTATGTTGCTAAAAAAGGGCACACAGGATGATTATGTACTGTGTTCGCCCTTGGCACATCCGGATGCGTAAACTCAATGGGGCGAGAAGAATGGAGAAAGCGCTCATAGAGATGTGAAAACGACGCACGTAAGACATCAGCAGCAACATTATCTTTGCGATTAGATGATTGTGCTTCCGGTATTTCAGAAAACGCGCGAATTAACCGTGGCCCAAATTCCCCTAAGACTGGGGCTGCCATCACCGCTTCCTCACCATGCACTGCTAACTGTAACAGATTCTCCGCTTCTAATGTTGGCAGAACAAAGCAGAGTAAAGGCGTATTGGGATCGTTGGGATTATAGTCTGGGGAAATAGTGACGCTGGGAATTTTTTCATTTTCTTCTAACAAGAGAAATAAAAAATTGAGATCGTAATCCAGTGTTGTTTCTACATTCGGGTTACCCAGCCTAGATTGATATTTGCTAAAAAGATTGCGATATAGAGCAGAATTCATGCTGCTCAAACGATCTTGGCCGATTGAAAAAAACAATTCTTCCAAGTTTTTGGGGAAATTAATGGTTATATATTTTTTATTTTCGCCGGTGAGTGAATCATAAAACTGTGTTAATTTTTGAGGGTCCGAACTATCATATCCTGATGAAGTAACCTGATAAGGTCCTCTTGGATCTGTAAAATCAAACTCATGCAATTGCGGCCCTGCGTAATCATAATTACACAACCACATTTTTGCTTCATAAACATAGGTGGCTGTGAGCAATTGATTAAGATCGACATCACCCAACCGCAAACATTTATACAGATTTCTTACAAATTCAGGATCTTCAAAATCAAGTCCTATATAATTTCCTGCTTTAATTTTGGCGGCATGATCTAAATATTTGTTATCGGTTGGCTCTTGGATGAGCGAACAATTTGGATCATCCTTTTTGTAATGATCATTGATAAAGCGACGATAATCGTCAGTCATCAAATCATCACGCTTAACAAACCTCATATACTTCTCCATTGCCCAGAATCACCACACCAGAGCATCTAGAAATGTCGATGTTAGATCATCCTTCACTGGAATTATAGTCTATTGATACGAAAATGCCCGTGCAGCGGTACAAACGAATTTGAACATTCAAGAAACCGCGCCAGACTCATCTGTGATTCCCCAAATATTAAGACCCATTTTCCAAAATAGTTTTTTATGTAATTTGTCACACGCTTTGACAGAAATCCATGCAATCTGTCAATGTCTCTGCCAAATTACATGGATTTTTGTCCGGATTGAAAAATGTCGTTTCAATAAATAAATTACTTCAAATTAAGCAAAAAATGCCACAGAGGAATTACTTTAATAAACTTCGGGATATTTTTTGGAAAATGCCGTGGCCATGTTGTCGTTACTAACAGTTTTTCTGCTTTTGGAAATTTTTCATGTGCCTCAACAAGAGATCTAATTTCGCGGGATAAAACCATCTCATTGTCCGAACCAGTATAGACCACTTGAATAAATTTTTGAGGCTCAGTTCCCATTCGTAATACTAAATCAACCTCACCAAAGTCTTTCCAATAATAAATCCCATCATTTTCTTGGCACGTTAATTGATTATAAACACAAGTTTCACTCAATTTTCCAAGATCAAGTGTCGATGACATATTGGAAATATATCGAAAGCCCAAATCATGACAGTGCGTTTTCTTAGGGTTGCGATTAATTTCAGCGGCTTTCTGGCTGTAAATTGACAAAAAGCTCACCAAAAATGACTCCTCAATATAGCCACAATAATTTTGAATGATGCTTTGTGAAACATCATAAACCTGCGCCAAACGTTTATAGGTAATTCGGCAACTTGTTTGCGTCAACAAATAAATCGCGATATCTTTCAATAAGCGCATATTACGGATATTGTGCCGCAATGCCACATCTTTAAATAAAATATCGTCTAAATATCCTCGCAGCAAACTGCGTTTATTATTTTCATTTTTTGTCAAAACTACGCGCGGCAAACCACCCCAGGTCAAATAGGATTTTAATGCGGCTTGTATTTCTGGTGGTGAGATTAAAGAAAGTGGTTTTGTCGGAATACGAATCGCATTAAATGCCAAGAATTCTTTAAAGCTAAGCGGGTGAACGCGCACATCGACATGTCGACCAGTGAGCAAAGTAGCTAATTCACGCGACATAATTTATGCAGATGAACCACTCACCACTATTTTTATATTTTCCGTTTCATTGCGCGCCGTCACCCATCGTTCCCACTCAGGCACCACTTGAATTTCATCAAAAAAAAGAAAAGCTTTTCCAGTGGGATAAACCTCTTCGCGGTAAATGCGGTAGACTTCATCCAGCAAAGTGGGGCTCAGATGCCCACTGAATCCAGGATCCTCAAAGTTGATATAAATCATCGCGTTTTGCGGGACACCATTTTTTTCTAGCTCGTCCATGAGCTGATATAAGATGGTAGTTTTGCCAGACCTTCGAAGTCCAGTTAACACCACCACCTCTGGTAACTCCATCATCTCAAACGCACGTTCTGTAATGTCGCGTTTGTGACCAGATTCAAGCGGGTTTTTACCCCATCGATTCCAATTAATCAAAATATCGAGCATGTAATATCTCTAATTCGAACTTTATACTATGTCGATTATATGTTAATTCGACTTTTATATCAATCTAAATGGGTTGGTAGTATTCACGGAGATATTTTTATCTTCGAGACGCGATTCATCGTGTCTTTACGTATTTTCCAAAATCGTTTTCATCTGAAACAACGCTTTTTCAAACGGTATCGCAGTAATATTGCCGTGATATTCTTCATGATCACCGCCATAAATCATATACAATTTTGCTATATCATAATCTTCGCCAAATGATTTTAACCCAGTTAAATCTTTTGATGAAATCGTGCGCTTTCGTTTGATTTCAAATGCAAGTAATCCACGTTCGCCATAGGCAACAAAATCCACTTCTACTTGATTACTCGTTCGCCAAAAATAAAACTCATATCCCAAACGATAATAATCATTGATTGCGATTAAATGCTGCAAAAATAGGGTTTCTAATGCAGCACCATCCATTTCTTCTGTTCGATCTAATGGACCCTTTGGACGAATCGCGCGATAAACACCGATATCAAATAAATAGAATTTTGAATGCGCGACCAAACGGCGTTTTGCTTTTTTAGAAAATACGGGCAACGTGTAACTCAACAATAGATCTTTCACGATGTCGAAATATCCTGTAACAACGCGTCGCTCAATGGATGCTTCGCGCGCAATTTCAGAATAATTAATCATCTCACCTTGAGAAAAACTCGCTATCTGCAGAAAGCGAGAAAATTCGCCGATATTTCTGACCAAACCTTCCTGCAGAACTTCTTCTCGCAAGTAAGTGGTGATATAACTTTCTAAGTAATGTTGTGGATCATCATCACTCGAATAAATAGATGGTAATAATCCATATTGCAACGCTTTTTCTAACGAGAAATCATTTCCCAATTCAATGCATGTTAATGGATGCAGATAATATTGAAACGCACGTCCTGCCAATAAATTAACGCCTTTTTGTCGCAATTTTCTCGCACTAGATCCCATCAAAATAAATCGATAATGATGTGATTCAATTAAACGATGCACTTCATTTAATAATTCAGGAATTTTTTGAATTTCATCAATCACAACCCACTGCTTAAAACCGTCAGGAATACGCTTTTCTAACAATGACGGATTCGCTGAAAACTCGTTATATACGCTGGTATTGAGCAAATCAAAATAAAGAATATCCGAAAAATGAGTTTTGATCCACGACGTTTTGCCGGTGCCTCGAGGGCCAAACAAAAAAATGCTATGGCGTCCTTTTTCGGGCAATCTCAATAATCTTTTATATGCATTGCGATTAATCATAGCGTCACGTTTTTATGTAGTTTGGCACTAATTTTGACAGAAATCCATGTAATCTGTCAATAATTTTGACAGATTACATGGATTTTTGGCAAAGTTACTGCCAACTTGTCAGTAATTCCCCACAAGATGCTTGAATAACTTAAATTTTCAGATTTTAGGAGATTATAGCCACTGCTTCATCAACTTCGATGCGCGTTTCATAAACGGCCAAATGGCAGAGACAGGGTATTCTGATCTTCCCATTTCAAAGGGTAGGATTTCAGGAAAAGCGATACCCAATCCAAAAATATTTTCCGCAATTTCACCTGTTTTTTTGTCATATCCATAATCATTAGGCAAACCCATAATAGGTATGTGACGACGCTTAAAGCCTATCGCATAGATGATTTTAGTACCACAGGGAATTTCGCGTAATAAATTACGTGATGTCATTTCCAGTGTTTCAATTTCAGGCGGAAAATGAACATCGGAAAAATGTCTTGAAAAAGACTCCTCACTACGATAAAACAAAATCGTTTTTTCTGTTTTTATCGGAAATAAATTTTGCAGAACACTTTTTGCTGATTGTGCGCCGCCAAACACCACAACACGATCGGTTGGTGAAATCGCTTGTTTTAATTCAATAGGATTTAATGCGGTTGCCAATGGAATGACCGGTGTTTGAATGTGGTCAAAATGTAATTGTCTTGCTTCCGATCCAATGGCCAAAATGATTTTTTTCGAACAGAATGATTGTCCCTGTGATAATGTGATTTTCCAATCATTTTGGTTGACTGGTGAAATATATTTTACTTTCCCATTTATTGTTTTTACTTGTTTAGATAATGTGGTGGTCATCCATTTCAATGGTTGCGCAGCGACCATGAGCGGGCAGTTTTTTTCAGGAGACAATTGATCAATCATGAATTTTGAACGCGCATGTTGATAATCAAGCGCTGCAAGATGTTCGTAAAATTTGATAAAGGATGAAATGGGTGTATTACTATTAACATTCCGCCACAACGTGCCAAAATCACCCGCTCTAAATGCGGGATCAATCCATGTAATTTCAGAAGGCGTAACATTAAAATCAATTAATTTCCCAACGCATGCAATGCCAGCTGGACCTGCACCTACAACCGTCCACTCAGTATTGATTTTCATAAAGTTATACCATTAATTCAAGTATTCGTGTTCGCATCTCAAATGCTGAAAATCGATTCGTTGGGCGCTGTAATTGATAAAAAGGGATTTGTTGTGCCATCGAGAACAATGTTTTTGAATGATATTGCTTCAATACAGCAGGAATTCGATATTGTGGTCGATAAACATTTTTTAATAAAATAGTAAATGCATCAATTCCAGATAAACGATTTAATCGAACATCATCGGTATTTTCATCTGTCTCAATACAAAAAAAAGCGACAATTGGGATGGGGTGTCTGATGGGTGGATGATTTAATCCAATCCGTTTTTTATGATAAATCGAATTAATGATACGTGAAGATAATATTTTTTGATTTAATTTTTCAATACTCTCATGCGCTAATTTGATAAATGGCGTGCCAGGAAATACACAGGATTTTCCTTGGATGCATCGAATTGCACAGACATCATCTGCCATGATTTTATATTGATTCAACATAAACGCGCCAGTTAAAGTAGATTTTCCTGCTTTTTGATCGCCTGAGATAAGAATGGCTTTTTCTTCATCCAAAAGAATCGCATTTGCGTGTAGTGTCGCTATACCGCGTTGCTTTAATAATGCGCCAAAACAAGATCCATATACAAAAACGGAAATGATATTGTTGTCGTCTGTTTTGGGATCAATGAGAATTTCTGATCCATCGCGAATAAAAAAATCAGCTACTTCTTTAATTCGAATACGAGTTTGCATTTCGGATGCGTGGAAAGCAGTTTCCAATTGATCTGTTGCATTAATAAAACGAATCATAACATCAATAGTATTAGACGATTTTGATGGTGTTAACAATAAAGGAATTTCAGATTCGATGGAAAGTCCATGGCAAGTGTAGTAGATTTTTTTGTGCTTCATGCGATAAATCCGAGTATTATGCACTTGTTTTGCTGGATGAAATAAAAATACCAAACATTTTTCTAAAACAATAATCAATAAAAAAATAAGGCAGACATAAATAAAAAAATGCAGCTGGCATGCCACGTTTTACACAACGATGTAGATAAAGACTATAGAAAAAAAACCCCAATGTTTTTCCACGTTGAATCCAAGAATGTATAATCATCAATCTACCAAAAAAATGCTTTAAATGGAGTAAGATTGTCTTTTTTTTATAAAAAGTATCCTGGTTAGCAGGATAAAAAAATATTTTTCTCTGAACTGGAAACGGAATATTTTGTGTAAGATTGGGTAAAAAAGTTTTCCAGCGATAGAATAACGCATTTAAATGCAAATCAATCTTATATTCTCTAGCCATCTCCTGTATTTCATTCCATTGAGACAAAGGAATGCGATGTGCAAATTGCAAGGTATCGTATAACCAGTGTAATTGTGAACCATAATGTTTTTCAGCATGAAAAGCCAAAAAAAGAAAATTCAAATGATCAGGTAAAATAGGCAGAGCAAATTGACCTATCAAAACATGTTTTTTTTCTGAAAATAATATTTTATCGTAATCTAATTGATCAAATTGATTATCTGGTGTGAATTTCCAATGCAGTTCAATCGAAATATTTTTTTGTGGATGATAATAAAATAAATGATTATAAATTTTGAAAATTAGATTCTGATAGGATTTTGGTATGTGGGCGATATCCATCGGTAAAAATCCCCGATTTTTTAACAATGCATGAAACCACATTAAATCTTGTTGTGAAATCAAGATATCAATATCGCAAGAGTGTCTGAGTGTAGGTTCCTGATACAATTGGTGTGATAATCCAATGCCTTTTAGCAAAATGATCGCTTTTTTTTCGTTGGTTGCACTGTTTATTAATTCTTGCAATGCTGCAAATTGTTGTAGCGCTTGCAGTTGCAGCGGTTTGCGTCGTGTTTTGAAAAATTGTAAAAGCGACTGATTTATTTCAGGTTCTTTTTGTAACAGTAATTGTACTTGTCCGCAAACACGATGTTTAGAGCAGAGATAAAAAAAATTTCTGAAATCATGCGATGCGATGTGAATTTTTTCTGAATTGAGTAACGAAATCAGGGCATTTTGCATTATCACTGTCCGTTGAATATATTCCCACAGTGGTAAATTGCGTGCCTGGTTGATAACCGGTTATCCAAAAACTACCAGATCGTACCCATGCGTGGGCGTTAATCGTACCCGTATTTTTATTTTTTGTAAACCCAAAATACAATGTTGTCGCTAAACCTCGACGTTTTAACATGCGTTGAGCAGCCATGGCCTGATCTAAACATTTACTTTTCCAAGGTAAAAATGGTGGTATTTTACGAGAAACAATTTTGATTGAAGAAAGCATTTTCTTTGCATAGTGGGGTTCAAAAAAAAACGTTTCGTAATGCGCGGTACCAAATGTTTTGGCATAAAATCGGAACGGAAAAAAAACAATCAGTATTTTGCATATCAGCAAATCGTAAAATAATTCGACACAATAAGGCAGCAGAAAAAAATAATTTTTAATTTTTGTTGACAGCATGGATGAATTCCTTTCTAATCTGGAATCTTAAAAAAAAAAGCAAAAACAGCATATCTTATAGGAAATTTTTGTGGCAATGCAAAAAATTGAATTAAATTCGATGATTGCTAGAAATCCATCTTTTTTCATGCATGAAATTGATGATGAATTAATTTGTTTAGATGAAGAATCTGGCAATTATATTGGTTTGAATCAGACTGGCAAAGAAGTTTGGGGAATGTTAGAAAAACCAACGAAAGTGCAAACGATTGTTGATGCAATATCAAAGCGTTATCCAACAATTAATACGATTCAAGACGATGTATTGGAATATGTCAATTCATTGCATGAATTAAAAGAAAATGGTGGTTTGATTCAAATTATTTAAGAGAATTAAAATTTAGCATTGGAATGCGCTGTGAATATCATCTCTGCCACTATTAATCTTGATGATAATCAAACAATTGAACCCATTCGTGAGGTCAAAAAATTAGAAACGTTTTGGGAACCTGATAGTATTTTGCATTGCCATGCAGGCAGATTTTCTACATCAGGCAAACAGCGGTTTATTACACCGCAATGTCATCTTACGCCAATGCCTTATCATGATCAGTCTTCAGGTTTGATTATCAACGGTGATGCTTATCTCACCAATTATGAAGAATTAAAAAAATTACTGGATGTTAAGCAAGATATTGCAGATAGTCTTTTGATATTACGTGCTTATCAAAAATATGGATCGAAATGCGTACATCATTTATCAGGCAGATTTTTATTTTTAATTTGGGATACTCGAAAACAAGCTTTATTTGCTGCTGTCGATCGTAATGGCAGTATTCCGTTATTTTATAGTTATTTCCCACAACGGCATTTTGTAGGTAGCAATTTATTATCTACTGTTGCGTCTTATTGTCCAACACTTACTATCAATGAAACACTTTTTCTCAAATTTGCTTTCGATACTTATTCGCTCAACGAAACAAGCTATCAAGAAATCATGAAATTGGAGGCTGGGCATTATTTAATGCTTGATAATAATCAATTAACCATAAAAAAATATTGGAATTTAAAAGCATATCGGAACCGTCGAAGATATAAAACACGTGAAGAATATTACGAAGAGTTTCGTGAACTATTTGCAAAATCAGTGCAACGTTGTATGCGTGTGCTAGGACCAATTACATCACAATGCAGCGGCGGTTTAGATTCTTCTTCTGTTACTGCCATGGCTGCAAAATTGCTGGCCGAAAAAAATCAACGTCTTTATGCATTTACTGCATTGCCCAATAATCTGGATGGGCCGAGCTATAGAAAAGGCTGGTATTATCACGAAATGCCACGGGTGCAAAAATTGTTGGATAAATATCCGAATATCGTGCATACCGCTTATTATGCTGATCCGAAATCGGATATTTATGAAAAATTAAATTTAATTTATCCACATACTGATCAACCTATTCGAAATGTTATTAATTTTGATTGGATATTGAGCAATTATGATCAAGTGCGGGCGCAGGGTGGGAGAGGATTACTGATCGGGACGAACGGTAATATAACTATTTCATGGGCTGGACATTCTTTTCGTGATTATCTTGTGGCTAGCTACCACGATTATAAGATCTGGCGAAATCCATCTTCATTATATGATGGGTTTTTCAACTATATAAATCCAGCTATTTTATATAGCCCAGCGGGGCAAAAAAAATTAAAAAGATATGGCCGTTCATTCTTATCACATTCATTTGTGCTGAATAGTTTTTTTGGTAATGGAACCAGATCTTCTATTTATGTGTTTCAATTGCAGTACGGTTTGATTGTTTTGGATCCCACTGACGATGATGAATTATTGTGCTTTTGTGATAACACGCCAAATTGGGTTTATATTTCAGGCAATGATGTTTTGCAAAAACGATTGTTGGTTCGAGAAGGACTAAAAGAATTACTGCCGTCTGAGATTGCGCAAAATCCCTATCGCGGAGAACAAGCTGCGGATTGGTATTTGCATTATCATTCTCATCATTCGCGCTGGAAGTTATATGCAAACAATTTATCTGATGGTACACGAGAAATAATAGGCCGATATTATAATAAAGAGAAAATAATAAATTTTTTTGAAAAACATATGGCAATTGTTCATCATCCAAACGGAACCATGGTAATTGAAATTGTTTTGATTTTAATGCGATATCTTAGTGCATGCGTATATTGTGAAACCCTACTGGAAAATTAATTTTAATGGAATAAACAAAAAATGTAACAAATATCGAGGTTTTTATGACAACAACAAATAATATGAAAAATGAAAATGCATTAACAATATCAGTACCTGATACCGAAACAGCTCAAGAACACATTTATAAAAAACCCTCTGTTTTTGTCATTTCTGCATCTCACTTAACCAATCGTGCGCCACCTCGCCCCGCTTTTGACAGTTCTAGAAGTTATTGCTTACAACCCAACAGTTGATCTATATGATTATAATTTGTATTAGAGTCTTAATGTGGATGAAATAAAAGTTTGTGAATCAACTTAAAAAATATACATTAACTATTCGACATAAGATTTGGTATTCACCCCGCTGGCACTACCGATTGATAAAACCATTTTATCGTTCACTACGCGTTAGTTTGCTTTTCATAACCAATGCCCATTATCGTAGTGAGGGAATCAC
>Ga0207150_1005_pt1 | contig 94221 bp, 90 predicted proteins | sample Alteio_BWMinHeat_32_FD_153526 | JGI IMG/M metagenome (GOLD analysis project Ga0207150, IMG submission 153526) | Enriched cells from forest soil in Barre Woods Harvard Forest LTER site, Petersham, Massachusetts, United States -... | ecosystem: Environmental > Terrestrial > Soil > Temperate forest >...
ACCACTTAAATTACCGCTTAAAGTGGTTGTGGCTGTATTTGTATCCGTTAACGTGTTGCCAGAATTTAATGTGCCTGTACCACTTAATGTTAAATTATTCGAACCATTGATTCCAGTATTACCACCGAGCGTAAAATTATTTGTGAGTGTTGCCGTCAAACTTGATTGTAAATTTCCACCATTTAAATTAAGCGATCCTGTTCCCAGAGCATTGGTTGCTACGCCAATTTGTAATGTGCCATTAGTGAGGGTAGTTGTACCAGAATAACCAGAATTATTTGCACCTGAAATCACTAAAGTGCCAGAAGTGTTTTCTGTGATATTACCCGAACCACTTAAATTACCGCTTAAAGTCGTTGTGTTAGTATTTGTGTTAGTTAACGTGTTACCAGAGTTTAATGTACCTGTACCACTTAAGGTTAAATTATTTGAACCATTGATGGTGATATTTCCACCGAGCGTAAAATTATTTGTGAGTGTTGCTGTTAAACTTGATTGTAAATTACCACCATTTAAATTGAGCGATCCTGTTCCCAGTGCATTCGTTGCGACACCAATTTGTAAAGTGCCAGCGGTGAGTGTAGTTGTACCAGAATAACCTGAATTACTTGCACCTGAGATCACTAAAGTGCCAGAAGTGTTTTCTGTGATGTTACCCGAACCACTTAAATTACCGCTTAAAGTCGTTGTAGTCGTATTTGTGTCAGTTAACGTATTGCCAGAATTTAATGTGCCTGTACCGCTTAAGGTTAAATTATTCGAACCATTGATTCCAGTATTACCACCGAGTGTAAAATTATTGGTAAGTGCTGCTGTTAAGCTTGATTGTAAATTTCCGGCATTTAAATTGAGCGAACCTGTTCCCAGTGCATTCGTCGCAACGCCGATTTGTAACGTGCCATTAGTGAGGGTAGTTGTACCAGAATAACCAGAATTACTCGCACCTGAAATGGCTAATATACCGCCGCTGGTATTTTCTGTGATATTACCCGAACCACTTAAATTACCGCTTAAAGTTGTTGTCCCAGTGTTTGTGTCTGTTAACGTATCACCTGAACTAATTGTACCTGTACCACTTAAGGTTAAATTATTTGAACCATTGATTCCAGTATTACCACCGAGCGTGAAATTATTGGTAAGTGTTGCCGTTAAGCTTGATTGTAAATTACCACCATTTAAATTAAGCGCGCTAGTTCCGAGCGCATTCGTCGCAACGCCAATTTGTAATGTGCCAGCTGTGAGAGTGGTTGTACCAGAATAACCAGAATTATTTGCACCTGAAATGGCTAATGTACCGCCGCTGGCATTTTCTGTGATATTACCAGCACCGCTTAAATTACCGCTTAAAGTTGTTGTAGTAGTATTTGTGTCAGTTAATGTGTTACCAGAATTTAATGTACCTGTGCCACTTAAGGTTAAATTATTTGAACCATTGATTCCAACATTACCACCAAGCGTAAAATTATTTGTGAGTGTTGCCGTTAAGCTTGATTGTAAATTTCCGGCATTTAAATTCAGTGCGCCAGTTCCGAGTGCATTGGTTGCTACACCAATTTGTAATGTGCCGTTGGTGAGAGTTGTTGTGCCAGAATAACCAGAATTACTTGTACCTGAAATAGCTAATGTACCGCCGCTGGCATTTTCTGTGATATTACCCGAACCACTTAAATTACCGCTTAAAGTTGTTGTGTTAGTATTTGTATCAGTTAAAGTATCACCCGAACTAATTGTGCCTGTACCACTTAAGGTTAAATTATTTGAACCATTGATGGTAATATTTCCACCGAGCGTAAAATTATTAGCAAGAGCTGCGCTTAAACTTGATTGTAAATTACCGCCATTTAAATTGAGCGATCCTGTTCCCAGAGCATTCGTCGCAACGCCAATTTGTAATGTGCCAGCTGTGAGAGTGGTTGTGCCAGAATAACCAGAATTATCGCTACCTGAAATTACTAAAGTGCCGGAAGTGTTTTCTGTGATGTTACCCGAACCACTTAAATTACCGCTTAAAGTGGTTGTCCCAGTGTTTGTGTCACTTAAAGTATCACCTGAACTAATTGTACCTGTGCCACTTAAGGTTAAATTATTTGAACCATTGATGGTGATATTTCCACCGAGCGTAAAATTATTAGTGAGTGTTGCCGTTAAACTTGATTGTAAATTACCGCCATTTAAATTAAGTGAACCACTGCCGAGTGCGCTACTTGCGGCGCTAATTTGAAGCGTTCCGTTTGATAAAGTTGTGCTACCTGAATATGTATTTGTTCCGGAAATAGATAAAGTACCGCTGCCTTGTTTCGTGAATGCATTCAAATTACTCATGACTCCGCTGATGCTACTGCTTGCGCCAGCGTTTGTTATTGTCAAATTGTGATTACCACCGGAAACGGCAGCCATTGTGATATCACTTGTTGTGCTTGTGAAATTGCTATTTGCACCGAGTGTAATATTGTTAGTCCACGTTTGTGAATTTGTAGTTGTTACATTTCCGTCAACAGTTGCTGTGCCACCACCGTTTACGGTAATGCTGGTTAATGAGGTTGTTGCACCAATTGCTGCAGATAGGGTAGTGGTGCCGCTGCTAGTCAGCGTAAGCGTTCCAAGTCCGTCAACGGTTGAATTAAGATTGATATTTCCACTACCGGAATTAATCGATAGATTTTGTGAATTTGCACTAGCTGCAGTGATTGCATTTGAAAAAGTAACCAATCCACCGCTGGTATTGACAGTAGTGCTTCCTGAAAGTTGTGTATTTCCAGTCGCTGTAAACGCAGCATTACTGGTTGTATAAGTGCCATTTAATTGTAGTGCATTTGTGTTACTACTTGTTGCAGTGTAACTTTGTAAACCGGATGTTGTTGCACTAGCGCCTACATTCGTTGTCGCTGCACTGACTGAAATACTTTTTAATGCAGTGGTTGCTCCTAAATTTGCGCCTAAAGTAAATGAACCTGCTGTTGTATTCGCGGAAAGATTAAATGCACCATCCATTGCATTATTCAATGTAATATTTCCAGTTGCGTTGAGCGTCAATGATTTTCCAGTGCCTGTTAAAGAAAGCGCTGTGTTAAATACAATGTTATTATCAGCTTGTAACGTAAGTGTATTCGTGTTTCCGCTTGACCAATTGGTTTGTAGTCCGTTAACGCCGCTTACCGTAATATTTCCTGCGCCTGTGCCTAATGCATTTGATGTGGTTACTAAAATATTGGCACTGTTGAGTGAGGTACCAAGATCACCGGAATTTAAATTTGAACTAATGACAGGTGTAATAGCATGCCAAGTGCTGCCGAGTTGCACTGCTGTTGTGAGACAACCATCGCAAATGGTGATATCTGTTGGATCTAGCAACCATTCGCCTGTTTTACCAAAAGGTGCGAGGAGATCCACATGACTATTTGCAATATCAAGATATGCCTTGCTTGATGTTTCAATAAAACCACCGTCACCGCTTAATGCACCGCCGCGTGCAATCGCTGTGCCATAAAAACCAGTCGCTTCATTTGACCATACGATGATTTTTCCACCATCGCCCTGATCAAGTGCGCTTGCATTTAAATATGCGCCAGGTTCAACGACAGTTTGAGACGCAGTTGGCAGAAGTCCAGTGCCGTGAATATCACCGCCTAACAAAATTTGACCTCCGCCTGCGCTACCACTTGCATTAAAAATTGCAGTCGATTCGACAAGAATTTCTCCGCTAGAAACTGCGATTTTTCCGCCAGTTTGATTGGGTTGTGTTTTTCCAGAAACATCAACTGTACCTGAAATAATAATTTCTTGATTATCACTACCAGAAAGAATAATTTCACCGTTTTGATTATTGGAAACAGAACGAGCAATCGTAATGCCTTTTAAATTAATTGCATTATCTAGTATTTGTTGCGCTTTTTTAGCTGAGATTAATATCTTTCCACCGTCAGCGATGAGTGTGCCATTTTGGCTGATCGAATTTTTTTGATTATTTTGTTCTGAAAGACCATCTGTCACTGCAAAATTGATTAATTGATCGCCATAAAAATCAAAGACGAAACTTTTTCCTGATGCAAGAATAATATTTCCAAGACGTGCTTCAATGGTTCCATTATTTTCAACACCTGTTCCAGTAAGTGCGACGAGACCATACTCAGCTGCGCGAATCAAGCCGTCATTAATAATGGAAGCATTTGTTTTGCTTGATTCATCAAAAATAAATTTTCCAGATAAAAAATTCCGATCAGAGATATTAGATGTTGATGCAATAATGCCTGATACATCTACTTTTGCAGTAGGTCCAAAATAAATGCCGGATTGATTAACTAAAATAATTTTCCCATTTGCTGTTAACAGACCAAATATTTGTGATGCACCTTGATATGGATTAATACGATTTAATGTCACAGATTGTTTATTGGGTTGAATAAATCGAGTCACTTCATTAGGTGCGATATTAAAACTATCCCAATTAATAATCGCATTGTTAGAATTTTGTTTGATATTTGTTTCGGCAGAGGAGGGGTGTGTAATTTGAGCATCACCTGAAGCGACATTGCCACCTTCTGGGTTTCCGAGAGCAGAAGAAAAAAATAAAAAGGCAATTGAACCCGCAGTTATTTTTTGCAGTAACAAAAATCCATTTATTTTTACAGTAGGCTTTTGCATCATTTTGTACCTACTCGTACGTCATCCTATTATTTTACACCCTATAATGATTGAATTTTTTTTCGTAACCTAATGATTTATTTGTTATATTTTTTTGTTTATTTTTAAGAAGTTACTTTGGATAAAATAGTCTTATTTTTCAGTACAAAACGCGTTAAAATAATAAAATGAATTCTTTAAATAAACGTAAAAATAGAATTTTAATTATCGAAGACGAGTATATTACTGCAATGGATTTGCAGAATAATCTTGAAAGTCGAGGATATGAGGTTGTCGGTCGAGGTGACTCAGGTGAACAAGCCATTCAACTGGCTGAAGAATTAATGCCAGATTTAATCCTGATGGATATTTCATTGAATGGCAAAATGAAGGGTACAGAAGCAGCGTGTCTTATTCGCAGTAAACATAATATTCCGGTGATATTCATTACTGCCTATACTGATTTAAATACGATTGCGCATGCAAAACAATCTTATCCATACGGATATATTACCAAACCATTTAATATTCGTGATTTAAGTATAGCAATTGAACTGACATTACATCGATTAAAAATGGAAACTCAATTTGAATTTGAAACGCAAAAAGTAAAAAATGAATTTTTAGCAAATATGTCACATGAAATTCGAACGCCATTAAATGGTATTATAGGATTCGCGAAATTACTTTCTAATGATGATCAACTAACAGATAAACAACGTGAATATCTTCATGATATTTTGTCATCATCAGAATATCTTTCAGAGTTGATTAATAATATTTTAGATTTTTCTAAAATTGAATCGGGAAAAATTGAATTTCATCCGGAACGTATATCCATTAAAAAAATTATTAAAGATGTTGCTGATTCATTTTTATTGGATACGAAAAATAAAAATATTAAATTAAATATAGAAATAATTGATTTAGATGAAGTGAATATTGATCCTATAAGATTTAAACAAATGCTTTATAATTTTATTTCTAATGCGATTAAATTTTCTAATCATAATAGTGATATTGATATAAAAGCTTATCCTAAAAATGATCAATTTTTTCGAATTGAAGTGAAAGATTATGGAATAGGTATTCACAAGAATGATATAAAAAAACTTTTTAAACCATTTTCTCAGTTGGATTCAAGTGCTAGTAAAAATTATCCAGGCTCGGGACTTGGGCTTGCATTGACGCGTCGATTAGTGGAAGGCCAGGGAGGAAAAATCGGTGTTGAAAGTGTTGTCAATAAAGGGAGTCTTTTTTACGCTGTGCTTCCTTGTGGTTGAAGCTATTATTTTTGTGCGTGTTCAGTCTTTGCAAGTTCTTTATTGAGGGTATAACTTAACACTGTTCTAATCGCCACAATACAAGCAACTATACCGACAGTATAATAATCCGGCGCGGTCGTTGTGCTAATGAGATCAGCCGCTATAATAAATTCTAATCCTAAAAGTAATATTCTTGCTAATGAAAGTCTGATGGCATTTGTATCATCAGATAATTTTTTATCGTTTTTTTCTGTGAGATCAATTTTAAGAAATCGATATAAAGCAACAAGCACACCAAATAAAATGATTAGGATCCCAGCAATCGAGATGCTTTTTTGAATATAGATAAGAAGCATATGAAGATATAGCATAATCATGATCATTCCTTTGAATTGAAACAGCATACGTGATTCATTTGCAAGGAACAACCGCCAAAAAACTAGGACTGATAGTAGGAGCTATCACGCAATTTAAATCTATTAACGGATAACAGAATCTCTTCTCTTTACCCGTCGCTGCAACTTTGATATTCCGTTGTAAAAATCTTTCTATCATCCTATGATCGTTCCTTTGGTTTGAATCTTTCAAGGAGAGAAAATCGTATGCTGAGGAATCCTTACTTCGTTGATGGAAACAGTGTTTTATTAACTTCTTTTGAAAATTTTGTCGAAAAAAATTTACATTATCATTCACTGTCATTATCGGGCGAACTATCTGTTTCTCAAGAATTTGAGGCGCTTCATCGAGAATTATTATTATTTCACTGTGATGATCTCCTTGTGCATGGAAAAAATGGCAGCTTTGCATTGCTTGAAGATAATCATTTTCGTATCATCTTGGACGACCAAATTATCAACCGTGAAGTCATACTACCAAACAGGCGTTATTTTGTTGTCAATGAACGAATTGATTACCTTGCAACGTTAACTTTTTGGAATGAATTAAATCTCTGTCAGCTTGACCCAGATGATAAAGTGTCAAATTACCCTGCTGTCAGCAAAGGAATGGAGCAATTTGCGCATGAAAAAAGTGTTCCATTTACTGCGGCGATTAAACATCTCATTGAAACTGCTGATGTCAGTATTGAAGAAAAAAATAAACTTGTCCAACATGTTCTTAAACTAAAAAATATAAATATTAATACAACTGTTTTGAATGCATTGATAAATAATATGCCATCAGGCATTCAACAAGAAGAAAAACATGATTCTGATGATGTTTATTTACAAAAAAGTTTTGAACATGCGATTACCGAAATAAGAAACGGTCTTAAGCCTTATGTCCAGCTTCCTCAATTTGAATCATTTTTGAGTGGAGTATTCTACAATAATTTTTTACGTCGAAAAAAACAAAATCATATTCGATATTATTTATTTAATTTAAAAACTAATAATGAGTTACAAAATCGCTCGAATCTCATCAAGGCGACAGTTGAATTTTTAATAGAGATCATTAATATTTCATTAGATAAAAACAAGCAAATGTTTCCTAAAGGCGGTGAAAGTGCAAAAGCCATCATTCAAACATTTGAAAAAGTATTTGGAAGCTATATTCTACCCTCTTTCGAGCAACTTCAGCATGATGAAGAACAGCTCAGAATTGAACATAAAGATGCATTAGATTCATCAACAAAACCTCTGATTTCACCAGAGTTCAATTAAGGAGTGATTATGTATTTTGAAAATTATGAAACTAATCTCACATTAAAAACGGATTATGGCCGACCAAAAATGATAGAACATCTTCCCATTTCGGTTTCAGGTCAGTTAAAAATAGCTGAATCAATTCATGAGTTACAAAAAAAACATTTATATTTTTTATATGATGATATTATTTTAAATGGTGAAGAAGGTTGTTTTAGTATTGAATCTGATGCTGTTGATAATTCAGTACGCATTATTTTAGATGATCAGCTCATAAAACCGCATCATCTTTTGATGAATCGTTTATATTGTGTTGAGAATAATAAAATTAACTATCATAAAACACTTCAATTTTGGAATGCGCTTAATCAATATGCTGAAAATATTGATGGTCCTCTTTATGAATATCCTGTTATTTCACAAAAGATGCGCCATTTTATCGGTGAGAATAAAATTGAATTTACAAAAGCGATTATTCATCTGATTGAAAATTCAAATTGTACTCTTTCTGAAAAAAGGAATTTAGTGGATGCAGCATTGGCTTTAAAAAATCCAAAAATAGATCATACTAAATTAACTATTTTATTAAACCATTTATCACAAAAAGAGGATCATGAAGAAAAATTTGAAAGACAAAATGATCAATTTTATTTGGATGAAAGTCTACGTTTTGTTATTGATTCAATCATAGATGGCGTCAAACCTTATCTTGAATTGACACCATTTTATATGACATTTTTTTATGACAATAATCTCAGAAAAGAAAAGCAAGATTGTTGTCAATTATTCATCGAAATTCTAGCTTATCAAAAAGATAGTTTAACGAGAGAAACATTCCTTGAGAGGCGAGATGATTTTTTAATTGATATGTGTAATCTTTCACTTGATTATAAAATTGATTTTAATGATTCTAAGGGCGGTGAAAGTTATAAATTAATTCAATCAACTTTAGATCGCGTGTTAGGTATTCAGAATGGAAGTGCTAGATTGCATACATTAGCTGCCATCGAAAGCAAGAAAAGAAAGCCTGACATCTCATACTATGATGAAAATGGGTATCGTAAAATCGAAACTGAAGAAGCTATTTTGCCCCAATGGATCTCCTATCCTTTCTGATAAGGCTTGATAAAAATTTTGTAAATGGTAGTGTAGTGTCCTACTGAGTTGAGGCAGCACTATGTCATACAAAGAAACAAACTACGTCGCTAAAGCGGCTAATGCCCAGGGCTATGTCGACTACATGCCAGCTGAAAATGAAGTTTGGCAAACATTGATTACGCGACAAATGGATATTATTCAAAATCGTGCTTGTGATGAATTTATCGAAGGCCTGAGGTTGCTTAATTTACCCCTCAATCGCATACCTCAATGCCAGGAAGTGACGGATGCGCTTCACAAATCGACAGGTTGGGGGCTTGAACCTGTGCCAGCGCTCATTCCTTTTGATCAATTTTTTCAATTGCTCGCGAATAAACGTTTTCCAGCTGCAACCTTCATTAGGACGATGGAAGAATTGGATTATTTAAAAGAACCCGATATTTTCCATGAGGTGTACGGTCATTGTCCCCTCCTCGCTTTTCCTGAGTATGCGGAATTCATTCAACACTGTGGCAAGTTGGGTATTAATGCAACGTCCAAAGAAAGAGTCTTAATCGCGAGGCTTTTCTGGTATACCATTGAATTCGGTTTGATCAAAACAGATAAAGGCTTACGCGCTTATGGCGGTGGTATTTTATCATCCATCAGTGAAACGGTTTATGCGATCGATAGCCCTAAACCCAAACGTATTCCTTTTGATTTGATGACGGCACTTCGAACACCCTATCGGATTGATGAAATTCAACCACTCTACTTTGTATTAAATGATTTCCATCAACTTTATGAATTAATGAATATTGACTTGATGAAATATATTCGCCAAGCGCATATTGAAAATGAATCAGGTCCAAACTCTGCGTGTTGAGGAAAAAGAAATGACTGAATTACAAAATAAACGTTGTCTTCCCTGCGAAGGTGGTGTGGAAGCTTTATCACTCGAGGCTGCGCGTCAATTGTTGAAAAATATACCATCATGGGAAATTGTGTCAGAGGGTAAAATGATTTCGCGTCGTTTTAGTTTTCGTAATTTTTATCATACGATGGGGTTTGTGAATGCCATTGCATGGATTGCGAATCAAGAAAATCATCATCCTGATATGGAAATTGGTTTTAATTATTGTCTCGTGCGTTATCAAACTCATGCGATTAATGGTTTGTCCGAAAATGATTTTATTTGTGCCGCTAAAATTGATTTATTAGAACGGAAGCCATAAATGAGTGCAAAAACTCAATTTCCTGCGCACCCTTTATTCGACACAATTGATCACATCAAGCAGCAAACTTCACCTGAAAGTTTGTCGGATATTTTTAAAAATGATTTTTTACAGGCCAAAACTTTTTTGCAAAGTTATAACGGCAATGATGCAACGTTTAACGCTTATCGACGCGAAGTTGAACGTCTTTTGCATTGGTCATGGCTTGTCGCGAAAAAATCAATTCGTGATCTCAGGCGTACAGATATTGAAGCTTATGTACATTTTTGTCAAAATCCGCCGGTTGAGTGGATTGGTATACAAAAAACAACACGATTTATTGAGAAAGAGGGTGTACGTTTTCCGAATCATGAATGGCGCCCCTTTGTTGCAACTGTTTCAAAAGCGGCATTTCGTCGAGGCATCTTACCTGATCGACATAAATATCTTCTTTCAGCAAAAGCATTAAGAGAAATTTTTACAGTCTGCAGTAGCTTTTATCATTTTTTAATTCAAGAAGATTATACTGAAGTCAATCCAGTGCAACATGTTCGTCAAAAAAGTCGATATTTTTTAAAAATACAAGGCAAACCGAAAATACGTCGATTGTCAAATCTGCAATGGAATTACGTTATTGATACGGCCGAAAAGATGGCTGTACAAAATCCTATAAAACACGAAAAATCATTTTTCATTATGACTGCGTTATATTCTATGTACCTTCGGATTTCTGAACTTTCAGCGAGCCTGCGCTGGACACCGCGTATGTGTGATTTTTACCGCGATCAAGATAATTTATGGTGGTTCAATGTTATTGGAAAAGGGAATAAACAACGTCAAATTGCGGTGAGTGATCAAATGTTAAATGCGCTAAAACGATGGCGACAACATTTGAATCTGACACCGCTTCCCTCACCTATTGATGATGTGCCTTTATTGCCTAAAATGATTGGTAAAGGTCCTATTAAATCAACCAGCCATATCCGTAAAATTGTGCAACATTGTTTTGATCATGCCATTGAGCAATTGAAGCAGGATGGCTTTAATGAAGATGCAGATGCGTTACTTGAAGCAACGGTTCACTGGTTGCGACACACAGGTATTTCAGATGATGTCAAACGTAGACCTCGTGAGCATGTGCGAGATGACGCAGGTCATAGTTCAAGTGCGATTACCGATAAATATATCGATATTGAATTGCGCGAACGTCATGCCACAGCAAAGAAAAAGCCTGTGAAGGAAGATGATTAATTGACAATCGACGAAAAACAGGCGGCCTGATCTTTTACATTTTTTTTAAAACATTACGGTAAACCCTAATGTCATCGTATTTTCACCGCTGTTTTTTATAAAATTTTTATATTGACCATAGTTTTGTTGATTTTCATATTCAGCAAAAATGTTGAATCCTGGCATCAAGCGATAATAAGGACGCACGATATAACGCATTTGATTTAAGCCGCTACCGATAGAATCTTGCATAACAGTTTTTGTAGCTACAATTCCACGAATACCTAATCGAATTAAAAAATTATTTGTAATTTGTGTGTCACGTGATAATTCAATGTCTAATTTTGCGCTACCCCGGTGATAGTAACCTCTTACATCTGTGTCAATAAAATACGGCATTAATCCTTCAAGACCAAAACCCGGTTGCCAATACGGTTTCATCGCAGGTCTATAAAAATAATTTGCGCCACCTTTAATTGACCAAAATTGACTAATCAAATGCCAATAAAAAATATCAAGATCAGCATTATCAACTTTCCCTTTTTTTATTTCAGCGTCGTTAGAAAATAATTCGAGTTTATTGTAATCAGATCCGTATAAACCTTTGTATGAAAGTCGTTGTGTATTATGAAATGGATCAGCGCCTATATCTAAAAATGTTGAAAGCCAAATACCCGCATGATGACCCATGGGATGATCAACTAAAGTGAGATCAATAGGTCTGATTTCATCTACACGCACAATGGGACGATTAAAAAACTGGGTATATTTAACAGTATGTTGTGGAGCAATTTTATTATTAATAATATCTATTAAAGTTGAATATTGATAAATACGCGACATGCCAGATGCCATGTGGTAAATCATATGGCAATGAAAAAACCATTGACCACTTGCATCCGTATCTACATCTGCAACGACAGTACTGCCAGGTGGTATTTCTATGGTATGTAATAAAGGATCATATGCACCATGACCATTTCTTAAAATAAACCAATGTCCATGAATGTGCATGGGGTGATACATCATGGTGTCATTTATAAAAATAATGCGATAACGTTTTCCTGGTTGTAAAAGAATGGGTTTTGCTTGATATTCTGTTAAACCATTTATCATCCAAATGAAATGATTCATGTATCCAAATAATTCTAATTTTATGATTCCCGCAATCGATTTATTGGGATTATTTGTTCTAACTTTTGCAATGAGATTTTGATATTTTGTACCAAAGGTAACGTCATGCATTTTTTTATCGTGAAAAATTGTATCTCCCAACACGTTAGGCTCTGTCGGCATATTCATATGCATATGTGAAACATGCATCTCATTATTCATGTCATGATTCATGTCCATGTGAGTCATTTTCATGCTTGATGTCATATTCATTTTGCTATGATTTGAGTCATGCATCATGTTTTCCATCATGTCTCGTGTCACAGGTTTTGGTTCTGGGAATGGCTGAATAGCATTTAAATGGATCGATTGATTAGGATGTGTTGTTAGCACACCTAAGGCCACACCCACAGTGTCTGATGATTCTGCATAAATAATATAAGGTTTATCTTGATTTATTTTGACAATGACATCATATGTTTCACCGGGTGCAATACTAAAATAATTAACGTCATATGGTTTAATATCATTTCCTTCGACATGCACTATTCGCATGTGAGCGCCTGGTATTTTCACACGAAAAATTGTTTCAGCACTGGCGCCAATAAAACGTAAACGAACAACATCTCCTGTTTTTACAGGTGCAATCCATGGATGTGATTTTGTTCCACCATTGAGTAGAAATGCATCGTATGCAATATCATTGATGTCATAGATACTCATGCGCATTTGTTGCATCATTTTATAATCGTCTATTAAATTTATTCGCTCGTTTGCATCTGCTTTTTGATAGTCACGAATAAATTTTGTAAGTGATGGTTGAAGTGGAAAATTGGGAGAATAATAATCGCCATCTTTTTTTAAATTTGCCAAAATGTGTTCGGGATGTGTGTTGCTCCAATCAGATAAAACGATGACATAATCTTTGTTGTATTGATAAATTGGCTTTTGAGGTGGATCAATAATCAATGCGCCGTATAATCCTTGTTGTTCTTGTAATCCTGAGTGTGAATGATACCAGTATGTTCCAGCTTGCATTAATTTAAAATGATATTGAAAATGTGATCCTGGCTGAATACCGTGTTGCGTCACACCCAGCACACCGTCCATTTGCCAAGGCACTAAAATGCCATGCCAATGAATCGCCGTTTCTTCATTTAATGTATTGTATACATTAATTGTGACATCATCGCCTTGTTTAAAATGTAATGTTGGGCCAGGAATTTGATGGTTAACCGCAATCGCATTGACAGATTTTCCTGCAAAATGCACGGTTTTATAACCGATAGTCAAATGAATGACGCGATGTGCTGCATAAGTATATTCGAAGCTGAATAAACTTAAAAAAAATATGTAAAATATTTTTTTCATTATAGATAAATTAGCTCGGTGTTTTTTCAATATCACTGGCATAAAAATATGCGTTACCATTTTTGTGTTTAGCATAATACATCGCAAGATCAGCGGTTCGTTCAAGTTCTTCTGCTGTGGTACCATCTTCTGGGTAAATACTGATGCCTATACTAAACGAAGAGCGAATTTCTATGTTTTTTTCTTTCATGGGTTCGCTCAAAATTTTTAAAAGTTTTTCAGCAATCATATTGATAATAATTCTTTCGTTGATCGTTGTTAAAATAATAATAAATTCATCGCCAGCTAACCGAGCAGCAACATCTGAGTCTTGAATGATTTTTTTCAATTGTTTCGAAACATGTTTTAAAAAAGCGTCACCAATTTCATGCCCGTAATTGTCATTAATATGTTTAAATTTATCGCCATCTAAAAAAAGTAATGAAAATCCTGTGCCGGATTGCTCTGATTTTTTAATTAATTTATGTAACACTTCAGTAAAGAACATTCGATTGGGTAAACCAGTTAAATTATCATAATAAGCTAATTGTCGTAATGAATGTTCATCTTTTTTCATTCTATATTCAACGGCTTTTTGTTCGTTGACTTCTTTAAATAAATTTTTATTGAGCTCGACCAAGCGTTCGAGTTTTTCAGTGCGTTGCGAAATGCGTTTTGTTAATTGTTCTTGAGTTAGCTCAATGAGTTCTAGTAATGAATTTAACGCATATACCATGCTAGTTAATTCATCCTGACCTGAAATTGTGATACGTTTTGAAAATTGTGCATCACGTTTGATGTCAACAACTTGATCGCTAACATTGATTAATCGATCGAGAATAAATGATTTCAGTAGATACCAAACAAGTGTCGTAATGCCAATGCCCAACAAAATGATCGCAAGTAGAAAATAGCGAATTGTTTTTATACCTTCGATGTAGAAATCACGTTTTTCTGCAATTTTCAACATTGCAATGGGTCTATTATTTACATCTTTAATTGGGGAATAGCCATAAATAATTTTATTATTTTCTGGGGCGAAAAATGTTTCTCCTTTTGAGGCAAATTGATAGGCTTTTAGAGTGAGTGGATCTGATTGTGTGATAGGGAATGAATAAAATGTAACAGGCAATTGAACGCTACGAGCTAAATTTTTAAGATGTGAGAAGTTAAAAATAAAACCCATCAGAAAAATACCGTCACTGGGTCCGCTGCCATTACTTTTGTATATACTTGAAGCGGTATAAATAAAATAACCCAGCGGTGTATGAATAATGCCAGATGCAGTTGGATTGTGATCATTGAGATGGTTAAAAATGCCATTGCTTTGGATGCTATTCAACAAATCATTTGGGGCAGGGTCAAATTGTTGACGGATTAAATCATAATATCGTCCATAATAAAATTGATGTTTGGTGTCATAAACAAAGATGGCATTGAGTTTTGCATTCTGAAATGATGTTGCGTCGAAGTTGGATGTGATGAAATGTTCATCCTTTTGTTTCATAAATGCATAAGCATCATCCCACAATGCCCAATTGACGATAAGTATTTCGAGAGAATGCTTTAAATTTTCAAATGCAAGATTGACTCGATGCAGATTCGAATCCACTTCTAAATTTTCAAGTTTAATGAAATTCGCGGATAAAAATATTTTGGAAGCGGAATAAATCATCAAAGAAATGACAATCCACATCCCTGTTAAAATCAAAATGACTTTTTTACTTAATTTCATAATGACAATCCCTGATCATTATAAATATTCTACATATATTTTTTAAGAATAGCTTCTATCCCAGCTGCTTTTGCAATAGTAAGAAGTTTTTGAGAAATGCCTTTCAGTTGATAGGTTTTCTGATGATTTTCGGCATATCGAATATATTCGAGAATCAAAGCAAGTGCAGCGCTGCTAGATGATTTTACATCAGAAAAATCAATTACATGTATTGTGTCCCGTGTTAACAAGGGGACACTTTGTTGCCAAATCAAGGGCACTGTCGTGAAATCTAAGTGCCCGTTGATTAATAAAGCATCTTGTTTCGAAGAAACAGTCGCATTCATTTTAACTATTCGCATCTGCTTGTTCGTTATCATGATTGTGCCGCTTTAAGACTTGAATTAAATCAGCCATGTTGCTATGACTGAGTTGATCAGAGAATTGTGAGCGAAAACTTTCTAACATACTCACCCCTTCAACGTTTAAATCATATAATTTCCATCCACCACCTGTTGAAATCATTCTGTAGGTAACAGAAATGGGTGGACCATCTTGGCTATTAATTTGACTTTCTACAGTCACAGCAGATTTACCTGCATAACCACCATGGATTGGGAAAAAATCAACGGTTTGGTCTTTGTATTGTGCAATGGCTGAAGCATAGGTGCGAATTAAGGTCGTTGTGAATTCTTTTTGAAATGCAGAGCGCTGGGCTGAGGTCGCTGAATTCCAAGTTTTGGGTGGTAATACGCGTTTCGACATTTCTGTGAGGTCAGCATGTGGGACGATGTATCTCCCTGCGAGTGAATAAACAAGTCCTGGATTTGTTTTAAGGGTTGTTTTATTTTTCTTTAAACTTGCAATCATTTGATCGGCAACAGAACGCAATACTGCAACTGGATCAGATTGTGCTATCGCAATACTCATTCCGATGAGTGCGAAAATTGAAACAAATGCAACAACTATTTTTTTCATACATTTCCCCTTTTTCATTAATGCGAAGTAACTGATTTTTGATCAGATGATGGATGTGCTGCTTTATTAATATTAAAAATAAATTGACCAATTAATTTTTCTAAAATCATGGCGGAGTGTGTGTCTGTGATTTCGCTGCCATTTTCAAGAAATGTTTGGCTGTACATCGGTGTCAGTGCAATATAATTATCGCCAAGCAAGCCGGCTGTTAAAATAGCGGCTGAAGAATCATCTGGGATTTGATTCATTTTTTGATTGATATTCATTGTGACAATCGCTTTGAATGTTGTTGTGTCAAGATGAATGCTTGAGACTTCGCCGACATTGACGCCATCAATCTTAACGGCAGATCTAATTTTGAGCTGACCGATGTCATCAAATGCCGCAGTGACTTGGTAAGTTTTGGTATCGAAAAAACTGGTTAAACCGCTCACACGAAAAGCCAATATCAACAAGGCTGCAAAAGCCGTTAATAAAAAAAGACCGACGCCAATTTCGATCGTCCGTTGGGATAACATTACCAGCCCCCTATCATCATTGCTGTCAATACAAAATCAAGACCTAAAACGGCTAACGAAGAATACACGACGGTGCGTGTGGTTGCATTCGCAATCCCCGACGAAGTGGATTCAGAAAAATAACCTTGATGAACAGCAATTAGTGTAACAACAAAACCAAAAACAACACTTTTGATAATACCATTTACAACATCTAATCGAAACTCTACTGATGATTGCATGTTTGACCAAAAGGTCCCTGGATCAAAGCCTAACCATTGTACGCCAACTAACCATGCGCCATAAATAGCAGTGACATTAAAAATTAATGTCAACAACGGTAATGAAACAAAACCACCCCACAGACGTGGTGAAATGATACGTTGAATGGGATCTACGGCCATCATTTCCATACTTGAAAGCTGTGCTGTTGCTTTCATCAAACCAATTTCAGCAGTGAGAGCGGATCCTGCTCGACCAGCAAATAGAATGGCTGTTACCACAGGTCCCAGTTCACGTAAGACACTCAGAGCAACGAGAGGACCTAGCTCCATTGAGGCACCGAATTTTGCAAGCGTGTGATGTCCTTGTAAAGCAAGAACCATGCCAATAAAAAGCCCAGAAACGACGATGATACTGAGTGATAACACGCCCTCAGCAAAAATTTGTTGTAATAAAGCGGGAAATCCTCGAAAAGGTTTAGGTAAGCGAAATAAAATACGAAATAATAATTGACCTGATTTACCCCAATCTCTCACGATGACTAAACCTAATCGTCCAATAGAAGCAGTACGTTCAAACATCATGCGTTCCTCTGAATAAGTTCATCGGCAATTGCGGGTGCAGGATAATGAAATGGCACAGGACCATCGGGCAATCCTTGCAAAAATTGTTTCAGTTCATCAGATCCATCTTCCATAATGGTTTTAGGTGTTCCCTGCCCAATGACTTTTCCACCCGAAATGACGTAGACATAATCAGCGATTGAAAGTGTTTCTTGTACGTCATGAGAAACGATGATACTTGTTAACCCCAACGCTTCATTCAAAATGCGAATCAGTCTAACTAAAACGCCCATAGAAATGGGATCTTGTCCGGAAAAAGGTTCATCATACAAAATCAGTTCTGGGTCCAATGCGATAGCGCGTGCCATGGCGACACGTCTTGCCATACCGCCTGAAAGCTCGCCAGGCATGAGATGGATTGCCCCGCGCAAACCAACCATATTAAGCTTCAGTAAAACAATGCTGTGAATCATGCTCTCAGTCAATTGAGTATGTTCACGAAGCGGAAAAGCGACATTTTCAAATACATCAAGATGAGTAAATAATCCACCGGTCTGAAATAACATGCCCATTTTATGGCGTAAGCGATAGAGTTCTGTTTGATTTAGGCGATGAACATTTTTATCGGCTACGATGATTTTGCCTGCTGATGGTCGTAATTGTCCGCCAATCAATCGAAGCAAAGTTGTTTTGCCTGTTCCGCTGGGCCCCATAATGGCAACGACTTTTCCACACGGAATAACGATATCAATACCTGAAAAAATGGGCCGACCATTGCGAGAAAAATGTAATTTTTCAATTTCAACTAGGTGATTCATTGTTAAATACTCATTCTCCCGCGCTAAACGAGCATTGTACGGGATGGGCCCTAGTTTTCCAATAACATGCTAGAATACGCAACTCAGTGAGAAGGTGGATGTTTTTATGGAACAAGAGATTAACCGAATTTGTGATCTAGCGCGAGCGGTGATTGATAATGAGCTTGAATCGGTTCGAGCACTTAGATCACGTATTGATGCCAATTTTGCGAAAGCGTGTCGTTATTTGCTGGATTGTCAAGGCAGAATTATTGTGATGGGTATTGGAAAATCAGGCCATATTGCTCGAAAAATTGCAGCAACGTTTGCAAGTACTGGCAGCCCTGCTTTTTTTATTCATCCTGCTGAAGCGCGTCATGGTGATTTTGGTATGATCACAACGAATGATGTGATTCTATTACTCTCGAATTCAGGCGAAACAGAAGAATTATTACATATCATTCCATTCATTAAACGTTTAGGTTTGCCATTGATTAGCCTAACAGGTCAACCGAACTCAACGATTGCTCAAATGGCTACGGTGAATCTTCATACCGGCGTAGAAAAAGAAGCTTGTCCACTGGGATTAGCGCCTACATCCAGCACCACAACAGCGCTTGTGATGGGTGATGCGTTAGCTGTTTCATTACTAGACCGACGCGGTTTCACTGCTGAAGATTTTGCATTGTCTCATCCAGGGGGTTCACTCGGCCGACGTTTATTGTTACGTGTTGAAGAAGTCATGTGTACAGGTTCTGCAATTCCAAAAGTGGATATTGATGCATTATTAAAAACAGCATTGATGGAAATGACAGAAAAAAAATTAGGTATGACAACTGTGATTGATGGCAATGAAAAGTTAGTCGGTATTTTTACAGATGGTGATGTACGTCGTGCTTTCGATCGTAATGCAGATGTACATAAAACACAGATTAGCGAAGTCATGACACGCAATCCCAAGGTGATTTCATCTCATATGTTGGCTGCAGAAGCACAAAAAACCATGGAACAATTTTGTATCACATCTTTAGTGGTGACGGATGATGATCAGAAACCCATCGGTGTTGTACATATGCATGACTTGATTCGTGCGGGACTTGCCTGATGAATTTTCCTATTGAAAAAGCCAAAAAAATTCGCTTACTCATTTTAGATGTGGATGGTGTGTTAACATCGGGACGACTTTACTACGGACCTAACTCACTACGCATGCTTGATTTTCATATTCAAGATGGATTAGGAATGAAGTTGCTACAAAAATCAGGCGTTGAAATTGCTATCATTACATCGCGCACATCAGATGCTGTGACGGAGCGCATGGCAGAATTAAATATTAAATATGTTTTTCAAGCTCAACATGAAAAAATCATTGCGTATGAATCTTTAAAAAATACATTACAGTTGAGTGATAAAGAAATTGCTTGTATGGGCGATGATCTGCCTGATTTGCCCTTATTGAGACGTGTGGGTCTTTCCGCAACTGTTGCCAATGCACCTAACATTATTCAACAACAGGTTGATTGGATTTCAGAAAAAAATAGTGGTGATGGAGCGGTGCGAGCGTTGTGTGAAGCATTGATGCAAGCTCAAAATACGTGGGATGCTATGATGAAACCATTTTTGCAGGCATGATGATGCAGATAATTTCTTTTCGAAATGTTTCTGTGATGCTACTTCTAACAGCAGCTTTAGCTTGTTCTGCATGGTCTATTTTTTTAACACAAGCGACTTCAGATACGGTTAGCCCCGCTGTATCAACACAACCAGATGCTTTTATGAAGCAAGTTGTTGCGATAATGTTGAGTCGTTCGGGTGCACCGACATTGCGAGTCGAATCGCCGAGCATGACACATTATACAGACAATGATTCAACACAGATTGAAACTCCACACGTTGTCATTTATCGTGAGTCGAGTCAACCTTGGCAAGTCGATGCAAAACACGCTGTTGCGACACATGGATTGAATACAATACATTTTTCTGAGCATGTCGTTTTACATCATCCGAATGATTCTGACACAACGGACACAACGCTTTTGACGGAAGGATTAACTGTTTTTCCTGATACAGAAAAAGCTGAAACGGATTTACCTGTCACTATTACGCAGCCTAATGCCATGATGCAAGGGATTGGAATGCTGAGTGATTTGAAAGAAGGAACCATTCGACTACTGACACAAATAAGGGGACAGTATGTACCAGATGCGTAAATGGATTTATATTTTTATGCTGTCAGGAATTGCATCTTACGCTTTGGCTTTGCCAAACGATACCACACAGACTATGCACATTGTTGCGGATGCTTCTTCTTTTAATTATCACACTGGCATGTCTCAATACGACGGTAACGTTCATATCACTCAAGGTGCTGCTCAGTTAACTGCAGATCGACTCATTACTCACAATAATTCCTCTCACAAAATTCAAGAAGCGATAGCATACGGTTTTCAACATCAAGCTGAATATTGGACGCGATTGAAAGCGAATGATCCTTTGTTGCATGCCATTGCGGATGTCATTCATTTTTATCCTCAGAAATCATTAGTGATTCTTGAAGGTAACGCTAAAGTGGTTCAAGGAGATAATACTTTTGATGGACCCGTTATTATCTACAATATCCAAAAGCAAACGGTAACAGCCCCACCCTCGAAATTAGGTCGTGCGACCGTTGTCATCAATCCGGATAATCCTACTTCATGAATATTTTGCGCATTGAAAAAATCAGCAAGCAATATAAAGACCGCCAAGTTGTCAAAAGTGTTTCATTAGACATTCATCCTGGTGAAATTGTCGGATTACTGGGCCCTAATGGTGCTGGTAAAACAACTTCATTTTATATTATCGTTGGACTGATTCGTTCAGATCAGGGACATATTTATTTAGATCATCAAGAGATAACAGATTTGCCTGTGCATGAACGTGCGAGACTGGGTATTAGTTATCTGCCGCAAGAAGCCTCTATTTTTCGAAAATTGACAACAGCTGAAAATATCATGGCGATTCTTGAATTGCGTAAAGAACTTTCTTCTGATGATCGAAAAAATTTACTCGAACATTTATTGTCTGAGTTTCACATTACGCATATACGTCATTCGTTAGGCATGACTTTGTCTGGTGGTGAACGACGTCGTGTTGAAATTGCGCGTGCATTAGCAATTAATCCTAAATTTATTTTACTTGATGAACCTTTTGCGGGCATTGATCCAATTTCTGTGATTGATGTAAAGCGAATCATTCATCATTTGCGAGAACGAGGAATTGGTGTTTTGATTACAGATCATAATGTACGTGAAACATTAGATATTTGTAATCGTGCATATATTGTCAATCAAGGTGAAGTATTACATCATGGCACGCCTAAAGAAATCCTTGAGAGCAAACAAGTTCGCGCTGTTTATTTAGGTGAAGATTTTAATCTCTAAAGAGCCATTATGATCGACGAAGATATTACTATCATTAATAAATTAGGATTGCATACCCGCGCTGCAGCAAAATTGGTGAATATTGCGTCGGGTTTTCAAAGTAAAATTGAAATGAAACGTCAGGATACTGGGCAGATCGCAAATTGCAAAAGCATCATGGGGCTTCTTTTGATTGGTGCTGCGAATGGAATGACATTGCGTCTACTTATCTCTGGCGATGATGAGCATGAGGCACGTGAAGCCATTGTGGGTTTGATTAAAAATTGTTTTGGTGAAAATGAGTAATTGACTATGATTAAATTGTACAGTTCACAAAATTTAGTTTTGATTTATCTTATTAAAGAAGAATTGGAAAATCAAAAAATACTGACGATGCTTAAAAATGCTGAACCGCCATTAGGCGGAGAAATTCCACGAGCGATCGCTTGGCCAGAATTATGGATTATGCATGATGAAGATTATCCTACTGCGAAAACTACAGTAGAAAATTTGTTATTGAAACACGCTGATGGAAAAAATTGGCGATGTGCACATTGTGAAGAAACGAATGAAAGCCAATTTACTATTTGTTGGAAGTGTGAAATGTCACGCTTTTAGTCCCATCCGCTCCAATGATCAGTGGGATCCAGAAATAAAATTTTTTTACTGGATGCCACCGCGCTGCGTGCGCGATGCGCACTTGCGGCTGGCAGCTGACTGAGCCGTTACAAAAAATTTAAAAGAAATACAAACGATTTAAAAAATTGCAACAGATCAGTCCTTGTCCAGGATATTCTCAAGAACAACCACGGCCAGAGCGTTTCGAAGCAAGATTGGCTGTCTTCACTGTTTCAAGATATTCTGGTATGGACACATCAGGAATAGGTTGCGCCATATAGACGGAGTAATACAATGCGGAAATTCTATTTCTAAACATATTCAGAAATTTGATTTTTGGCTGATTTTCCCGTTCAAGCTGAGTGTCTTTGTCAAAAAAAGTAAAACCCGAACCCTCTAACGCTTTTACTGGGCGAGAGGCAGCAAGTCCTGTATATTGGTCAGTTGTAAGGCCCAACGCTTCATTTCTATCCAAACCAAAAGCGGCGCGGTTGGTTGTGCGTGCCAGTATAGAATCAGTTTCGTCGAGTCTTCTCTCAGTGAACGGCATCGCTTCCAAGCCCTCAACGCCCTCATGCAGGCAATCATAGCTTTCCCTCAATATGTGAAAAATATTCATTCTATTTAATTCAGGCATGATTTTCTTTAATTTTTCGTAAGGCGCTTTACAATTGCTAGCGGCTTCTAATGTTGCTTTTGAAACTTGACCATCGGGTGAATCATTTTTCCTTGCTTGGTCAAAGATAGTTTTCAATAGTTTGTATTCAGAAAAAACCTTCCTGAATTCCGCGAACCTTTCCAGGTAGATTTTTAATACTTCGAGCCTTTCTGTAGCCAATTCCCCCTGAAAAGCACTTAAAATATCAATTGCATATTCCAGATTCTGCATAAAATCCCGGTCATTTTTCTCCTCTTGCACAGAATCCTGGTCATTTTTCTGCAAGCAAGCCTGAGCAACATCTCCCAAATCATCCAGCGCAGTTTGAATTTTTTCGCTGCATTCAATCTCTTCTTTAGAAAAACCAAATATGATCATTATGACACCCACTAGTTCATTAAAATATCAGAATGTGCGTTGTAGACTAAAACAGGAGTATAAGTCAATAACCAACTCCAATAAGTTCTCGCCAACCCTGACTGATCATGCCGTACCTCACTTAGTGAGGTGTCCGTGAAGTCGGAACTAATACAGATCAGTGCACCCAGTCTTCTATTTTTAAACCATGTACGCGAATAAATTCTTTTTTATTGTTGGTGACTAAAATGGATCCCTGACTTTGAGCATGTGCTGCTATCATCATATCGAGTGAGCCGATGAGAGTTCCCTTTTTTTCAAGCGCAGCTCTAATATGACCGTAATGTTCTGCAGCTTCCTCATCAAACGGTAAAATTTCAAGTGGCGCTAAAAACTCTTCGAGCGCAGTTTTATTCTGTTGGCGATGATGGCTCTTCTCTACGCCATATTGAAGCTCAGCAAGTGTAATTGACGACATGCAAACATCGCCTGGTTTTAAACGCAAGAATTTTTTTATAACGCTTTCAGGTTGTTGTTTGATGATATAAATGCAAATATTAGTATCCAACATGTACTTCATTTGAAAACATCGTCCCTTTCTTGTTGCTTAGGTTGGTTCCTTGTGGCCATAAAGTCATTAGAAAATTTGTGAAGGCTATTGAGCAAAAGCTCCCATGGGTTTTTCAGCGGTAGCATAACAATGCTCTTGCCTGATTTTTTAATATAGACCTCATCACCATCGAATCTAAACTCCCGAGGTAAGCGGACTGCTTGGCTTTGACCATTTTTGAATAACTTAGCTGTTTTCATAGATCACCACGATTAGTATATATTAATAAGTATATACTATTTTTCAGGTTTAGCAAGCGTTTCGATTATATCTTTTTCCACCGCGTGCCTGACTCGCCATCTTCTAAGACGATATTTTCTTTCAGCAAAACATCGCGAATGCGGTCCGCTTCAGCCCAATTTTTGTTAGCTCTTGCTGCATTTCGTGCAGCAATCATTTCTTCAATACGTGATGCATCTCCCGATTGGATTTCACCTTGAGAAAATGTGTTTGGATCTTGTTGTAATAAGCCTAAAATGCCGCCTAAATATTTTAACAAAGCAGCATGCTGTGCTGCGATTTCAAAATGCGTCGTGCGCGATTTTTGAATGTAATGTGCTAAATCAAATAAAACTGAAAATGCAATAGGTGTATTAAAATCATCATTCATTGCAGACATAAAACTTTCTGCAAAATTATTTTTGAGTGATACTTTGACATTGTGTGGAACATCGCGCAACGCAGTGTATAAACGTTCAAGTGATTGATGTGCGCGAGTTAAAGCATCTTCTGAATAACTGAGAGAGCTTCGATAATGGCTTGATAATAAGAAATAACGCAATACTTCAGGGCGATATTTTTGAAGTAAATCGCGCAGTGTAAAAAAATTTCCGAGTGATTTAGACATTTTTTCTTGTTCCATTTGTAAATAGCCTGCATGTAGCCAATATTTTACAAAGGGTTTTTGTGTGACACCTTCTGATTGTGCGATTTCATTTTCATGATGTGGAAAAATTAAATCGCGACCACCACCGTGAAGGTCAAATGATTCACTCAATAATTTCATGGACATGGCCGAGCATTCGATATGCCAACCGGGTCGCCCTTTTCCCCAAGGAGAATCCCAACTAGGCTCATCAGGTTTTGCTGCTTTCCATAATACAAAATCCAGTGGATCACGTTTGATTGAAGAAATTTCAACACGTGCGCCACTTTCTAATTCATCAATGTTACGGTGTGACAAGCAGCCGTAGGGTTGAAATTGTCTGACTTCATAATAAACATCGCCATTGTCAACAGCATACGCTTTGCCTGCGTGAATGAGTCGTTCGATGAGTTGAATAATGTCCGGGACAAATTCTGTCGCGAGGGGTTCATGTGTTGGTTTTAATAAACCCAACGCGTCCATATCTTCACGAAATGCTTGTGTGAATTTTTCAGTCACAGACGAAAAAGTTTCATGACTTTCATTCGCACGTTTAATAATTTTGTCATCGATGTCAGTGATATTTCTGACGTAATTAACAGGGTAACCGCAAAATTGGATGTAGCGAACGATCATATCGAAAGCTGTAAAACTACGCGCATTACCAAGATGAATGTAGTCATACACGGTTGGCCCGCATACATAAATACCGACAATTTTTTTGTCGTGCGGTGTGAATAATTCTTTTTGACGCGTTAGTGTGTTGTAGATTTGTAGCATAAAATTTTCCATTGTCAATTTTTGTCACTTCAATTGTACAATAACCTGTTCCAACCGTTTCTTCATTCTATCTAATCCAATCAGTTGTGCAATATGCGCTAATTCTGGACCATCTTCGCGACCTGTTAAAGCAATTCGGACAGGATGGAATAATTTTTTACCTGATAAATTGAATTCTTTTCCAACTTCAGTGCATGCTAATTTTAGATCGCCTTTTTGATTGTCGAGTTTTTGGATTAATGTATTGAAGAAATCAACGCCGCATTCGCGCAACAGTGATAATTGCTCGTTCGAAAATGGTAATGTGTCATTCCAAAAAACTTGGGTCCATTCTGTTGCTTCATTTGGAAAAAGAATATTATGTTGCATAATAGATAAAAATAATTCGATTTGTTCGTTTGTATAGGTATTAAATAATTTTTCACCTATCCACGCTTTCAATTCAGGCAACGTTAATTTTAAAACAGCTAATTTTTGCCAATGATTGAGTTGATGCACATCAAAATGTGCTGGTGCTCTACCAAATTTTTCAGAATTAAATTCTTGCGCGAGATCAACGACATTCATTAATTGATTATTTTCGTAGGTATGACCTAAACGTGCTAAATAATTCATAATAGCATGAGGTAAATAGCCTTTTTCACGTATATCTTTCAAACTGAAACTGCCGTGTCGTTTTGATAATGGCGCGCCATCTTCGCCCACAATCAGTGGTAAATGGCCATAACTCGGTGCAATTAAATCAAGTGCGCGCATGATGAGTAATTGACGGGGTGTATTTGTCAAATGATCTTCACCGCGTAAAACATGTGTAATCTGCATCACTGCATCGTCAATGGCATTGCAAAAGAAAAATGAGGCGCTACCATCTGCACGACGAATAATAAAATCGCCTAAGTCATTACTTGAAAATGATTGTGGCCCTTTTACCATATCGATAAAATTAATTTCTTCATTGGGTGGTACATGAAAACGCCACGCAGGTTTCATCCCATTGTTGAGACGACGCGTAATTTCAGCTGTATCTAATTTGCGACAGGTGCCTGGATATCGTGGTGCTTCACCACGAGACAGCTGTAATTTACGTTGAAGCGCTAATTCAGAATCCGTACAAAAACAAGGATAAATTAAATTTTTTTCTTCGAGAATTTTGTAATAGTTGATATAAAGATCATGGCGACTAGACTGACGATAAGGCGCGCCTGGACCACCGATATCGGGACCTTCTTGCCATGCAATGCCAAACCATTTTAAATCATGCAATAGTGAATCGGCATAATCTTCTGCAGAACGCGCATGATCAGTATCTTCTATGCGTAAAACAAAATGTCCTTGATATTTTTTTGCGTAAAGTGCGCTAAATAACGCGGTGCGCGCGTTGCCGCAGTGTAAAAATCCTGTTGGACTGGGTGCGAAGCGAGTGCGTATCATAACTATATTCCTCGGGCTGACAACATCAATTGTTTCATTTCATGAACAGCATTTTCTAAGCCAACAAAAATTGCTTGAGCAATAATGGAATGTCCGATATTAAGTTCATTTATCATGGGTAATGCTGCAATGGCTTGTACGTTTTGATAATGAAGTCCATGTCCTGCATTGACAATGAATCCACATTCTGCTGCATATTTTGAAGCGATTGCAATTCGATCAAATTCTTTTTTAATTTCGTCTGGTGTTTTCGCTTCTGCGTAAGCGCCTGTATGAATCTCAATCACTGGTGCTTCACAGCGTTTTGCTGCATCGATTTGTTTGATATCTGGATCAATAAATAATGATACTTCAATGCCTGCATTGTTTAGGCGTGAACAGGCCTGAGCAATATATTTTTCATTAGATAATATATCAAGTCCCCCCTCTGTCGTGAGTTCTTCACGTTTTTCCGGTACTAAACAACAATGCGGTGGACGACATTTTTCAGCGAATTGAACCATGGTTTCAGTTACAGCCATTTCAAGATTAAGTCGCGTTTTTGTTTTTTGTTGAATAAGAAGAACATCGCATTCTTGAATGTGTCTGCGATCTTCACGCAAATGAACAGTGATGCCATCTGCACCACCTTTTTCTGCTGCGAATAATGCTTCGATGGGATCTGGATAAGTGGTGAACCGTGCCTGACGTAATGTGGCGACATGATCAATGTTGACGCCCAATAAAATTTTATTTTTCATGTTAAACTCCCACAAACAATTTGCGACTTTGAATGGACGCACTACCTAAAATATGCGCTAATGCAAGTCGTAATAATCGTTTGGCGTCTTTTAATATTTTTATGTCGTTTAAATTTTCAGAAGATAATGCCAGTAAACTGGTCCCTGAAAATATATGTATATCATTAGACAATTCGCACTGCATAAAACCGACATCGCCATAAAATCGATAGTACATGTCTGACTTAATATCTTTAAACTGTAAACCGTATCCGGATTCTTCTAATACTTTTTTTTCAAATAGACGCAATATTTTTTGATTTAAAGTATGACTCGCTAATTGTTGGATGGTAGATTCATATGCATCAAACAATGCAGGATGTGGATCACATTTTTGAAATAATTTGATAAGCAATTCATTCAAATAAAAACCTGCATTTAAGCAATCCCCTTGTAAAAAAACAGAATGACCTTGTGATTCAGCTGTTAGCAAAGTCATTAATTCTGTTTTGCCTCGCCATGAAATCAAGAGTGGTGAAAAGGGTTGTAAAACAGAGCGCCATTTGGAGCGCGAAGTTCGCACACCTTTTGCGATAAGCGAAATTCTTCCCTGCTCACGTGTTAAAACATCCAGTATCATACTCGTTTCGCGAAAGGGCCGTCGATGTAAAATATAAGCAATTTGTAGACATCGTTCGTTTTTATTCATAGCCCAAACTGCCCAATGCTCTTTCATCATCGGTCCAATTGCTTTTCACTTTTACCCATAAGCGTAAAAATACTTTTCGACCTAATAATCGTACAATTTCTTTACGTGCCAGCGTGCCAATTTTTTTGAGACGTTCACCATTCGCGCCGATGATAATGGGTTTTTGGCCTTCACGGGCTACCCAAATAATTGCACTGATATCTACTTTATGAATGTCTGATTTCATGGATTCGATGACAACGGTTGTATTGTAGGGAAGTTCTTGTCCGGTTGCGTGAATGATTTTTTCCCGAATAATTTCTGCGATGCGAAAACTATCAGAACGATCAGTGATTTGTTCTTCTGGAAATAAATGAGGACCTTCTGGCATATATTTCATTAAAACATTTTCAAGCAGGTCTAAATTGTCACCGCTTTTAGCGGAGAGCGGGATGATATCTGCAAAATCATATTTGTCTTTAATCAAATCCATTAAAGGTAAAACATATTTTTTATCTTTGAGTGTGTCAAGTTTATTAATTGCCAAAATAACGGGCACTTTTGCTTGGCCAATTTGTCGTAAAATCGCTTCATCTTCTGGCTGCCAACGTTGCGCTTCAATTAAAAAAACAACCGCATCTGCATCAGTAATGACACTACTGGCTAGACGATTCATGTATCGATTCATCGCAAGCTTGTTTTGATCACGATGAATGCCGGGTGTGTCGATATAGATAAATTGTGTGTTATCAATCGTTTTAATGCCCGCAATTTGATGGCGAGTTGTTTGTGGTTTACGTGAAATAATACTGATTTTTTCGCCAATTAATGCATTGAGTAATGTAGATTTTCCAACGTTTGGTCGGCCGATGATGGCAATATAACCACAATGTGTTCTAGGTTGATCAGTCATGTTTTAGAGCCTTTAATTTTTTTAACATTAATTCAGCTGCAGATTGTTCTGCTTTGCGTCGACTAGCGCCTTGTGCTGAAATCGATTCACCTAATGCTTTGCATAAAATTGTGAACTGTTGATTATGCGCTTCGCCTGTGATGGAAGTGATCTCATACAATGGTAAATCTAAATGTTGTGCTTGTAATAATTCTTGTAATTGAGTTTTAGGATCTTTGTGTTTTTCAGGATCAGATAAGGAATGTAAAATGGTATGATACCAAGTTAACACAGTTTTTTTTGCAGCAAGATAACCATTGTCTAAATACATTGCGCCAACAATCGCTTCAAGCGCGCATGATAAAATGGATGTGCGTGTTGCACCACCCGCATGAATTTCGCCTAGGCCTAAATGCAAATAATGTCCAAGATTAAATTCTCGAGCAAGTTTAGCGAGCGCTTCTCCGCTGACTAATGAAGCGCGCAAACGACTCAGTGCACCTTCGTGTGCTTTCGGAAATTGATGAAATAATGCGTCTGCAATGACAGCATTTAAAATGGCATCGCCAAGATATTCGAGACGTTCATTATTGTGAGCACTCGCGCTGCGATGCGTGAGTGCAGTTGTCAATAAAGTTTCATCGATAAAGTGGTAGTGAATTTTGATTTCTAAATCGCTATTCATGTGCGGGCCTAGTGAATGACATGTCCAAGTCTTCCCCAGCGAATTTTATGCACCCAGTCACTATCATGATCCCAGCTCATCCAAATAATACTGGCTTTACCAACGATATTAGCATCAGGAACAAATCCCCAATAACGACTATCGGCGCTATTATCGCGATTATCACCCATGACAAAATATTCGTTAGGTGGTACCACTAAATCTTTGAAATTATCAGATGGCTTTAGCGGATTAATGTAAATTTTATGTGGGATGCCTTGGAGTGTTTCTTTATTTTCAGCAACTTTCCATGAATCACTTGTTGAATCATCTTGGTCAGTTGAATACTGTACAAAAGTTTGTGGTTGTGGTTTTCCATTGATATAAAGTATTTTGTTAATGTAACTGATGTGATCGCCAGGCAAGCCTACAACACGTTTAATGAAGTCAACGGAAGGATTCGGTGGAAATCGGAAGACCATAATATCGCCCCGTTTTACTTCGCTCACATTGAAAATTTTATTGTGTACGATGGGTAAACGTACGCCATAGGTATATTTATTTACTAAAATAAAATCACCCACATCTAGCGTGGGTTTCAGTGATCCGGATGGAATGCGAAACGGTTCGTATAAAAAACCTCTTAATAAAAATACGATTAATAAAATAGGAAAAAACGAACGCGCATAATCAAAAATGATAGGCATGGGCGTGTCAGGATGACGTCGCTTTTCAAAATAAAGAACGTCTATCACAGCTAAGATACCTGTGATTAATGTTGCAATGTATAACAGCAATTCAAAATTCATAATTCCTCCGTTGTATACTTACTTATCTTTTACTTTCAATATCGCTAAAAACGCTTCTTGCGGAATTTCAACACTTCCCACTTGTTTCATGCGTTTTTTACCTTCCTTTTGTTTTTCAAGTAATTTACGTTTTCGTGTGACGTCACCGCCGTAACATTTTGCTAACACATTTTTGCGAAGTGCTTTGACCGTTGTGCGCGCAATAACGTGAGAGCCGATAGAGGCCTGAATTGCGACATCGAACATTTGTCTCGGAATGAGCTCTTGCATTTTTTCCGCGAGTTGTCGACCTTTGTGTTGCGCTTGATCTTTGTGGACAATCAATGCCAGTGCATCGACTTTTTCGCCATTAATTAATAAATCTAATTTTACAAGTTGTGCTTCTTGGAAATAAGCAAAACTATAATCCAGTGAAGCATAACCACGACTGACTGATTTAAGTCGATCAAAAAAATCAAGCACAATTTCAGACATGGGAATTTCATATAATAGAGAAACTTGATTACCCAAATATTGTAATGATTTTTGCATGCCGCGTCGTTCAACGCATAAAGTAATGACGCTGCCTAAATATTGTTGGGGCACTAAAATATTTACTTTTGCAATAGGCTCTCTAATTTCTGCAATATGATTCGGTATGGGTAAACGTGAAGGATTGTCAATGTAAATGACTTCATCTTTCGTATTTAAAATTTCATAAACGACAGTCGGTGCGGTTGTAATTAAATCAAGATTGTATTCCCGCTCGAGACGTTCTTGCACAATTTCCATGTGCAACATACCTAAAAACCCGCAGCGAAAACCAAAACCTAATGCTTCTGATGATTCTGGTTCAAAATAAAGTGCCGCATCATTCAAACATAATTTACTGAGTGCATCACGAAACGCAGGAAAATCATCTGCACGAATGGGAAATAAACCAGCGTAAACTTGTGGTTTCACTTTTCGAAAACCAGCAAGCGGTTCACTTGCTGATTTATTGGCATGTGTCAAAGTATCACCCACCGGTGCGCCATTAATTTCTTTGATTCCCGCAACGACATATCCAACCTCGCCTGCTTTTAATGTGCCGGTTGGTGTGCGTCGTGGTGTAAAAATTCCGATGCCATTGACTTCGTGGTTGCGTCCTGTCGACATCACTTGCATTTTTTCACCGACACGCAATATGCCATTTTTAACCCGCACTAACGAGACAACACCCAGATAACTATCAAACCAAGAATCAATGATGAGCGCTTGAAGCGGCGCTTCAGGATCACCTGTTGGTGGGGGAATATTGGCTACGATGTGTTCAAGTAATTCATCAATCCCCTGCCCCGTTTTTGCGCTTACACAAAGTGCATCTTGTGCTTCAATACCAACGATTTCTTCAATTTCCTTGATCACACGTGCAGGATCTGCTTGTGGCAAATCGATTTTGTTGAGAATAGGTAATACTTCAAGTCCTTGTTCAATAGCTGTGTAACAAACGGCTAACGTTTGTGCTTCAACACCTTGCCCGGCATCAACGACCAGTAAAGCGCCTTCACAAGCAGCGAGAGATCGTGACACTTCGTAGGAAAAATCCACATGGCCTGGTGTATCGATGAAATTCAGTTGATAGGTTTTTCCATCTTTTGCTTTGTAATTTAATGTGACGCTATGCGCTTTGATGGTGATGCCGCGTTCGCGCTCTAAATCCATCGAATCCAACACTTGTTCAGCCATTTCGCGTTCAGAAAGACCACCACAAAGCTGAATCAGGCGATCAGCGAGTGTTGATTTACCATGATCAATATGGGCGATAATGGAAAAGTTACGAATATGCTGCATGCTTAATCCACGAGTGACAAAGCCCGCCATGTTAGCGTATTTTGTAGATGGATACTATGGTTCACTGAATAGATCTCTGTAATAATGTCGCACTATTAAAAATGAGGAGTCGTTGTATGAGTTTTAAAGATGATAAAACAAATAACATATCGATACCTAAATTGCGCCGTCAACTAACTCTGCCGGTACCAAATGAATGTTATTCAATGGACGAACATCGAAACGTGCGGGGTACATTCGATCTGAATCATCGTTCTAATAATGATCTTATTCCAACCAATGATATAAGTCGTTTTAATACTATGAATGTAGATCATATTGCCGCTCTTATCCGCTCTGGCGTGTTTTCGACTCGATCAAATTCTAGTTGCAGAGATGAGTTTAATCAAAAAAATCCATTTCATCGTGACCGAGATGAGGATGATTATAATCCAGCATTGCAATCTTTATCTGTTTGATTGTCTAGCGTAGCTAATAATCTGATCAACCATCTGGGCTAAGACTGGCTCAGATGGTTTTGATTGACCGGTTAGCCATAGAAATAAATCTTGATCACTACATTCCAGAAGAGCCATAAAGGTTGCCTGATCTGTGTTTGTTAGTTGAAGATAGGCACCCTCTAGAAATTTATTTAATAAAACATCAAGTTCAAGCATTCCCCGACGGCAGGCCCAACGAAGTCGAGGGGGTATGGTATTCATTTTGAATCATCTCATTGTCAATAGGACATTGAGCTTACTATAATTGCGTAGGCTATACTATTATTAAATCAACCTGTAACATCTCAAGCTTATGATAGGTAGGCACTCAAATGACTAAAAAAGAAAATGCCTTAAAATTGCAGTTGATCGGTGTTCTAGGGATGTTGCAAACATCTGTAGATGAGCCTTTGCGTACTGAGTTAAAAACCGTCATTGCGTATCTCAAAGATCCCAAAAATGATATTCAGATCCCCGAATCCGATTATGCAAATATTTTTGCTTTGTTACAAAAAGTGATTCATCGAAATTTAGATTTGCTGAATCAACTCAATGAATTATTTTTACAACATAACCAACCGGGTCATCATAAAATTATATTACCCGATCACTTTATTCCTCTTTTAAAATTGATGGAGCAATGGAAAAAATCGAATTCAACGGAATTGAAAAAAGTATTAAACAAATGTTCAGAACCTGGTACAACAAAAAAATCTCTTAAAAACACTCAAAGCATAGGAGTACGCAAAACACATCGATAGTTATTTATTAAAAGGAATTTATTTATGTCACAGGATTTTCTCGAACACGCCCGAGAAATAGGACAAAACACACAAAGGACTCAAATTGTTTCGTCTTTGCAATTACCTATCATCACATTATCTGATGGGCGTCAAATTATCAATTTACTAACAAAAGATTATCTTGGTCTTGCGAATCATCCTCTACTCGTTAAAACCGCAACGGATGCGTTTGAAGAAATGCATTTTGGACTTTCTACATCTGTATTTTTACGAAATACGCAAACGGTTTGTCGAGAACTCGAAATTAATTTAAGTCGCTTTTTGGGAACAGAAGAGTCGATGTTCATTTTTTCTTGTTTTGATATACAAAACGAACTATATAAAAATTTTCTGGATACTGACGATGCGATTATTTGTGATGCATCCAATCAAAAACCAGCCCATTATAAATTTCAGAATATCGCTGATCTTGAGCAAATATTGCGTCAAACAAAATATCATCGTTATCGTTTAATCATTGTTGAAGGTATTTCATCATTGGATGGAAGAATGACCAATTTACCAGTTATGTGTGAACTTGCAAAAAAACATCATGCATTGCTTATTGTCGATGATTCTCATGGTGCGGGTTTTATAGGCCCAACAGGAAAAGGGACGCATGAATATCATCGCAGTATGAATCAAGTGGATTTACTGATTCATTCTTTTGGTCAAACGGCGGGCAGTTATATCAGTGGTCGCAAAGCATTAATTGATTGGTTGCGCCAACGCATACAACCAAGCACTATGACGAAATCCATTGCGATTGCAACAATGTTGGGTGTGCTTGAATTACTTTTTAGAAGTGAAGAGCGCGTGCAACATTTGCATCAGAATGCACTGTATCTTCGAAAAGCGTTACATGCATTGCGTTTTACTGTTTTACCGGGTCATCACCCTATCATTTCAATTATTATCAAAACACCTGAGCTCGCACAGCAGATAGTTGAGTCATTATTTCGAGAAGGTGTTCACGCTGAGGCACTTTCATCACCTCAATTACCTAAAAACCAAGCACGCATTCGCATGCAAATTTCTGCGAGTCATCAAAAATGGCATTTGGATAAAGCGATTGATGCGTTTATGATTGTGGGGAAAAAGTTGGGGGTTATTTAATATGCAAAATTTTTGGATTTATTTTGCGCTGATTTGGCGAGCTGTAGGAACAGCTCGAGTCAAACCAGGTCAGGGAAGATCTTGTTTGACGGTCAAATCAAGCAAAAAAATCTAAAATTTTGTATTATGAGCTTCAACAAAACCGCTCCACCAAATACGCGAACAATGCACGTATTGCCATTGCTTCACCGCCTTGTGGTCTACCAGGTCTATTGCGTAAATTCCAAGCCATGATGTCAAAATGTAACCATGGAATGTCATCGGGAACAAATTCTTTGAGAAACAATGCAGCTAAAATCGCGCCGGCATATGCGTCATTTCCTGCATTATTGATATCGGCAACAGTGCTGTTTAATGCTTCTCGATAAGCGCTAAATAAAGGTAATCGCCAAACATAATCACTTTCAATGTCTGCATGTCGAATAAGCGCATGCGCAATGGTGTCATCATTCGAAAAAAATGCAGCTAGTTCAGTCCCAACAGCAATGCGCGCAGCACCCGTTAATGTGGCCATATCAATCAGTAAATCCGGTTTGTCTGAAACGGCTTCTGTGATGGCGTCCGCTAAAACAAGGCGGCCTTCTGCATCTGTGTTACCAATCTCAACTGTTTTGCCAGAGCGCATCGTAATGACATCACCGGGTCGATAAGCATTGCCTGAAACGGCATTTTCAACTGCGGGAATTAGCACTCTTAATCGAATGGGTAAACGCATTTGCATGATTAGGCGAGCAAGACCCAACACATTGGCAGCACCGCCCATATCTTTTTTCATCAATGACATGGCTTGAGCAGGTTTAAGATCCAGCCCGCCGGTATCAAAACAAACTCCTTTACCAACCAAAGTGACTTTCGGATGTTTTTTATTTCCCCAACTAAAATCTAGTAAACGTGGTGCATCATCACTGGCTCGCCCGACAGTGTGGATGGCATTTAATTTTTTATCGAGTAATTGATCGCCAACTATTTGATGCAGTGTGGCGTCAAATTCTTTTGTTAATTTCGTTACAATTTTTGCGAGCTCAGAAGGTCCCATATCATCGGCGGGCGTATTAATTAAATCTCGCACTAAACTAATGGCTTCAGCGATGGCATCAGCTTGTTTGTTAGACGGTATCAATTTTGCTGATATTTTATTAGGTTTTTTGTAACGACTGAATTGATAACATCCTAAATTCCAAGCCATTTGAAAACGAGACAGCAAGTTGACATCTGGTTTTTTTGAAAATGCATCAAATGAAAAATGATATTGATCCTTCTCAGGCAACATCAACGGTAATTGTCCCGCTGACCAAAAATCTTTTTCATCTGCAATGCCGCAAACGACGCATTCAAGCGAGCCTTTTTGATCGGGAATTAAACAAACATTGGCGGCGCTTATTTTATATTGAATTGAATGAATCCAATTTTTGATGAATGAAGCTTGCTGCTTCCGCCATGTCTCGAAGGTTTTCTGTGGGATTAGATAAATAGGAATGGATTTCGTTTGTTTTCTAGATTTCATTGTCAGGACTCATCGCTTATGAAACGCACACTATACCAAATTAACTTTAATACAGCGATTTAAAAGGTTAAACTATAGCTTTCACGAGATACTTAAAAGCTTGGGAGAACCTGTTTATGGGTAATACCTTACGCCGTATTTCATTGATTCTTCTTTGTCTCTTGACCTGCTTCACGACGTCATTATCAAATGCAAGCAGCGCCACGACTTCAACGCTGGCTCCCATGCTGCAAAGCATTGTGCCGACGGTTGTGAATATTCGCGCGTTGATCAAGATCACAGATATCAATACGCTTTCTCGATTACAAAAGAATCAACAAGGGTTGGGCGCTAACGGGGCTATTCCTAACCAAGTGCTCTCGATGGGATCAGGTGTTATTGTTGATGCTGATAAAGGCTATATTCTAACCAATGCGCATGTCGTCCAAGATGCCGAACGCATTATCGTTACGTTGAGTGACGGGCATCATTACCTAGCAAAAATAATTGGCCTTGATCGCCCTTCTGATATTGCTTTACTGCAAATACACGCAAAAAATTTAATGGCGATTCACGTTGCTAATTCAAATACTGTCAAAGTGGGTGATTTTGTCGCGGCTATTGGTAATCCTTATGGACTTAATCAATCAGTCACGTCAGGGATTGTTAGCGCATTGGGTCGAAATACATTAGGCATTGAAGCGTATGAAAATTTTATTCAAATTGATGCGCCAATCAATCCAGGCAATTCGGGTGGACCATTAGTGAATACTGCAGGGGAACTTGTCGGTATTAATACAGCGATTCTTGCACCTGATCGTGGCAGTATCGGTATTGGTTTTGCGATTCCATCCAATTTGGCACAAAGTGTCATGCGTCAATTGCTCGCCTACGGTAACGTGAAAAGAGGTACTTTAGGTGTCGGCGTGCAAGATATCACACCTGATTTGGCAGGTGCATTCGGTGTCACACAAGATAAAGGCGCTGTGGTAACGCTTGTGATGCCAGGCTCTCCAGGCGAAAAAGCGGGTTTACATGCGGGTGATATCGTCACTGCCGTTAATGGAACAGAAATAAATAATGCGAATGATTTGGTGAATGCAATTGGTTTTGTTCGCGTGGATTCAACAGCGACACTCGCTGTTTTGCGTGGCGGTAAACAATATAACATCAATGCAAAATTGGTTGACCCCAAAGTACGCGATGCAGAAAATGCGCGAGCAGATCCTTTCTTCTACGGCGTTGCATTGAAAAACTTCAGATTGTTAAGTCCTATTCATGGAAAAATCGAAGGTGTTTTGGTTGTCGTTGTCAATGAAGATACGAATGCTTGGCATGCCGATCTTCGTGCTGGCGATGTCATTACGTCTGCCAATCAACAACCCGTTAAATCAGTGGATGATTTGAAAAAAGTAGCAGCCTCAGGAAAAGATAGTTTATTGCTTAACGTATTACGCGAAAATGGCGCGGTCTTTTTAGTCATCACACAGGAAAGTTAAAATAATTATGACGCCTCAAATGAAAAAAATGTTACTCATAACAGGAGTCGTATTCGCTATTATCTTCGGATGGTATGGCATTAAATCATTATTTATTAAAATCATGATGGCGCATTACACGCTACCGCCTGCTGTGATTTCTAGTACAACAGCGCAACTTGAAACGTGGAATCCTAAACTGAATTCGATTGGCAGTTTATCCGCTATCAATGGCGTAGATGTCACAACAGAAATTTCTGGCATGGTTTCTTCCATTCGTTTCAATTCAGGTCAAATGGTTAAACAAGGTGATGTCATTGTATTACTCGACACATCAGTCGAATTAGCTGATCTCAAAAGCAGTCAAGCTAAATTAAAATTGGCGACCATCAATTATAATCGTGATCAAATTCTTTTTGGAAAAAATGCAACGTCACAATCTGTGATTGATACGGATATGGCACAACTTCAAGAAGCTGAAGCCAATGTTGAATCCATCCAAGCTAAAATCCAACAAAAAACAATTACTGCGCCCTTTGCAGGATATTTAGGTATTCGACAAGTGAATTTGGGTCAATATATTCAAGCAGGCACATCTATCGTGACATTGCAGGCCTTGAATCCTTTGTATGTTGAATTTAATTTACCTGAAGAAAATTTATCTGATTTATACATCAACCAACCGATCGATATTACTGTGAATTCTCAAAATGAAAATCCCATTCGCGGGATGATTACAGCGATTAATTCAAAAGTGGATCCGGCAACACGTAACATAAAAGTTCAAGCAACCATTCCGAATGGTAATCTCACATTGCGACCTGGCATGTTCGTCAATGTTACTGTTTGGTTACGTCAAATTGAAAAAGTAATTGTTTTACCTGAAACTGCAATTTCATATAGTTTGCATGGTGATGCTGTATATGTGATTGAGCCTGATAAATCCAATAAAAAAATATTAAGAGCCAATCGTCATTATGTCAAAGTGGGTGAACGACGCGGTGATGTTGTCACGATTTTAGAAGGTGTTAATTCTGGCGAACAAATTGTTGCTTCGGGTCAATTAAAATTACAAGATGGTGCGAGTGTGGCGGTGAATAATGAACTTCACTGATATTTTTATTAAAAGACCTGTTTTAGCTTGTGTCATTAGTTTAATGATTTTATTTCTCGGGTTACGTTCAATAAATGAATTGCAATTGCGTCAATTTCCCGAGATGAAAAACACTGTTATTACAGTCACAACAGCTTGGCCAGGTGCGAGCGCAGATTTAATCGAAGGCTTTGTCACCTCCCCTTTGCAAAAATCCATTGCAAAAGCTGAAGGCATTGATTATCTCACAGCGCAAAGTGTCGAAGGTGTAAGCACAGTCAAAGCATACATTAAACTTAACTTTGATCCTGCCATTGCAATGACTGACATCATGTCGCAAGTGCAACAAGTCACTAACCAATTACCAAAAGAAAGTCAAAATCCTGTTATTTTAAAATCAACAGGCAACACGATGGCGCTGATGTATATTGGTTTTAATAGCAGCCACATGAACATGGAACAAATTACCGATTACATTTCGCGTGTCGTGCAACCGGAATTACAAAGCGTTGAGGGTGTAGCTGAAGTCCAAATATTAGGAGGTCATACCTATGCCATGCGCATTTGGCTTGACTCAACCCGAATGGCTGCATTTAACATCACAGCATCTGATGTTGTGAGTGCACTGCAAGCACAAAATTTCCAAACAGCAGCGGGTCAAATTAAAGGAAAATTGGTTCTCTATAATATCAATGCAAAAACAACGACACGCGATGCAGATCAATTTGGTCAACTCGTGATTGCAACTCGTCATGGTACAGCAATACGCATTAATGATATTGGACATGCAGAATTAGGTTCTGAAAGTTACGACTCTTCCGTTATTTTTAATGGAAAAAATGCTGTTTTTGTCGGTATTCAAAGTACGCCCACTGCAAATCCGCTCAATGTGATTGATAATGTGCGCGCTGCGATGCCGAAATTAGAGCATAGTTATCCACCCAATTTTGAAAGCAAAATTGTGTACGACAGTACAAAATACATTCGCAGTTCATTGCATGAAGTGGCGCGCAGTATTACAGAATCTTCTATTATCGTTATTCTTGTGGTGTTTTTATTTTTAGGTTCACTGCGCAGCGTCGCTATTCCTGTCGTGACAATCCCACTTTCGTTAATTGGTGTATGTTCATTGATGTTTGCGATGGGATATTCACTCAATTTATTAACATTGCTCGCAATGGTGTTGGCAATTGGTTTAGTTGTCGATGATGCGATTGTCGTCGTAGAAAATATTCATCGACATGTTGAAGAAGGACATTCTCCATTTGATGCCGCCATTTTAGGCGCACGAGAAATTGCGATTCCCATTATTGCAATGACGACAACACTCGCAGCTGTTTATGCGCCGATTGGATTCATGACAGGATTAACGGGCGCACTCTTTCGTGAATTTGCTTTTACGTTAGCATTTGCAGTTATCATTTCAGGTATCATTGCGCTCACACTTTCACCGATGATGAGTTCTAAATTTTTAACATCATCTAAAAGTGAACAATCATTTTCTGAACGCGTCGATGAAATATTTGAAAAATTAAAATATCGTTATCAAACTCGATTATATTCTGTTTTACAACATCGTCGTGTTGTTGCTGTTTTTGCAGTGATTATGATTATCGGCTGTGGATTATTGGCTTGGACAACAACATCAGAACTTGCGCCGGATGAAGATCAAAGCGTTGTTTTTAGTATGTTGACTGCACCAGAGTACGCCAATTTTGATTACACGACACGCTATACCAACCTGCTAAATGATATTTATAAAAACGTTCCTGAAATGGAAAATTATTTTATTGTTAACCAAACCAATCAAGCCTTTTCCGGTCTCACATTAAAACCATGGAATGAACGGACACGGAGTCAAGCAAAAATTCTTGAATCATTACAACCAAAATTAGCTAATATTCCAGGATTAAGAGCTGTCGCGTTTCCATTGCCTTCTATTCCAGGCCAAGATAATGGATTACCTGTGCAATTCGTTTTAACTTCAACTGCGGATTATACTTTGCTAGAACAATTAGCCGTCGATTTAAAATCGGCTGCTATGCAAAGTGGTTTGTTCATGTTTTTAGATAAAGATCTTAATTATGATAAGCCTGAATTAACGGTTAATATTGATCGTGATCGTGCAGCAGATTTAGGTATTCCGATGAATACAGTCGGCAGTACACTCGCTACATTTTTGGGTGGCAATTATATTAATCGTTTTAATCAAGCAGGACAAAGTTACGAAGTGATTCCACAAGTACCACAAGATTTGCGTATCGATCCTGACAAAATTAATCATTATTATGTTCCAACACAATCGGGCGCGTTAGTTCCGTTAGCGACGCTCGTACATCTTCAAATACAAGCACAGCCTAATTCACTCAATCAATTTCAACAACTCAATTCAGTGACATTACAAGGCGTGCAAATGCCAGGTACTTCGTTGCGTACCGCTTTGGATTTTCTGCAATCAAAAGCAGAAAGTATTTTACCGGAAGCCGTTTCGTGGGATGTTGCCGGGCAATCTCGTCAAGTCATGCAAGAAGGTAATACACTTTTATTCACTTTTTTCTTTGCACTTGTCGTGATTTATTTAGTTCTTTCTGCGCAATTCGAAAGTTTTATTGATCCATTAATTATTTTAATCAGTGTACCGTTATCGATTGCAGGCGCACTCATTCCATTAAATTTAGGCATTGAAACGCTCAATATTTATAGCGGTATTGGATTAGTCACATTGATTGGGTTGATCAGTAAACATGGCATTTTAATGGTAGATTTTGCGAATAAATTACAAGTGACTGAGCAACTCGATCAATTTGCAGCGATTACAAAAGCGGCTTCACTTCGTTTGCGCCCTATTCTCATGACAACCGCTGCGATGGTTTTAGGTGTTGTACCATTGATGACTGCAACAGGCGCTGGCGCAAAAAGCCGATTCTCTATCGGCCTTGTCATTGCTTGCGGAATGTTGGTAGGTACCTGCTTTACATTATTCGTTGTACCGACCATGTATACGTTGATTGGTTCGAATAAAATCAAATCCCAGAGAGCCAAATTATCGTAACATATTGAATATACTAATAAATTATGAAAAAAATCGTACAGCACTGAGTATTAACTTACAATTTCTTTGTAAATTTTAATAAACTGATTACTGTTTATCGGTTTAAGCAGATAATGTTTTATATTAAATTTGTTTGCTTTTTCAATATCACTGGGTGATGACGAAGTTGTTACGATCACTATATTTGAAAAATGGTTAATATTTTTTTTATGTAATTCATTGAGAAATTCAAATCCATTCATTTTTGGCATATTGATATCTAATATAAATAAATCGGGTTTTAGAATTTTATCTTCCAGCATTTTTAATGCATCCACCCCTGAACTTGCAATGTATAAATTATGTTTTATATTTAATTTGTTAAAGCAATTTTTTATACTTAAAATGTCAACATTATCATCTTCAATTAATAAAATATTGGGTAATGTAGCATTTGATTGATTTAACATGGTGTTGCTTCCATTTCTGTTTGTGTTTGATCACTCTCTTTTAAAAGTAATATTGATTTAGGATAGGTGAAATAAAAAATTGTGCCTTGATCAAGTTCAGAGTTAACGTTAATGGCACCACCTTGCGACTCAATAATTTTTTTAACGATGCTTAATCCAATTCCAGTGCTTTCAATAATATCTCGTGATTGCAGCGTTTGAAAAACTTCAAATATTTTTGTGTGATATTGTGATTCGATGCCAGGTCCATTATCTTGCACAAAAAATTCAACAAATTCATCTGATTCATGAAAACCAATTTTAATCATGCCATCAATACGATGATTAAATTTGATGGCATTCGAAATAAGATTTGTGAATACTTGTTCCAAAAATACTTTATAGCCTTGAATAATTGGCATCGTATCAGGGTATCTTATTTCAAATGTTTCAGGCGGATTTAAATTATCAATCACTTCTTTTAATAATTCTTTTACATTTATTTTGATGACATCCATTTGAATTCGACCAATACGAGAATATTGCAAAATGCCTTCTATCAAATTGGACATTCTTTTAGATCTATTTTTGATGAGTAAAAAATTTTTAGTTGAATCTTCACTAAAAACATTCTTATTATCTTCTTCAATCCAGGTTATTAAACATTCTATTGCGCGCAGTGGTGCTTTTAAATCATGTGATGCAACATAGGCAAATGATTCTAGTTCTTTGTTTGATTTTTCATATAATTTAATACGTTTTTCTTTCTCTTTAAGTAAAAAACTTATTTTTCCAAGTGATAAAAAATATAAAGTTAAAAATGTAATACTTAGGAATAGACTGATAAAAAATTCACCGTTATTTTCAATACGTAATTTTTCTCTCGTTTTAAAATAATTAGATAAAATGGCTAATTCATTTTTTTTAAGCATGGTTACATTGTGTATTATTTGATTTAAGTTATTACTCTGATCCGTGTTACTGTTGTAATGTTTGTAGGCTGACATAATCGATAATAATAATTGCTTATTATTGGCATCATCATTTAATAAATAAATTTCATTAATTGTTTCACGAATTCTCTGAAGATTATTTTTATTTATATGATGTACTAAATTTTGCAGGGTATCAATTTTGTCAATTTTATAATGCGTATATAAAATATTATTTACCACTTGTCTTCGGGTCATTAAATCATTAATCATAAATAGATTGATCAAAAGGATGAGAGATAAAAAAACTAAGAATAAAAAAAGATTGGAAAATGAAGATGATATTAACTTGTTTTTCATACCTGAAATCCAGGCATCCTAAGAGCAGTCATATACATATGTAATGCATCATTCTGTCCTAAGGGTTTGACGACTCTGCCTGCAACATGTAAATCACGAGTCGCTAATTTGTCTTCAGTGCTATAGAGTCCAGTTAACATAAAGACAGAAATGCCATCAAATTTTTTGTTTGCACGTAATCTTCTTAAAAATTCAATACCATTCATTTTTGGCATTTTTGTGTCGACAATGATAAGTTGAGGTAAGGGATCGAGCTTAGATTCTTTATTGCTATTGAGCATTTCTAGCGCTTCATGCCCATTTTTTGCCGCATTATAAATAATCGGAACATTTAGTTTGCTAAAGCAGGATTTGACTGCAAGTGTATCAATTTCATCATCATCAATAATTAATATGTTCAACGGAATTGTGTTTGGCACCATTTAATCTTCTCCATCAGATTATTTTTCAAACGGTGTGAGAATAAATCCCTATGAATCAAGTTTTAATTATACTCCTATCTTGTTTCATTGTTCTAGCGCATGAGGGTTAACTAAATACCCTTATTGAATAAGGGAGAGTACTTATCAAAAAGGCAGCACGAGGCTGCCCTTTTGATAACGAGGATCAAATGTTAGAAATAAACGTCAAATTGCGCTGTAACAATGTTGTCTGATTTGCCACTTTCAGATGCAGCTGCAATACCAGAACCTGATGCTGTGCTGCTAGCTGAGTAATTCACCTCATGACGGAATTCAATACTTTGTAAGGTATCATTCCAGATTGAAGTGTTATAAACAAAAGAATAACGTTTAGCGGGCAATCCTAATGCGAGTGCATCTTTAGTCATACCATATCCCACAGCAATTGAACTTGGATGTGCAAACGTATTAAATGTGTAAGCGATTTCAGCATTCAATGCTTGTGGTTTTGCGCCATGTCCATTCATAGTGAGATCAGATGGGCTAAATTGTTTTGATGCAGAAATATATTCTGCTAACACATCGATCTGTTTGCCGATACTGACAATACCTCGAACATCATATGCAGGCACGCGATGTGCGATAGTTTCACTGCCCGTTGGATTGCCAGTGATAGCACTGGGTGATCCACCGAATCCGTTAAAATTAGCACTTGAGTTACCCACATTTTGCATGCCGGCAGAATCGGCAATATTCGCAATCACACCACCGCCGATATCACCGCTGATGGTATTTCCTGTAAATTGATACCCAAAATTAATACCGCCGTTGTTGATTCTGCTTTGACCACTTAAATGTGTATCGCCTTTGAAAGCATAACCAGCAGCATAAAATGTGTTATCGACTTGTGGATGATAACCTAAAACAACTGCTCTTGCTTTTGTGCCAGCCAATAATTTTGTTAATGGCGTGCTTACCATGTTGCTGCTAAAAGTACCGAATGCCACAGTTAATTGACCGAAAGTAAAATAAAAAGGTGTTTTAATTAAATTACCGACCGTGACAAAGGCCTGACTGAGATAAACACGTGAATTTTGCACGCGTGCATTGTTAGCTAAAGAACCAGAGATTGTTCCAGGATTATTATCATAGGTAAATGCAATCAATGAAGACAACCATGAGCCAGGTCCTAAAATATAAGCGTCTAAACCTGCACTTGAGATATCAATATCGCTGGTTGGGTGACCTCCACCAATCTGAGCATATTTTGCTTGGCCTTCGACAATACCGCTGAGCAATAAATGTGTGCTGCTAGGCGTTTCTTGCACACCCATGCCAGCCAAGTGAGAGTCGATATTTTTACGCACTTTTAGCAGGGAAAGATCTTGATTCACGCTGGGTGCATTAATAATTAAATCTCCCCCAGCATATTCTAATGGGATGCCGATGTAATGACCGGTAGAAACATATGATTTTCCAGGCACACCGAGATCCATTGGAAAATAAGTGAGTGAGTCGCGATTTTGTTTGGTTGCATCCGCTGTCACATTGGATGTGGAAACCGTATTGGTATTTTCAGAGTTAGATTTTGATTTTTGTAGTGATTTAACCTGTTTTTCTAATTGAGCGACTTGGCGTGTAAGCTTTTTGACGTCAGGATTTGTTGTTGCAAAAGAAGATGTCGTGATAAGACCGGTCAAAGATAAACCAACTACTAATGCAGTGAGTTTGTGTTTCATGAGCACTCCTCGGCGTTATTTTTAAAACTTTGAGGCAAGTAAGCTACCAGAGTTTTGAGGAATGCTCAATATGTTTTTTATTTATTTTCGACTGAAATGAACCTTTGAATTTCCGCTAAGGTGGTCATTAATTGTGCTGGAAAAATGATAGTTGAATTTTTCTCCGTAGCAATTTCAGTCAGCGTTTGAAGTGTTCTTAATTGCAAAGCAATAGGATGTTGCATCATGATGTCAGCGGTGTCGGCCAATTTTTGCGCAGACATATATTCCCCTTCTGCGGAAATAATTTTAGCGCGTTTTTCTCGTTCTGCCTCTGCTTGTTTTGCGATAGCGCGTTGCATGCTATCGGGTAGTTCGATATCTTTTATTTCAACACTCGTAATTAGCACACCCCATGCTTCCGTGTATGTATCCAAAATCTTAGTAATTTCTGCATTAATCGTTGCGCGTTCAGAAAGAATTTCATCGAGTTGAAATTTTCCAATAATATTACGTAGAGATGTTTGTGCGATTTGATCAATGGCAGAACTAACATCTTGAATGGCAACAATGCTTTTGATTGCATCAACAACTTTATAATACGCTACTGCAGAAATATCAACAGAGACATTATCTTTCGTAATAATTTTTTGTGCGGGAATGGGTAATGTCACGATACGGAAATCAACATTCTGCATCCAGTCGATGATAGGAATAATCCAATTTAACCCAGGTTCACGGAGACTCACTATTTTTCCAAGACGAAACACGACACCTTTTTCATATTGTTGAACGATTCTAAGACCCATAAAAAGTAAGATGGCTGCAACAACAATAATTGCAATGATGATGTACATAAAAACTCCTCCTTTGTAGATGAGTATTAGTTTACTACGCTTTTTGTAGAAAGGGATACCTGCTTTTCTTCAGTTGAATGTGCTTCTGAAACATCATGATACAATCCCTTTCCGATTGATTTAGCAATGTTAGAAGGAATATTAAGGTCCATCGTATTGGAGATAAAAGGTGAAAATTCGCGAATGACACTTAAGCGTTCGAGTGCAACATCTAGTAAAATTCGATCTAAAGGATCGACAGCAAGCATAGATTTGATAACATTTGCGATAATTAAACGCGATTCATAAGAAATTTTATTAAGCATATAATTATTTTTTATTGCTGCTGACTGTGGTTCGAAAAAAATAAATCCATTAAGAGAAGGCATTCCTAAACCAAAATAATATCCGAACATAACACCTAATGAATAAATGTCATTCTCAGTTGTATAACAATGAACGTTATCTGATTTTTTTAACTCAGGTGCTTTATACAAAAACGTCCCTATGATTTTATTATCAGTAGAAGATATTTTGATAACATCGCGTAAGTCGATGGCAGTAATGATGCCCGTTTTTAAATTGTAAATTAAATTTTCACCTTTAATATCTCGATGAACATATCCTTTAGCGTGAATTGCTCGCACTGCATTAATAGCGCCAAAAATAATGTTATAACATTCCTGTGGAGAAAGTGATTGTTTATTGATTATTTTCATTTTGACGAATGTGAAAAGATCAATGTCTTTTATTAATTTCATGAAACCATCGTGTACTGCATGAATGCTATCTGTACGAGCGCAGCTGCCTACTGCAAGATTGAATTCAGTTAGAATTTGCATTTCTTGCAATGCTTTGTCAAGAAGTTCTGAATTGTCGTGCCCTATGTGAGTCATAGAAACTTTATCGACAATCAACTCGCCAGTTTGAAGATTTTGTGCGAGTTTGACTTTTCCAAAAGCACCTAATCCGAGTAATAATCCTACTTTTTCTTCTTTATCAAATTGTTCTTCACTTTTTGAAGGATGCTTTTTACCTTTGTAGATTGCAATTAAACCATTATTTTCAAGATGAGCAACGCTAAAATTAACATTAAGCAATCCCGGCAGTGAATGTATATCTGTTTTTGTATTGCGTTCATATTTTTTGATACAAGACATCGCAGAAATAATTTTATTAGAAGCGATATTTGCAGCAGCAATGATATCTTCAGTGATATCAGCATATTGAGTTTTTTCTATAGAATTTAGCAGATTTTCAACTTTATTAGCAGCATTTTTCCAATTATGATCGGCTGATTTTAAAGTTGATTTAGCGATTGTGTAACTGGTTTTTTGTTGATGGAAAGCTTGAGGATCGAGTTGGTTTTTCGTTGTTAATAATGTGTGCTGAATTTCATCAAATTTTTTTTTAACAATAGCGTGAATATTTTCACATTGAGTGTATTGAGCAATACTCTCAATTATATCGGGATGATTCTGAACGGCTTCGACTATTGTTTGAAGATATGAAGTTATTTGATCCGTAAGATTTTTGATTAAATTTTTCTTATCCTCATTACAATGATCAAAATACCATTGCAAAAGTGCAATATCTTTATTTGATAATAATTTACCATTAGGCTGCAAATCCTCAGAAATAAGCTTGATATGCTCAGGCGGTTCGACTGTGGGCATATCTAGGTTTAAGGTCAGTGCATCGGCTAAGTGAATGAGTGCAACTTGTGCGAGGTTTTCTGAGATAGAAAGTTTTTCGTCAAAATGTGCCATAATCATAAAATCTGTCAGCTTTGAGCTGTCCTCTCTCGTTAGTGTGATCCAATATTAAGGCATAAAAACGATGTTCCTGCAATTTAAATCATATTATAATCGATCATTCTGATGGATAATCAATGAAAAGGAGTTTTGCTATGTCTGATACTGAAATCCAAAAAAATTATGCTGCGTTTCTTGAATTAGTTAATCAAAAATTAAAATCGAATGACGATGCTCACGAGAAAGTGATTCAAGGATACATCAGGCAAAATGTCGCATTAGTGAATGACGTGTTGTCTCTCAGCGTCAATAAACTTAAAAAATTACAAAACATCAAATCCAAAAACGATATTATTTGCATGCACGCTCGATTAATCAATCAAATCAAAACAAAAATTAATCATGCAGAACAACAATTTTTAAACGCTTCGCTGGGTGATATTACGACAAATTATGATGAATGGCTTCAGTTACATTGTGATTTAGCGACTGATTGAAATAAAAAATGAAATTAAAAAAGTAACGTCGTGAACATCAATTGCCTTGTTATTTCCACGGTTTAAGTTAATTGTGATAATATAGCGAGTATATGTCCTAATATATTGAAAATTATTTAGGAGATATGCCGTGAATAATTTTTTTTGCTGTGGCTTGTCATTTGCTCACTTTTTTGCCCTGTTTTTTCAGGTCAGCACTCACGTTGTAAATTATTTTTTTTCACATCAGCGTAATTATTTCATTTCAAGAATATTTTTAAACTTATTTGAAAAAATCTTATGAATTGCTTGCTGTCTAAAGGGAGAAGCACTCATGCGCACAAAATGGATAAGTGTGTTTTTATTGGCGGGATTATTTTTATTTTTTTCAAATTCATTTGCTAGTACTGTGGTTTCTATTAAGGGATCCAATTTTTATATTAATGGCACTATCACTAATCCCGGCACTCCTCAACAAGGCTTGATACCAAATAGTCGCATGATTCAAGGTATTTTTGATGATTCTAACCCTGCCACTGTGAGTAAGTGGGTCTATCCTGATACGCACAAATGGGATCCCGATCGTAATACACAAGAATTTATCAATGCTATCCCAACATGGCGTAAATACGGATTACTTGCGGTGACCGTTGGGCTTCAAGGCGGCGGACCTGTTGCTGGACAATTTGGAGCTGATCAAACTTGGACAATTACTGCTTTTAATTCTGACGGAAGTCTTAAATCAGCGTATTTGGCAAGATTAGATAAAATTATTCGTGCGCTCGATGCAAATGGGATGGTAATTATTGTGAACTGTTTTTATGGTGGACAAGAAAATAGACTCAGCTCCGACACTGCTGTTTCAACAGGCGTCAATAATGTCGTGGATTGGTTAGTCTCTCAAGGTTACACCAATGTCATGCTGGAAATTGCTAATGAACCTTCGAATGGACATTACCCTTCGCATCCTGCACTTCAAGTATCCAATATTTATAAATTAGTCGCTCAAGCAAGAACACGTGCAGCAGGACATATTCTCGTTGGAAATGATGATAATGGTAACGTGCCTTATCAAGCTTTAATCGATGTATCAGATTTTATTTTAATTCATGGCAATGGATTTGCTGCTTCAGAGGTTACATCGAAAACAAATTCAATTCGTGCATTGACGACTAAGCCGATTGTATTTAATGAAGACTCAACGAATGTTGCCAATTTTCAAGCAGCAACAAAAGCGGGCGCTTCGTGGGGATATTACGATCAAGGTAAAAATGATTATGTGAATGGTTTTCAATCTCCACCGATTAATTGGAGCGTCAATACAAGTGCTAAAAAAGCTTTTTTTTCTGCTATCGGAACAACGGTCAGTATGGGTACTTTGCAAATTTCAAATTCCGCAAATTCAGATACACAGTGTAGTTCAATTATTGATACTGTGTATTTTGATGGGAGTAGCAGTGGAAATAATTTCACAGTGAGTCAAGGTCTCACACAAAGTTTAACCACTGGAACTCATACGCTTGGTTTAAAATCTACAACGACATCTGTTTCTGTCAGTGGTGGCGTATGTACAGGCAATTTGAGTGCTGCGTCTGTTTCAATTTCTGCTAATCAAACAACAACGGCAACAGTAACTTATCGTTATCAGCCTGTCACAGAAACAGGCAGTATTACTGTGAACGCGGATGCTGCATCCGATGCCCGATGTGTAAGCGCAACTGATACACTCTTGTTAGATGGTAGCACGACAGGCACACAATTTATTGTCTCAAGCGGTCTTTCTAAAACGATTGTGATTGGACAACATAGCTTAGCGTTAACATCAACAACGACACCTATTTCCGCCGGTGGTGGACAATCAGGAAATTGTGTTGGAAATCTCAATACGTCAACAGTTACTGTGACAGCTGGACAAGCGAGTCCTGTGACAGTCAAATATGTTTTTCAACCTCTTACTACAACGGGTACGATTGCAGTCTCAGCTTCTGCAACATCTGATTCAAAATGTGCGAGTGCGTCAGATAAACTTTATCTTGATGGAAGCACAACAGGAACGGGGTTTGCTGTTTCAACAGGCATTTCTAGTTTGGTGAACGCTGGCCAACATACATTAACACTGGCTTCAGCAAATCCAATTCCTGCTGGCGGTGGACAATCTGGAACCTGTACCAGCACGTTAAGTTCTTCGCAAGTTAACGTCACAACAGGTCAAGCGAGTAATGTAACAGCCACCTATAAATATCAAGCATCAACAGGTGGAACATGTACATTGGTTTCGCCTGCTGTTATTTCAATTCAAACTTGGGATCTCAAAGTGGATGAATTTCAGCTAGGCGTGAAATTAACAGGATTCCCTGTGGATTCTGTTGGTAATGTTACTCTCAATGGAACGATGGTGATGAAAAATAAATTCAAACAAAATTTCTGGTCTGACCAGGGTTTGACTTATAATATCAGCGACGCGACAGGTACATTTACAGGAAGCATTCACCCAAGTTCAGGATCGATCGGCATTATGTTCAATGGTTATTTGACCGATGGAACACCGACGGCGATGAAAGTCGGCGATAATCCATTACAATCTTTGACGATTAATGGCGTTACTTGTCAATGATGATCGCATACGACTTCTTGCAATAATTTAATATTATTGCAAGAAGGTTTTTTCACTCTTCTCTAAATTTTTTATTTTCCTAAATAACACACAGCCGAAGATGCAATTTGCGGAGCGCTTTCATTCAGCAGGCACATATCGTTAGATTTAAAAAAGGATGACGGATTATTTATACTTGATTTTTGAAAATAACTGGGGCAATTATCAACGACATCTACTGCATATTCGATACAGGATGATGTTAACGTATTCATCAAGTGATCAAAATAATTTCCAACGACTGTCGGTAAATGCGCTACTTGTTCAATAGATTTGTTGATGAGCCATTCAATGAAGCTAGGTTCTTGGGGTTCTGGATTTATATAAAGTTTATAGTGTGCGTTAATTTCATTCAGTGCTCCATTCGATAGATCATCTAATTGAATAGGTTTTATATTCCATACGGGCACATACCGTTTTTCAAAATAGCCATTTTCATCGTCTATTATTTTAAAAATGGGCTTCATTTTTTCGATCGTATGAATTTTAATAAAACGAATAATTTTATCTTCTTTTACATCAAGTTCAATAAGGGCATTTTGTCTTTGAAAATAATATTGACTAATTTCATTTTTTTTAAGTTCAATGCCAAATTGTTTTTGTGCTTCTTGCAGTGAATCGAAAAATGTTACATCGTGCCCTAAAGAATAACCGCAAACTCGTTCATAGTTTATGAAATGATATGGTGCGATGAATAAAAAGGGTAAGTCTGCAAGACCATCACCCACAAATATATAAGCAGGTTGAATAGTTGCATATAATTTTTTCATTTTAAGTCCTTTTTTTATTAAATTTCATGAAAGATACCTTTTCTGAATCTTGATCGCAAGAGTATACTGCATGGATACTGTTAATAAAAAAAGAGCCTGCTATGTTCAGAAATCGTCAAGAAGAAGAAAAACAAGAAAAAGCCTCGATCAACCACACTCAGAAAGTACTCCTTGAAGCAACGCTCTCTATTTATCATGCGGATATTTTCAGGCTTGGTTTTTTGTATGCTATTCCGATTATGGAGAGAATTATCAATGACAAAGAATTTACAGAAAGTGAAAAAGATTTTTTAACACAATTGAATGTGATTGACTCAGTAGAGCTTATTCAAAAAATTCGTTTTCACTCAGCGCCTCAAAATCGTTATAAAGATTGTCCCTATTTCGAAAAGCATCGTGATCCCAAGCTTGTCATATTTAAAGATGATAATGGACAACGTTCATTTGAAACACGCGGTTTGTTAAGTTTATCCATTCATAATGATGCTAACACACACGTGACAAAACAAGGCGTCATTGATCATATGAATGTAATGATGAAAAAATTGATGGAGGAAAAAATCCAAGGTCATCCCGAGTATTATCATCGTTTTTATGAAGCCTTGATGAATAATAATGCGCCGGCATTAAGAGCTATCTTAGAAATAAACCCTGCTCTTTCAAATGAACCTTATGATAATGAGGAAAAATTATCCCCTCTTCTTTGTGCAATAAACAATAACAATTATTCAGATGAAATAGTCAAAATACTTCTCGAATTTGGTGCCGACATTGAATCAAAAAATGCTAAAGGCCAAACGGCATTATTTTTTGCGGTATTTTTGGGAAGACAAAATTGTATCACCATGTTATTGGAACGTGGCGCAAATAAAGATCACAGAGATTTTGATAATAAAACAATTGTTGATTATATTAATGCTGCAAATAATCAAAATCATCATGAACCGTATGAAAGTAAATCAGATTATGTTGAAAATAATGATCCAACAGTGGTAGGACCTTCTCAAGAAAGATTTTTTCGGAGTAGTGATAGACTAAGAAAAGCAAATGTTAAACGTATGCAAGAAACGGCAGAAATTCTTGCGTCCAATGGGCTTTCGAAAGAATGGCTTATTTCAGTTTGGCCAGAAAAATATAAATTTACTCGAAATCATCAAAAGGCATTGATTCATTTAGTTTTTGAGCAACGACAAAATATTGCTGATGCCTTGAAAATTATTTGTGCGTTCCCGACTGAACAAGAAGCGAAGTCTTTATATGAAGATTTACAAAATCAATCAGGCTATTCTATGCGGATATCATAAGTAAGAGTGAACGACTGCATCCTGTTGTATAGACATAAAGTAAGGTTGCTCGCACGTTAAGATATCAGGATTATTACCAATTTCCATATACCTAAAAACATGCTATTTTCAGAGGATGAAAAAAATTTCTGTTTTAGTCATGTTTCTAATTTGTTCTGTGACATTCTTGCTCACAGGATGTCCACCAACACAAACACATGAAGAAACAATCACTATTCCTCCATCCAACTGGAACACGCTGACAGATACCGATTCAGGTGGGGATTTATGTCGCGGTGGTTTACAGCCGGATCAACCGGGTCCGAATCAAATCATCACAGGTTTTTTTCATCGATATGACAATGACAGTGGTTGTTGGGTTAATCAGATTTACGAAGGTTTGTTACGCTTTCAAATCGACGCAGCACCTTTTTACAAACGTTTAATAAAAACGGCAACGCTTAATTTACATACGGCCCAAACAAATGCCAATCCTTCACGAAGTACTTGTATTAACAAGTTGGGATTGACTGACATCCAATGGTGGGCGCTACCCAATACAGGTCGTATTCATGTGAGCGATCTCCGAAATCTCCAAACCATTTCTCCAGCTGTTGATTTAAAAGTTGATGTTACACCTATCGTGCAACGCTGGGCGAACGGCACCGATATCAATAACGGTTTTATTTTTATTGGGCAACGTCCAGAATTGTCAGATTTCAGTAATGATGGCATGTTAACCAATGAAACATGTGAATCATTTTACAATTCGATGTCTCTCACCGTCACTTTTTTTCAATTTAATAATGAACCACATCATCCATCGATTACCGTTTCAGCAGTGCGCACGCAAACCACCACTGATATTACTGTTGATGGAACAGATTTTACGCCCAATGGTTCAGCGCAAATTTTTGCAGATGGCGTGCCGGGAAGGATGGGATCATTTCCATTAGGTAATACGTCGGTGGATAGCAATGGGAAATTCCAATTTTTCTATCGTTCACTTTGCACACGGCAAACGGATTCTGCCACGATTAGAGCATTAGATAATCCATCCGGCGATAATGCACGTAGTCAAGCGAGTGTATTTTGTAATTAATTCGAAAATCTTGTAAAAAACTATCAGCTCTGAATCCTCAAAAACTGCTTGAAATTTATGAATTGAGCTCGTAATGTTCCCAATGAGATATCTCACTCATTAGGAATAGGAGTTTTATTGTATGGATCACTTTTTCAAAAAAATCGCATTATTAGCCGCTCTATCATTCTCTGCAAGTGCCTTTGCAGATGAAATTCCGATTACGCTATTGTCAAATGCAAAACACACATATTCCGTTCCAATTAATAAAATCGTTGATATTGTAAAACAAACTATCCCAATGACGCCGTCCTCTGGTTATGCCAGTGCGAAAGTTCAAGTCATTTATGATAATAATCATCACCCGGATTATTTATTGGTTTATTTATTGTCCGCGAAAACGTATCAATTCAGTGTAACGAAAATTAAAATCAATGATAAATACCAAATGATTTCAGTGACCCCGAGTTATCATTTACAAAAAAATGATTTTGCGCAACAACCCATTGCTAGACGCGCAAGAAGCGCCTGCCCTGATGAGTCAGTTGAATTTGTTGCTGCAACGCCTGTTTCAGATTATCCAACTGCCAAAGATGCAGTAGATCACGTTTCAGAAGCAGCAAAAGCAAAAGGTTATTCAACTGTAGTGTTATATGATGATGACGCAAGTATAGAAAGTTATTCCAACTGGTTATCTTGTCCTAAATTAAAAGGGTTTTTTAATGTAGGCCATGGAAATTCCGATGGTATCCTGTTGTCCGATGGCGTTTTATCACATGATTTTTTTACAAACGACATTCCAAAACAATTAAGCGAAAAAACTGTTGTTGTCTTTAACTCATGCGAAGTAGATAATGATCCGCTCAAAAGTTCTGTCGTAGAAGATGCCGATGCGCAAAAATATGCGGGTGGTGTTACTGAATTAGAAATCGGTCCTTCTGAAAGCGCAAGCAAATGTTTTTGGGATGCTGCATTTAAAAAACAACCCTTAACTGCTGCGTTGACAAATTGTAATCAAAAATATGATTCAGATGACACATTCGGCATCGATGGTCATGGGGCTGATGTGCTGAGTTAATATATTTAGCATTACATCCTGAGCGCAGCGAAGGATCTCCTCATTTTAATTGGGAGATCCTTCGAGTAAAAAACGCTCTCAGGATGACAACAGTGCACCGAGCTCTTACTCTCATCCACCCAATTGCTCTTACCAATTCATTATTCTAAATACAGGCTCCTCATCTGGTTTTGCAGGCTCACTGATTGGTAATTCAGAAACAGAATCAGTGAGATTTGGAAAGAGAAGGTCTTCTTCTTCAGGCGAATCAACAAGCTCCCATTTCTCTACCGGATCAGGTTCAACAGCATTTTCGTTTAACACAGATTGAATCAATTGTGTGGAGTCTTTTGGCTTATTCCAGTTCTCAGAAAAAATGTGGCCGATATATTCGTCTTTTTCAAGCTCTTGGCGGAAAATTTTAATTGAATCAGGCAATGTCAGAAGCTCATCGAATTTCTTTAAATTATTTTCTAAATTTCTTTCATTGTATGTATTTGTCATGAGATCCATGCGCACGATAAGATTCATGCCACAATTATAGCCAAGATTTTCTAATATTTCTTGCGCGCTCATATTGCTATTTGCATTTTGCAATATTCGAAGAGGTGCAAAATCTTCATCAAAAATGAGACCGTAAAGATCATATTTTTCCGCATCAGAATGTGTTATGTAATAGAGATTATCTTGCGAAATAATTGAGTTGCCATCATCGTGATATAAAATGATTAATGCTTTTAATAAAGCGATCAAACCAGCAGTTGGGTTTGATTCAGTACCGAGGCCTTCCAAATCAAATTGATGTTTCCATAACAATGCAACAGGATGGTTTTGTTCAGCTGCTTGGTTGATAAATCGATAAGCAAGTGCGTCATTTTTTGGTAAACCACATTCCCCTTTGTAATGCATCATGCCTAATCGATAAAGAGAATCTGGATGTCCCCATTGCGCCGCTTTTCTATGCAATTCAGCTGCATTTTCAGCATTTAAATCTATCCCTGGGTATCCTCGACGATAAATTTCGCCTAATAAAAAAGCAGATTCAGGAAAAAATTCAGCGCAAAGGGTGAGTTGGATCTCTGTTTGCCGTATTATTTTTTGATGAGGAATTGAATTAAAGCCATTGGCAATCAGTTCAACAATGCTCATCGATTGCGAGCTTGGATTTTTGTAGGCAGTATAAAAATGACTGCCCTTTTCTAAACCTAATGCATGGCACGCTAACACATGAGTTGCTTGAAGATCATTTTTATTAGATTTGTGTTGTAAGATATCTTTCGCTTGCAGGCGGATGTCTCTAAGACTTCGGATTTGTTTATACAATTGAAGATAGTCTTGTTGAAGTGTGAGAGGATATTCATCGGCTTGAATAAAAACTAAATCATCTTTTTCTTCATTATCTCTAGTTATCATAGTGTCTCTACTCATTAAAATTTTTTTGAATAGTTACATAGCGGTTTGATGTTGTCAATGTTCAAGTTTTTGAGGAAGTTGAACATGTTTTCTTGCATACCTTACTGACTTTTAAGAAGCGTGATAGAATTCATTCTCTATCATTTGCATATCAAGGAGGATTTCATGAAAGTCAGCAAGCATTTTATCTGTAACACTTTTATATTTGTATTAGGTTTCATGCTCAGTGCAAGCGCATGGGCTGAACAAGCGGTGTACGCGCAACTATCAAGTCTTGCAAATCAACTTGGACCAAACGTTAAAACAGTTGCGATGGAAAAAGTAGATGAGCTTCATGGCTTGGGTCATTCATCCGACCAAGTTGTGATTAAGACGTCAGGTGCTTATTTTGTGATGGCGGCTGCACAAATGGGTTCAGGAAAATCCGAGCAACCCAATGGATACATTGATTTGTGGCTTGTGAAAAATGGAGATAGAATTTCAAATTCCAACACAAGGCAGTCAATTGATACCAAGCACTCAACGTCCGTTCTAATTTCACAAGCTGTAATTCATTTGGAGAAGGGTGACAAGATCAGCGCGGGATTCTTTGCAAATAAATCCTCACTCGGATTAATTTCTACACCCGCTACAAATGATGAACCTGCTATTCCAAGCATTATCTTTTCCATATTCAAAATTTAACATCTTCCCAATAAGAATGTTGAGAGGCAGCGTTCTGCTGTCTCTCAACACTTTTGAGTAATCTAAAATTCCAATTTCAATTCAAAATCACAATGATTTTTATGTTCTTCAATGCACGCTAATTTAGTATTTTTATTTGCAAACAAATGATGATTTTCGACAAAATGACTTTCTTTGGGTTGATAATGTAGTCGATTAACCGAAAGTGATTCAGTGGGTGGCACTTCATCATTAAAAACAATATGTTGATAAGGCGAAGCAAAACGCTTTAGCAGTTCATCGTGTGAAACATTCTCCCACTTACTGAAAATTGCGGCTCGTTCAGGATCGAGAATTTCATTCGGAAAATGATTTGAAATAATTGCATCTATTTGATGCTGAGCAATTTTTTGCAAACGTGCTTTTCGACTAAACAATGACAACCATTTATCGGATGTTTCAGGAAGTTCATTCACAAAATATTCGTATTTTAATAAAATATCTTTCAAATAATGCGTTTTTTCAGAAAATGCAGTTGCCTCAGAAAATGCTGTCAAATGAACTAATGCTTCCGATAATTTTTCTTCTGAAAAATCATTGTTCCATTTTTCTTGGGCATAAATACGTAGTTCGTTAATTAAATCAGAAAGAATAGCTTCTTTGATCAGATCAAGCATAGCAGGATCTTCGATCGTTTCCATTAGATATAATTTTTTCGAAAAGGGAAACAGTCGAATAACAGCATATTTATCTGCTTCCAGCACATTTAAAAAATCTTTATCATGATAGACTGCACGATAACCAATGCGCGATTGTGAGTAATCTAGCGCTTCTCTTATCTCAATTTCGCCTAATTTCCATTTTGGTTTAATAGAGGCAAAACAACTTTGTTCATCAGCTGCATCAACATCGTAATGATAAACAGGTACAAATTGCTTGTTAGGATTTTGAACTTGAAGGTTATGTTTCATTCTATCAGCGGTTTCTTTTAAATCATTTTCATTAGGCCTTGACCAGAAAAACGTTGATTTAAATATTTCTGTCTTTTGGACCGTTTCATCTTCTAATGGCAATAGGCTGCGAGATAAATTGAATTGCTCGCCAATGACATAGGTGGAGATATTTGAATTTTTTGCTGCAGTAAAAATTTCATTAACATCTAAACATTCTGTTGGATAATTTTCACTGATATTGTCTTCGTTGATATGTGTTTTATTATTCAAAATAATAATAACTTTATCTTTCATTTGTTCAATGAAATTAACTCCTTCTTGATTTTTTTGTGTGTAACTCAAGCCTTGATATAAAGAAGTGTTCCATGTGGTTAGGCGAGTCCCGAGTTGTGCTGCAAAATTTTTCCATTGTAATACCGTGTCATTGTCAACTTTATCATTCGTGACTAATACAATATCGCAGGATGAATCATAATTAAATCCATCGGATAATTGTAATTCTGCATTTCTACGTTGAATTTCAAGTGTTTCATCCATTTCGTGATGTAATTTACCTAAATGTAATGACCACGTGAGTTGTGTTGTATTGTAGGCCAAAGCACTTTCTGGGAATTTAATTGTACCCGTGAAGTATAATGTTTCACCCGCGTAGAGCATGGGAATTTCATACATCATCGATTCTTTGAGGGTTTGTTTAAAAGCGCCAGTTTCATCATAAACACTAACAGGTAATGTTGCGGAATCATTTGTTTGTGTTAATTGAATAAATAATTTTCGGGGTTTTTCTGCGCCTGAACCAATGGAGGCAGATGAGATATTTCGTATAGCGACCGCAAAAGGTGCTTCTTCTTTTTGTGAAATGGTGGGAGGTATTGAAACAGTTGAAAGCTCAACCGGAAATCGAATATGAATGGGTTTGCTACGTTCAGGCATTCTATTAAAAAATTTATTGACGCGCTGTAACTTTGCTTCTGCTTGAATAGACGTTTCTGCAAAAAATGTATCATCAATCACCGGTAAATGATTTGCAGGTTTAACGTGAAATTCTAATGCATCATCCATGCATTTAAATGATTTTTCTGCAATCGAATCTGTTATGTTTAAAGTATCTTTTTCTTCAAATTCAATCCATTGATTATTTTTTAAAGAAATGAAAATCGGATGCCCTTCTGGTGTTGGCATTCCGCCGATATTTTTGACTCGAAGTCCTTTTATTTCGAGATTTTCGTCAGGTTCAATAATATTATCGTCGGAGTGAATCATTGGAATTTCGTCTGTAATCAAATCATAGCGATCGCTATACATTTTATTATTGACAAGAATATTGAATAAGCCCTCTGGACCATCATGACCACGCCGACCACTCTGGCCATTCGCACCACGGTTTCCTGAGTTTCCACTATGACCACCTGGTTGCTCACGGTGCTGTGCCATGGTTTCCATCCTAGTCTGCATTTGACCATTTGGACCTGGCTGCGAGCGAGGAACGTATTGGTATTCTATCCATGAGTGACTACTTCCGCCGTGTCCTCCACTACCGCCATGACCACCGTTGCCACCCTGACCACCTGACCCGCCTTTTCCGCCGGATAAATCAGGTTTTGCATCTAACAACATTAACAAATCAGTATCATCTGAATTAACTTGAATGGTGACATTCGCTGATTTTCCGCCATCTCCACCATCAGCCCCTCTTCCACCATTACCACCATTTCCACCCGGTCCGCCGTTTGTACCGGAAGAATATTGTGTCGCGTCATGTCCGCGATGTCCGTCACCACCGCGTCCACCATCGCCACCTGCTCCCCCACTACCACCGTGTCCGCCTTTGGCTTCAATATGTATGGCGGTTGCTGGATTGCCCAGTTCGAGTGTGCGTTGTAAATTATGTGATAATACATTCACTAAAATATTTTGATCATCCGGCGCGCTCAACTCGACCACAAGATCTTCAGCATTTTTTGCATTTTCACCTGCGCTACCATCACTTCCAGAACTGCCCGCGCTTTCGCTTGAACCATGCGAACCTGAATTTCCGGATCGACCATTTCTCCCTTCTTCACCATTAGTATTTAAAATTAATGTATTTTTATTGTCTTGAATTTTCATTTTTAATTCCCTATTCATTTATAATAATCTAAAAGATAATTTATTTTTCCAAATAACACATTTTGTCTTTATTTATTTCAATCTACGCGATTAATGTCTTTATTGAGTGTAATGCGACGCAAGATAGCGTTTGTCAATTTCAAATGCAAGCGTATACTGCCGTAAAATGAGAGGCAAAATAACGTATGCTTGCAAAATTAAAGGCTAGTTTTCACAGAAATGGTTATGTCATTATTAAAGATTTTTTTGCCCAAACATTAATTTCAAATACCTTGAGTGAATACAAAAAAATTGTTCGCTCATTTCAATCACAACAATTAGGTACCCATTTTTTTTCAGGTGGCTATGCAGGTGAACAAAATGCAGATAAATATTTTTTCGAATCAAGCGATAAAATTTGGCCCTTCTTTAATTCTCAAGCAAAAGCTCATCCCAACATATTGATCCAAGATCTATCAAACGAGGAAAATCTCTTTGCTTATCTTAAAGTCATGAACAAAACTGGTCATAACCTTCATGGGAAAAACCGTGTTTTTCACGATTTATTTTTTCACGATTCACGATTAACAGAAATAGCGCAATCTTTAGGATATGACGAACCATGTACATCTATTTTCCAAACAACGGTTATTTCAAAATCACGAGTGGAAGATAGTCAGTACAAACCACATCAAGACGGCAGTTACCTCGGTGCAGGAGGCAAGGTGTTAGCGTATTGGATACCTTTGACGCCGTCGCGTAAAAACAATGGATGTCTTTGGGGAATTCCAGGAAGTCATACTACCCCATTGAATTGGTGGTATCGAAAAGAAAACTCAGAAACATATCGCTGTCATTACATAGGCCAAGAACCGCAGTGGAATCTTGCTAACAAAATTTATCTTGAAGTGAATCCTGGTGATCTTTTATTATTTTCCGGTAATTTTGTGCACGGCAGTTCTCCGGCAACAAAATTGCCTAACGATATTCAGGATTTACGCATCGCCTTAACTTACCATTTAGGTCCGACAACAGGATGGAATGAATTAATTTGGTTGAAATTAAAAACAGAAAATACGCTTCCTCTCTATAAAAACATTATCTGCATCCATTGTTCCACCATTTCCAGCATGCTGAGCAATTTCTGGTGGTAACGTACTTATGTATTGTGAATCATGCTGAATATTTTTAACTGTGCCTGCTTTTACATCAATAAATAATGAAGCGCCAATATCACCGCCGACATTCATATACGTATTTTTTGCGTGCAAACGAACGCCAACACCTTCTACATTGTTATAGGTATATAAATTTTTTGCTGAGTCAGCAGAGACAATATATCCTTTCAAGTTTTTCTTGAGATGGACATCACCTTCTGTTGAAACAAAAGTTAAGTTATGTTTTGTTGCGTAATCAACATCAAAATCAACACTCGATCCTGTTAATGATAGACCACAATTTCGATTAATGGGATCATGAACAGCAATTGCAGAATTTGTTTTCACGCCGAGCGAATCTGAAAAAGTATAATTTGCAAATTCTCCTTATATTTGCGTGAGTTCCATAAAGATGTCCTTGTTGAGTATTGTTGATTGATTGAAATTGCATATTCAGACTTTGTGTATTTGCAATGACACCTGAATTTTTAAATTGTCCACATTCGTTATTATCATTGTGTATTCCATGCTTAGAATTTTTCAAACGTGTATAGTTTAATTAGATACGAAATGATAAGTAAGGGGAACAATCCCCCTATTTCAGTGTTATTATTTTTTGCACAAATAATTTCTTTAAATATTTTGCACCCTGTGATATTTGCGTGAACTTATATCCCATGCACTCAAGCCAATGGCACATGAATTAATAAGTTGTGCTCATGCAGTCAAGACGGCATCTGTCATCCTGAGCGTAGCGAAGGATCTCCTCGTTTTTATTTGGAGATCCTTCGAGCAAAAAACGCTCTCAGGATGACAGCAAAAACAAAAAACAGCGGGCTCGTGGCTGGGATGACTTGCATTTTTTGAAATTAGAAATGTGTGCATGCCTTAGGGTTAGGAAAAACATAATGACGAATCATACATTTGTTAAGCATGAATACGTCCATAATTTAATTTCGTGTCATATAAAAATTCCACCATTCCATTTTTTTGATATCGTTCAAAAATATCTTTTAATTTTTTCAGCATTTCTTCATATCTATCATCCGCGGGTCTTAAGCTATAGGATGTTGATAAAAGCCTACCTTTGAAACCGTTCCAATCAAATTGTTGAGCATTTTTAAATGAGCACATTTTCATTTCGTTAGGACTAAAAAATTCTTTCACTGCTGTTTTATTAAATTTGCTTGCATTTGATTCTTTATAGTCTGTGCCATATTCCAAAAGTAAACTCTCATAATCACGTAGTAACTCGGATTTTTCAATATTTCTCACATTCCAAACCAATAATACCCAACCACCTATTTTTAAAATACGCCTAAATTCAACCTTGGTTTTAGCGATATCAAACCAGTGAAAAGCAGTGCCTACTGTAATGATATCTACACTTTGATTTTCTAATGAAGTTGCTTCAGCAGTGCCATTGATACTAAAAAAATTTGGATATTCTTTTAAATATTTTTCCGCTGCTTCACGCATAGATCGATTTGGCTCTACGCCATAAACTAAATTTCCATGATTAAGAAATAATTTTGATAGAAATCCTGTGCCAGAACCAACATCTGCGATAATTTTATTTTTTCTTAAATCGCACTCGTCAATAAGAAGTTGAAGAACTTCTTTAGGATAAGAAGGTCGATATTTAATATAATCCTGAACCGTTTCAGTAAAACGTTCTGTTGGGTTATTCATTTTAAGCTCTTTAATCTTTATGATGGTTGAATTACCACGATCGCGTACTACTATAACACAAAGTCTCAATCACATGCGCGCACGTTTCTTGATCAAGATTATTGGTGATTTCATCTAAAAGGAATTTCACTTCCAGCGGTTGAATTCAGCAAAAAACAAAGCTAGCTCAGGCTGCATTTAATAAACAGTAACTATTCACGAGGTACCTGATTAAACACTTACTTTAACTCTGCCATACTGATATTAAATTAATTGCCCTTCTTTTTTCACGTCAACCTAAAATAATTTAGAACTGCTGAAGTATTTGAATCAGGCCTTTTCATAAATTCGAAAGATTCATCATCTAACTCTAGTTCTTGATGTTGATCCTTCCACGCATTGATCTTCTGACGACACGTATCCACCAACACAGACCACTCCTCAGAAACTTGCTCGCCCTTCCAACGATGATTATCTCGAACTCTCTGGAAAAAATGGCCATTCTTAAAATCTTGGAGCAACCCTGATCGTGGTGCCGTCAACTTTTGATCTGACGCGCGATCTGTATCAAATAACTTATCCATGAATCGAACCATATCAGTTGGATTCTTTAAACGATCGAGATGATTATTTGCAAATTTCACGATATCTTCACGTGACAAATAGTCTTTAGTAATACACAGGAGAAGCTGATCTTCTAGAAAATTATATGAAAGCTTTTCACACCATGGTGGACTATCAAGTATGTAACGTGTTCGGTCGAAAAAATTTTTGGTAAACAATGTATGACATTGTTCGATGATATTCCGAGGAGCATTTGCATTTTTCAAAATGTTTAAGAATTCCAGCGGTAAATTCTGCGCATCTGCTTCAGATAACAACTTCTTAATAAAATTTTCGTCATCAACTGGATGTTTATTTAAATAAATACTCACAGAATCCCAATAGCCTTTTTCCGCTGCTCTAACAATCCAATCACAATGCTCCGGTGTTGCCATTTCTGCTAGAGACGAAAACACTTCACGTAAATTTTGTTTATCTGCTTCTGCGAATAATTTTTCGACAGTCTTGGGAGTTACCGAATGTGATTTCAACCACGCGGGCAAAAATTTCAGGAATTTTTCGTATTCCAATTCAGACCCAGGGTTGTTCCTACTCTTCCCACTCCACCATCGATTTGGACTTGCAGCGCACAGAATTTTTAAAAAAACATTCTCATCTTCATATGTTTTTTCTTCGAGAAGAGGAAACATTGAAGGCAGAACACGATTGTTATCTAAAGCAAGGAAAAAATCCTTGTCTGACAATTTAAACTGATATTTTTTAGCCAGTTCAGAAAATTTATTCAAATCTTTGGTAGCAATTTCACCACCATGAGTAGAAGTAAAAAAACTGTGTGCAAGTTTATCGAATACATCTTGCGAAGGAAAAAGTGAAAGTAAATAAGAACAAAATATATGAAAAGTTATATTCCCATAATAGTGCTCTAATTCCCAGTAAAGCTTGCCATCGTATTTACTAGAAAGGAGAGCAGCATCACAGCACAGACTCCACAGATTCAGACTCTTTTCTTTTAGGAGTAAGTTGCTAAAGGGTTCTGAATATTTTTTAAGAGAATCCTCACTCTGAAGAAGAAATAAAGGATTCATCGTTCCCACATATTTTCGGTAGTTTTTTCGAAGCATCATATGAAAGAAAATTAAAAAAAACTTTTCCTTATCAGAAGTTGTAAACTCATCTGCGTACTTAATGATATGCCAATAGATTATATCCAATCTCTCTCTATTTTTTTCGTCGAGCAGTAATTTACCTGAAATTGCATGATCCAATATATCAAAACAATTTGATTTATTCTGAAATACTCTGTTGGTTATACCATACTTCACACAATCAGAATCAAATATTCTTTTAGGAAATAAATTAAATCCTAATAATTGATATAAATAGTCAGGGCTAAATTCATCAACACCCTTCATCATGAAAACATAACGCTTTAAATTTTGAAAAACGGTATCTTCCAAATTTTTATCTAACGATCCAAAAGATATCAATGGATCACGTACCAAACCTCGCTCCACTAAGAGTTGAGCAAGCAAGAAATTGCCTGTTTTTATCGCACTCTCCCATAACCGACAAGGCAATTTATTATCAACCTCTTTTCTTTTTTCGAGCGAATCGATGATTATTTCATTTTCATTTTTTTGTGCCAAAAACATCAGAACATCATCGCTAAGATTCGACGAAAATTTATCACACAAAAGTTTTGCATCTTTCATATCATTGAGTGACAGCGCGGAGAAGATCATTCGATTGACGTAGCTGAGCATCTTTTTTTTCAAATGTGGATCTTTAGCTGTTTCAAACATTTTTAATATATAATCTTCACACCATCTTCGGTGATTTTCATTTTTCCATAAAAAGTTGCATCCTTCGTCAGATTCAACCAAGATATCCATAATACTTTGCATGCCTGCTTCATTAATTCTTTCGCATATTTCTGGTTCATGGTTAAGCCATGTAATACCTTTATGCGGATCTTTTTTGATCAATGATCTTAGAATAGGATTGATGTCTACACCCTGAATTACAAATTGCTTTATGTTATCCAAATTATTTTCTGCAATGGCTTGATCAAAGAGTATTTTTTTAAATTCTTGCGTAGAAATGAGCTCGCGATATAATTCGGGAATATTTTTAATTTTAGTTAAAAGAACGCTTTTATCATTTGGCGTGGCATCTAAACACGACAAAAGCAAGCGTTTTATTGCATCAATGTTTAGATGTGTTATGTCGAATAATTTTTCTAAGAAAAGCCTATCATCCCTAATTGCTTTCTTTTTCAGTTCTTTATAGAAAATATAATTTTCTCCATCAACCATAATTTTTTCTAATGCAATTTTTTTATCAAGAATATCTTGTTCAAGCATTCCCATATTGTATTGATTGGCTTTCTTAGCATTTCGAGGAAATGTTTTATCTAGCCATGTTTTATTATTCTTATAGATTCTGTCTATATCGTTTGCATTAAGTTCTACACAAAAAATGACTTTCTGATACTTTTCATGTTTCGCACGTGCAAGTATTGCCCAAATGTCAGCGAAGGTCGGTTCGCGATTACCATTCTCGACTGAGACTGTTAATCCTGGGGCCGTAAGTTGCATTAATGCATTTCTTTCATCGCGATCTAATGTAGTTAGAAATTCTGAAAACACGGCAATTGCTACATTAGCAGCACCACCTGAGTTTAATTCACTTCCCGCTTGTGATTTTTCTTCTACATACGCTGCATTGTGAGCACCACCTTCGCGTAATTTATCTATCAAGCGTGTTAAATGTGCTCCAAACGATTCACTTTTTTCTTCAGCTTCTTTTCTTTTACGAATTGCTTGCCAATATTCCAAAGCTTCTTTTGAATGCTGAGTGAGTTTTTTAATTTCTTGTTCAGAAAGCTCGCTCGGTTGGCCGTCGAATAAACTTGTATGCTTAAAAATGCCATCCTTTTCGGCAAATTTAAGACACGGAAGGATTTCGATAAAGCGCGACCCATCATCACTTAAAATAAATTGTTGTAGTTCTAAAACATTCTCTGTGAGGTCTGTGGAACTGGCTTCATTGGTTGTAACAGTGAGTGTGGGCATTAATAATTGATAGCGGCTTACCTTACCCTCAGTGATTTTTTCAAGATATCCGGCTAAGACCAAGCATGCTTGATTCACTTTATTTTCAGGCGAGACGTTGTAAGATAATTCAGGAAAAGAGGAGATGATTTCCCATCGCCTTGCAAGAAATTCGCATAGTTCTTCAAAATTGGGCTCATCAGTCAAAACAAGTCGTTGTAATTCTTGAATGGACCATTGATGAAACATCCTGAGGCCGAGTTCAGGCAGAGTGGTGGCAGCAGATTCTATGGCAGCTTTAATAAAATGGGCCATTTCACGGGCCATTTCATTTGCAAAATCTGGATGTAAATGCCCTTTAAACTCTGCTGGTGCAGGGCGATTACTGGCTATCATGACTGTCCTCGTTTCGTATTGTTCTTTTTAATTAATTAAATTTTATCATGAAACAGATTAATAGAGCAATATTTAAGCACTCTCTGGAAAAAGCAAAATAGCTATTTTATTGATTCGCTATAATTGAACGAATGGCAGCGGATCAATTGATGCGTCAGCGCTAATATTTAATTAACCTCCGCCAAGTCGCATAACCTTTTCCCTAATCGTAGACTCAGCTTTCGGTTCATGCCCTTCAAGCGCCAAATTTGAAATGCTTTGTTTTTGCAAGCGGGCTTCGTCTTGTAATGTTAGAGATTTGCCAATGGATGGGGTTGAGTGAGATTCAGACCAGAAATTAATTATTGTCAGATTTGATATAGAGTTCGTAATTTTTTCTTCCTCATCAACATCACTTACTAAAGAGGAAGACGTACAGTATGCAGTTTGCTTAATTTGTGCAAATTCGCATATTGAATTAATTCCACGATATAGCTCATTTGTCCAATGAAGTTCTGTCGCAAAGAAATTAACATTATTAGGCTTTATTTTTGGATGATTCATTATGTATTTTATAACACCAGATAACAGAATACCCTTAGGATCATCATCAAGAAAATAAAAATCAACCTCATATTCACCAACTGGATAATTATTCCTGACCTCACGAAGTTGAGATGCTAAAATTTTAATTTTCGATTCACCCATATCACAGATTACACTAGGATCTGACATCGCAGAACCTGAAGGTAAATTATTTTCAACATCAGCAAGAAGCAATTTTCTAAAAATCCAACCTTTTTTATCACAAAGTATTGCATAATTTTTAAAGCAAGATCCGTTTTTGTTTTGTTTGCTCGCAGCGCGGTCTTTCTTAATGAATTGTCTGTTGGATCCAACATACAATTCTATGATATCTGAACCAATGGTTGCGTTATCTAAATAAGTATAAAATTTATTTTGCAGTTCTCTCATCGTTGGCGTGTCACCCGTAACTTTTATAATTTCCTCAAATAGCAAGTCGCCGCAGCCATCATAATCTAGTGAAAAAATAGTAATCTTTTTCATAACCCCTCGTTGGTGTTCAATCACAAAAAATGCGACAAATTTTTGTCACAAATTTCTGGATTGTTTGATTTTTTTATTTATCTTTGTGTTAAAGAATTTAAAAATAGGTATTTATAAACTTATTAATAAACAACATGTTACGATGTTTCAGCATTTATCTAACCTACCTAATTCGCGGCTAATTATGCCTATTTCTACAGAGGTTTGCTACAATTTCGCTAATCATCAAATTTATTTAAATCCTCACCTTGCCAAATTTTGGCATACATTTTTTTAAAATATTTTTCAATTTTCATAACAGTATTCTTATTTAATTTTTTCATGTTCTAATAGCCATTGTTTTCGAACAATTCCACCGCCATAGCCACCAAGCTCACCATTTGAGTTAATCACACGATGGCAAGGCACAATGATAGCCAATTGATTTGCGCCATTAGCTCGAGCTACCGCACGACATGCGGTAGGAGCATTTATTGATTTTGCAATTTCTAAATATGAACGGGTTTCTCCAGGCGGAATTGTTCTTAACTCATTCCATACTTTATTTTGAAATGAAGAACCAATTAAATGAATCGGTGTATTAAATACAAATTTTTGTTGGTCAAAATAATCTGCTATTTCAAATTCAATACTTTTTAATATGTTTGTTTCACCAGGAATAATTGCAGCATTCAGTATTTTTATTAATTTTTTAACTTCATTTTCTAAACCTCTCCGATCAATAAATTCTAATAAATATAGGCCCTGCTCATCGGCAATTGCAATCATAGGCCCGAGTTTAGTATCTAACCATGCTGCTTTTAAAATGAGATGATTCGCACGCGTAGGTGCGGTCCCCATTATCTTCGAGAAAGCATCACGAAAACCGCTACTGGATTCGTACCCTATATTTAATTGCGCATCGATCACTGTATTTCCTCCTTTAATATGTTTTAATGCTAATCCCATGCGTCTTGCTCTTGAATATTCAACCTTTAATAACTTAATCTGATATAAATCCACCAGATTGCAATTTAAATAAATTAGCGTAGATACCGTTTTGTTTAATTAATTTTTTGTGCGAACCTTCCTCGATAATTTTGCCAGCCTCAAAAACCAAGATACGATCCGCATCTAAAATGGTTGAAAGCCGATGAGCAATAATAATGGAAGTGCGCCCATGCGTGAGCGTGTGCAAAGCCTCTTGTATAGCGCGTTCACTTTCAGAATCTAATGAGCTGGTCGCCTCATCTAAAATCAAAATTGGGCGGTCTGCTAATATGGCTCGTGCAATTGCGATGCGTTGACGTTCACCTCCGGATAGTTTAATTCCACGTTCACCAACCAATGTTTCATATTGCGCTGGAAGTGTAGAAATAAAATTATCGATATGGGCTTTTTTAGCAGCATCACATATTTCAGCCATGGTAGCTGAAGGTTTGGCATAAGCAATATTTTCACGTATCGTTCGATGAAACAAAATAGGATCCTGTGGTACTAGAGCAATCGCACTGCGTAAGGAAAAACGTGAACCCTTTTCAATATCTTGTCCATCAATAAAAATACGCCCATTTTGAATAGAATATAAATTTTGTAATAACCTAATAAAACTTGTTTTTCCGCCACCAGAGTGCCCTACTAATGCTATGCGCTCGCCTGCACATATTTTTACAGATAATTTATTGAAAATCGGATCAACTTTATCTGGATAAGTAAAATCAACTTGGTCAAATATAATTTCGCCATGACGAATATTTAATTCTGGAAGAATTTTATCTTTCTCAACCTCAGGTTCTTTTTTCAAAAGATCAATGACGCCATGCAAATCATAAGAAGATGTTAAAAGATTTTTTATATTCTCTCCCACATCACGAATGTAGGACTGCATAATCGTATATGCAAAAGCTAAATACGCCATGCTTTCAACAGAGGCCGTGCCTTTAAAAAAATACCAAGTTCCACCGCCCATTAAAAGAGCCAACATCCCTGCCAATAATAAACGCTGCGCCATTCCTGCTAGATTACCTAAATGATAAGCTCGTATATTTTTAACGCGCAATTCAGTTGTAACATTATAAAAACGAGAATACTCATAATCTTCTTGTGCAAACGATTTAGTGGGTGCAATACCACTAATGCTATCGGCCAAATGAGCACTAAAGTGATCTTGGGCCTCAGCATATTTTGCTTGTGCTGGTCCTGAAATTCTAAATACCAAAAAAGAAGTGATGAATACAAATAATATGAGATAACTTAGCATTAAAAATGCTAACAAAGGAAATCGAAGTGCAAGAAAAAATAAACTGCCCATCAAAATTAAGATCGTTGAAAAAATACGTAAAAGAATTTGATCTTCAAATACTTCTATTTTTTGCCGCGCGCGATTCACTTTAGAAACAATACTTCCTGTAAATGTATTTGCAAAAAATTTTTCTGGTAATAAATATACGTGTGAAAAAACATCATCAACTAATGCTTTAAAAATCTTTGTTTCAAATGAGTTGTAAATCAGATATACAACAGAAGTGAGTAATGCCTGGAATAAGTATGCGCCGAGGAAAATACCCAAATAAAAAAGAATTGTGGATTTATTTTGGTTATGTCGTATGGCGGTTAAAAATGAAGCGAGCGCATTTGGTAAATAGGTTTCTATAAAAGACGCCACAAATATACCGATGAGAATACAAAATAAGATTTTTGGTTGGCGTAACCAATAACCTGATGCAAATCGAAGTACATCAAAAAATGTAAGCGATTGTTTTGTTAATTTAGATGTTTTTTTGCGCATAATAAAATTGAACCGTGATTCATCATTCGAGGGAAAGACTTTATCATATCATAAATGATGGCGCACTGAATGTACAAATGAATGTACGAAAATGGCATAATTTTATAGGGTGGAAATTATTCCACCCTTAATGCTAATGTGGAAAAAACGCTGATGGAAAACGCTTAATATTTTCACTCAAATCAGAAACAGAATCAGAGGCACGTAAAAATGGTTCTATCACGCGATCATAGTGGTTTATTTTACATTTATATAGGGGGAAAATTCCCCAGTTTTGTTGTGCATAATTATTATTTCCTATAAATTCATAATCTTTTTCTAATCACAGATAATTGTAATCCTGCTGAAATTAATTCAGATTTTGTTAAACAATTTAATTTATCTTTACACGTTTCAAGATAATGTTCTACTGTTTTTGCTGAAAGAGATAAAAGAGTTGCGATCTGTCTGACAGTGTGACCTTTAACGAGATGAAACAGACAATCTAATTGACGCTTGCTCAAAGTTATTGATTGATTTTTAATGAGCGATGACAGCGCTGAAAATTCTGTTGCAGTTTCATCTACTGCAAACGAAATGCCAACTAAACCTTTTACTTTGCCATTCATCAAAGGCATCTTATAACTGATATAAGTCTTGACCTCTTCTCTGAAAGGCAGCATCACTTTTTCAATAAAAACACACTGTTTTTTGAGCGAAATGATTTTATCATCGTTTTTTTTCACAACAAGTGCGTCTTCTGGATCTGGGCATAGATCATTATTATTCATACCAATAAGATCAGAAGATTTTTCAAGGCCTATTGTTTTCGCTAATGTATTATTACAAGACACCAACGTACCATGCAAATCTTTCACATAATAATGTAAAGGTAATTCGTGAAAATATTCTGATTTTACAATGGCGGGAATCCATTCAAAAATACCTGATATTTTATTTAATGTGTGCGTCATAATCTTTTTCTAATCTCTACAATACGAAACGCTTTCGCAATTAATTCAGCTCGATTAAGGCAATTTAATTTTGCTCTCACTGCTTCCAAGTAATGCTCTACAGTTTTTGCTGATAAGGCCATAGCCCTGGCGATTTGCTTGATCGTAAGACCTTTGACTAAATAAAATAAAACATCTAACTGTTGTGCAGTGAGTTTCGTTTTATAATCTACCCGATCATTATCCGGCAACGCAGAAAGCATAGGCTCATTATTTTTAACGCTAAAAGAAATTCCAATGATGCCAATGGTTTTGCCCAGGCGTGACATGAGTGGCATTTTATAGCTCACGTATACATTGGTAGCCCGTCCGTTAAGAAACGAACCGTGTTCAATAAAAAGCTGTGGCAACTCTGTTGACATGATGCATTTGTCGTTTCTATCCAACAGTTCCGCCGACTCAGCTGCTAGAAGATCAAAATGACTAAGACCGATAAGCTGAGAATTACACGCCAACCCACAGGTGCGTAGCTGGGCATTGTTCGCTCCAAGAAAACGGACATCTCGATCTTTCCAATAAAAATGAAATGGCAGTTCTTGAAAGGATTCATGTTTTAAAATATCAGGCATGCATTTGAACACGCCTAAAAATTGATTTAAATGATTCATAGAGTTGAGCAGGATTTAGTCATTAGTAAAATTATATGACGATTATACACAAACCTAAAATGAGCAGATAGGGGAATTTTTCCCCTATCGATTGATGAAGATTAGTAGCGTTTAATTGAGCCCAGGACGCAGCAGATAACCTCGCCTTCGATATGCGCACCCTGCTCTTGCAAAGTAGCAATATCCCGGTATAACGTGCGCAAGCTAATAGCGAGCGTAGAAGCAAGTTCATTGCCAGAAACCGGTGTGCGGTGACTGCGCAGCAGTTGCAATAGTTGCAGCAGCCTAAGGCTGCGAGACATATGAACCTCAATCATTGTTAATCGCAGTGCAAATATTTCATCCGGAACTTGAAAAAAAATATATAGATTTCGATATAGAACCTGCTAAGGAGAATGCGTATGAATAATGGCATTGACATCCGGTCGTGCTCGATAAATTTCGCCATGAATAAAACGTTCTAAAGAAGGTTTCGGTCCATTGGGTTTGCAAGCATTGCTGTTTAGATCCAATTCAACAATGTAGTTCTCTCCATCTGTCCCACTAAAATTATCGCGAGTCATGAAATAATGGTCTGTTCGATTGGGATCACGAATAGACGCATGACCAAAGCCGTCGATAACATTTTCGTTTACTAAAATTCTCGTCGCGATGAGGAGATTTTCGATGCTTTCATTTGTATTTGTATGCATATCGCTTTATTCCAGTGTTCATATAAGTCAATATTTATTTTTTCCAATTGGCGTGTAACGGCAGACAAATTCAAAGTCTTTCTTTTGTTGCGTTGGTATCAGATGCAAGTGATGACCATCGCCAACAAGATGATTAACATCTAATAAAGTGTCAACATCATAAAGATAATCGCGATGTGCAGAATTCCATTCAGCGATTTTTTGTATCGCTTTTTGTTTTGCCTGCACGGCGTCTTCAGCTACAACAAAAATATTTTTATGTAACTCAGTGAACTGCGATGGATCGTATCCGCCAAGGTTGGCAAAATATAATTTTTTATCGTTACCTAATGATGGCTGATCAGCAATCTGAATGTCAAATCCATCCGCATAATTCAATATCCCCCACGCATCGAGATGCAAACTTGCCGGGGTTCCCCACCAGTTCTCCCGCAATACTTGCCATGTTTCTTCAATATGATTGGCAACAACAAATCGCATATCATGCAATTCGATCAACGAATTTTGATGTGCTCCACCAATGTAAATGATAAATAATTTTTTCATACTAGCTTCACTGCATTGAGATCTGCTTGTTTGCATTTCATTTAACCTCTACTCTGAAATTAATTTTTCTTTTAATAAATCAATTTTTAATTGCCATGCCGCAGCTAACCCTGCGATGCCAGCACCAACAACAATTACATCATGTTCATCTGAGTAAAATATCTTTTTATTTAATACATCATAAATAAATAATTCAACACCATTGAGCAGGTTAAATTTATCAGATAATGGAAGTCGATTGGCGACCAATTTTTTTATTAAATCTAAATCTGCTAAATTATTTAAATCTAAAATGCGCAAACCTGGATGCGTTTGTTCAGATTTCCTTATATTATAAATAAAATTATATTCTTTACGTAGCTTAAATGGATATTTTTTATAAGCGTCATATTTATCAGTAAAAAAAAGTGATGCATCAAAATGTTGCTTGATGTAACTCATGGCTTCTTCCATTAAGGTATTAAATAATCCTCTACGTCGATGGGATTCTTTAACGCAGATTCCATGTAATGCTGCAAGACGTTGACGTTTGTTGTTCAAGATAACATCCATGGGTATTATTCCAAGATGTGCAACGATTTCGCCCCGGTCTTTAATTACAAAAGGTAATGAAATATCTTCCCATCGAGCACCATGTTGCATGCCAGACAATGCAATTTTTTTTATGCCTGGAAAAATGGAATCCATTAGATTAATACATTCTAAAAAAAGAGTATCGTCTTTTTCATAGGTTAAAATCATTTTATTTCCAAATTGCTAATTATATTTCCGGAGAAATTTCCAAGATTTTTTCTGTAAATATTATTGTGTGATCATACACAAATATAACACATACGGATAGGGGAATTTTCCCCCTAAATAATCGTGTAGTAATAGCCTATAATATCTACTATCACGTTAATAATATAAAATAACATGAATAAAGAACTCAACGAATTAATTGCTTTTATCACTCAAAATTATTCACATTTGCCCGCCGAGGCAAAACCTTTAATTCCATACATGATATTAAAATATATTGCAGCGAATTATATAGATTCGTATATACCAAATTTTGGATTACATGATTCAAGCGGAGAATCATCACAATGGTTAAGAACAACTTCATGCGTCAATTCAACAGCATTGTGTCTATCTGTATTTGCTGGGCGTTCTAAAACGTCCATAATATCTGAACAATTGAATACGTCAGGTATTATGTCTTTAGGCGTTTCCGCACATAGCGAAAAAATATGGGAATATACAATACACGGTCTTTTTGATGGTGGTGTTGTCCGAGAAATGACTCAGCACAACTGTAATCTTGATAAAAATTTATTACCTTATCTAGATCCATATATAAATCCCTACGATGAATATTTTCAACCCATCATAGATAAAGCAATTCTCGCTAGCACTTCAAGTGAGGATATTATCGCTAAACTAAAGCAAACGCTAGATAATGTTCATTATGATTTCAACGATACCACTTTTACATTATTAAAAAATGACATTACGCATTCAGCTGAAAATACTGCGATTAATAAATCACATGTTTACGTCATAGGAATTCGTTTGCCCGATAAAAACGAAAATATTGATGGTTCTTTTGAACATGTATTTTTAATTGAACAATTTTATTTATATCATACGAATGAAGTTCGATATCGCATTTATCAATCGTGGAAAAACAAAAGTACTTTACTCGAAGATATGGTTAAACAAAACTATGGTGAACAAGGAGAGAATGCTTTAACCGAAGAAGAAATATTTCAATTTATAGAAAATTTCAGAGAGTTATACAGCCTAAAACCTCATCGCCCTATGACTCATTTAGATTGCTTTGGATATTCATGTGAAAAAACACCTTTAACATTTTTTGATGGATCCAATTTAAAAGGAATAAGTGTACGCTATATTTCTTCAGCAATCGACCCTAACGATTGCATACAAAATGTGATTGATTGTGCTTCAAAATTAACAAAACAAAATAAACGTGCGTTAGATAAATCTGATGAAGAAGAGGAAAATGTAAAAACGCCTAGAATTAATTAAGTATTTCAATAAACCCCTACTCTATTACTCACCACATGCCAACGATATAACAATCCAATGGCTGCAATGGAAAAATCAATTAATCCACCCGCCCAAAAACCCACCACACCGTAGTGCAATGTAAACCCAAGGAAATAACTCAATGGTAATCCGATAATCCAAATCGCCAATAAACTGATAATCATTGGGATTCGGGTATCGAGTAATCCTCTCAATAATCCAGTCGATATATTTCGAATGCTATCTAGCAATTGTGAAAATGCAGTGATAATAAAAAGTAAAACGATGAGATGAATTGTCGTTTTTAATGCCGGATCATTGACATTCATGTATACCATAGCAAGTTGCTTGGGAAACAATAGAAAAACTGCTGCGACAATCGTACTTGCAATCAATACAATTAATATACTGGCTTGACCTAATACTTTTATTTGATGTAATTGTTTTGCACCATATGCGTGCCCAACCAACATTCCACTCGCTTGAGAAAGTGAAAAAATGGGAACAACAATTAAAAAATAATATTGATTGACCACTTGAATAGCAGCAAGAGAAACCGCACCTAACCAACCGATCATGATGCTGCTGACCCAGAACGATAACATTTCGCCACCCATCTGCACACTCATCGGCCAACCTACGCGTAGCATTTCACGAAAATGATTATGCTCACTTTTCATTTTAAAATTGAAAATTTCAAAATGGCGAAAACTTTTTTCAAAGAAATAAAACAAAGTTGAAAACAAGAAAAATGTGACATATTGCACAATAATAGCGATTGCTAAACCTTCAACGCCTAATTTTGGAAAACCAAATTTACCGAAAATTAAAGTCCATGCTGTGATCAACATGCACGTAACACTGAGAATGCTGGTGAAAACCATTAATAATTTTTTATGAATGCCGTAACCAAATTGTTGATTACATGCGCTTAAAAATCCGAATGGCACAGCAAAAACATAAACATGAAAATATTTTTTTAAAATAGCGGCAAGCTCAGGAGATTGCCCGAAAAAAATCAGAATTTTATCGATGTTCCAAAAAACTAAAATCACCGGAATACAAACAATCAGTGCAAACGACCAACCCTGTCGCAAATAACTACCCACTGCGGAAAAATTTTTTGCACCATAGGCACGGCTGATCAATACACCGAGCGAAAATAAAATAGATAATCCAGAAACCATGAGCGATAACTGGGTTGAATAAATCAACGCGCTTGCCGCCAATATTTTTGGCCCCAAATGCGCCAACATACTCATGGTTAAAAAACCACTACTGACATTAATCAATTGGCTCCCGCTCATCGGCAGTGCCAAAGTAAATATTCGTTTAGCTGATTCAATAAGACCAGCTTGTTTGTATGCGATTGTCATGGGATTTCAGAGGTAATTTTGAGTTTATTTAATAAATTTGCCAAATTATAGCATCATTTGAATGAATCAACTAGGGGATAAAATCCCCTAGTTAAAATCACGATTTCCCTGCAATTTACATTGTTTTAATCTTTTAGCAATAACCAACACTCAGTCATCAATTCTGTTTCAGCAACTTCATGTTCAAAATTGTAGTAACAAAAAATACAAGGCAAATCTCCCAATTCTTCACCTGAACGAGGTAACCAATCACGGTATAAGCCATAAACAGTATCGCCAATATGATCACGAGAACCTTTATGCATAGTAACTGCATAACGACCTGATGGTAAGCGTTTTTCAACAATATCGCCTTCAAGCTTCAATTGCTCAGGCACGGCAAGCGCAAGATCAAAACGGAATTCTGATGGCTCAGTTATTTTGGGATCATCATAAGCAAATCCAAACGATTCGCCTGGTTTTGGTTGTAAATTCATGGATTGAGATTTTGCCCAGGATATGAGCTTCGATAGGCTGTCACCCAATTTCTCAAGAGGACCTCGATGTTCGACGACTGCTAACCGTTTTGATGTTATGTTTTTAATAGTCACATTCATTTTTTCACCTTTCTGTATAGGCAAACAATACGGGGCCTCTTCCCAAATATGCCAATTTGATTGTGCTCTAAACTGACTCGGACTTTTGCCACAAACTTGTTTAAAAGCACGCGTAAAAGCCTCATGGGATTCAAACCCAGCATTCATTGCAATTTCAATAATTGTTTTATCATTATCAACAATGAGCTGATGTGCGGCTCGTTTTAAACGCAACCAACGTATATATTGTTGTAATGATAAACCTGTATGGGCTGTAAATAAGCGATGAAAATGATATTTTGAAAAGCATGCAATATCACTCAATTGACTTAAAGTCAGATTATCGTCAAGATGCTTGCCGATGTGCTCAATCACTTTTTTCAATCGATTTTCGTAATTCATACTTTCTCAATGTCACTACATGTTATTTACAAAATGAAGAATATACGCTTTGTGAAATGGTGATTTGACTATTCTTGCTATATTGATCGATTTTTTATTCGATAAAAATGACACTCAATTTCTTTAGCAACACCCGATTTATAAAAACTCATACCACATTTTTCCATAACACGAAAAGAGCCTACATTTCCAACATCGGCATAAGCAATAATGTAATCCGCGTCGATGTTTATTTTCGCGTACTCAAGCAATGCTGTTACAACTTCTGAGGCATATCCTTTTCCCCAAAATTTTTTATGAAGGACATAACCAACCTCGGTTTCACCAGTTTCGGCAATCCCAAAACCTGCACGACCAACAAATTCGTTTGATTCAAGATTAAATAACAAAAAACAGGGTAGCTTACTTTTTTCATAAAATGAAATGAATTTTTTAATCATGGCTTCCGTTTTGTCGCGCCCTCTCGCGCCATCTGGAAAATAACGCTTAACGTCAGGGTCACTTTCCAGCGCTTCCAGATAAATAATATCCTCAGCGACGAGAAGACGAAGCCCTAAGTGTTTTGTTTTTATCAAGTATGTTTGCATCTTGGCATCTACTCTAAAGCAAAAGAAATTATTATACTAGAATCGTATATTACAGCCAGCCAAAAGGATACTTATTCAATTTCCTTAATGTTTGAACTATTTTTAAAGGGATTAGCTGTTGGCTTTGCAATTGCTGCACCAGCGTATTTGCGCTAGGAGTGTTGTGATAGTAAATGACAAATTTACAAAAAAACACACTGTGGACGTTGTTTCAATGCTTGAGCCTCACTCTCTTTCTCTTCAGCTTCTTTTTTCATTTGTTCATCCAAAATGGATTGCTTATCTAATTTAATCAATTTCTGTGAACCGCCTGGATGCAGCACTTGAACGCAGATTAATTCAGACACATCTTTTTTTTCAGCTCGAGAGAAATAAACACTAACGGTATAGCCGCCATAAGAACTAGCTATTTTATTTGAAGGAAAATCTATTTTATACAAATTTTTCAAATTATTCTTATTACCATTCGACACATATAATCTATTTTCTTTAAATTTACATTCGATATTATCAGGGATTCCAACAGTAAAAATAGGTATAACTGTACGCTCATAATGAAATCCATACGAACCACTATCTGCGATTGCTAGATGCATCGCTGCCAAGCGCACATCCTCGAGTGATTGATACAAATTTAAATCTGTTGTCAATGAATAAAAAAAATCAACATACTGTTGGGGTGTTTTAAGATTCATAAAAAATGAATCGTAACTGCCCGCAAGTGCATAATATCTCATCGAATCATATCTCCCACTACTCATAATTAATTTTAATATAAATAAGTTGCGCGATAGTAATGGTAATACGCGTATGTTTCTAGGGGAGAAAATCCCCTACAATTAAATAACTAAATCGTAAGTAAAAAAAATCCCTTTATTGTTTATTAAATGAAGATGCAATTGTCATTGCTTTTTCAACAAGTTCATAACGTGAATGACAATTCCATTTTGTTTTAATAGCATCCATATAATGTTCTACAGTTCTTGACGAAAGACTTAGTGTCATAGCTATTTGCTTAATTGTCATGCCCCTCGTCAAATAATATATACAATGCGCCTGACGTTTAGTCAGCCCATACTCCGATGCTTTTAACATGAATTCGTATTCCATGCACTGACTGCGTGCTTTCGGATTGTCAATAAAACGATAAACTTCGTGTAACGCTGTAGCCATTGAATTTGTATTTTTAATTAAAAAAGATAACCCAAATACACCAATAATTTTTCCTTTCTGCGAAATTATCGGCGATTTATGACTTAAAAATGTAAGCATACCAAGATGCGGTGATCTGCCAGATTCAATATAGGTTTTCGTTAGTCCCGTCTGAATAATTTCTTGATCATTCTGCATCATGATAGAAGATTGTTCGTGCCAAGCTAAGTCAGAATCTTTTTGTCCTAGAGCATCGTGCGATGATTGCATACCGCCAGTTGTGACAAAAGCATTATTTACATCGCCATAGATACCTTTTTTATCTTTGCAATAAACACATGCTGAAATTGTTTCTAGCGCATTTTGATAGAGACGAAAATTTTTCACGATGCTCTCATATAAATTTTTTGACAAAAAACCCTGAATGCAGGATGAGTTTGATAATCCGAATTTTTTTCAACTAATTTGAAATCAAGTATCTTGAATCCAGCATTTTTGAGATGATGTTGTAATTCATTTTCCTCATAAAAAGCCCAAAACTTCTGGTGATCACCGACATATCGATTATCTTTCTCTAAAATCTCACCACTTCCTTTTTTTAAAGCAAGATAAAAAAATCCGTCATCTTTTAAAATCATATTAATTTTTTTGAGTACAGACGCGATTTTATTTTTTGGAATATGACCGAGCGAGCAAGCTGCCCATACACCATCAAAACTAGCCGAAGGTGAATCAATTGTTTCAATATCCATTAATTTAAAATTAGCCAAAGGCGCATGCACTTTAGCAATTTCGATAAGATTAGAACTAAAATCAATACCCAAAACATCAACGCCTGCAGCTGTAAAAATTTTTGCATCTCGACCTGACCCACACCCGACATCTAGTATTTTAGATTGAGATGGAAGTAGTTTGATGAATTTTTCGATAGATGCGACGGGCGCAAGATCAGAAACATTTTTTGCAAATTCTTTTGCGGTTGATTGATAACTCGTTTTTGTTATTTCTTTATAGAGCTCATTGTTGCTAGACATTCTTATTTGCCTCTCATTAACTCAGAACTTATGTCCGAGAATTGATTTAAGTAGCTCATCAATTTGAACAATTATTGTTCGTTTTGAAATATCTGTATCAATTATACATGATCCTCAAAAAAGCTAATAGGGGATTTTTTACCCCACGAAATGACATTCTATAGGATGGAAATTATTCCACCCTTAACGCTAATGTGGGAAAAACGCTGATGGAAATCGCTTGATATTTTCACTCAAATCAGAAATAGAATCAGAGGCACGTAAAAATGGTTCTATCATAGATTCATGAGTAAACATTGTTGCATGATGATTTGCTAAAGGTGTTGTAATCATTCGCTCAGCTTCTGGGTATCTGCCAAACCGCCTTTTTACAATAAACAGTAGTGTGTGGTCATGTTTTTTAGTTGTCATATTGACATGATGGGCTTCTAATACATCTAGTGTTTTATCTAAATCCGGCCATAGCGATTCGTTTGGATAATATCGATTTTTGACAGACACATATGCCTCAACAAATGGCCAAAATATTTTGGCTGCATGATGAAAGGTATCATCATTTGGTTCTGCACCTTGTTGCAATAAAAAATCAACTACGTCTGCTTCACAGTATGTTACTGCTATGTTGAGGCATGTTATTGTGCGTGTTTCTTTAAGATATTTATATTCGAATGGTTGGTCTAATAAGTCAGTATTTTTCTCTTCACGTATCAACTCCAACACTGATTTTAAATATTTTAACTGATCAATTGATATGCTCGTTAACGCTGCATATGAAGGACCGTTAAAATGTTTTTCACCATTGATTATCGTTTCATCAACAGATTGAATAATTTCGTCAATATTCATTGAATTTTTCACACTATATTCCTTTTACATTTAAAAACATACCACTCCAAATTCGATTTCTGGATAAGTTTGTTTTAATACTTCTAATTTATTTTCCAGCGCTGCATTTTCTATTGCAATCACTTTTGCAATTTCTTCTATGACGTTAAAATAAAAAATGTTATCATCAATACACACTGAGAAAGCTTTTGCTATTTTTAAAATAGGATCAAGAAATTGCTTTGATCTTGCTACAATAAAATCTACATCGTCAGTTATTTTGCCTCCTTTATCTTCGTAAAATTTCTGGATTTTATGTAAATTGAAATTAAATTTATTCACGCAATCCAAAAGTAACTTGATAGAATCTTTGAAATCACCAAGTAGTGTGAATGTCCTTGTTGTATTATTGAATGAATTAGCAACAGACAGTTTATCGCCGCTGTCTGTTGGATTCGAAAAGTGTAAATGAATATATTCATGTATATAAGTTTTGTCATCATATTCAAATGTTATATAATCCAGATGACCATAAGTAACCATTGCATTCAATTGAGATCTATGACAAGTATTACTCAAAAAATCCAAGCTATCGCACATAATATCTAAATGAATAATTGAATCTTCCGTACCATGTGAATTATATCTGAAACCAGCTTTATAAGCTTGGTTACCAAAAAAATTTGATTTAAACATTTTTACCTCAATATTTATGTTTACTTAATATCTTAAAAGCGATTTATATTATTTATTTCAGTATCATTTGTCGCATCTGTTTTAGGTCGTTCCATCAAACAAGCGCCATAAATTGAGTTGAATTTATTTAATAACGCAACAACTTTTGTTCCTTCATTGATTTCATCATCAACCTGCTTGCAATAATCGGGCGAGCGATATTCGGCACGCGGTGGATTTGTCGATTGAATAAATTTTTCACTAACGTGCCGTTCATTGCCACGTTCAATCCACTCAGCATACTGAATTGATTTATCCAGACTAGCTGACGACCCAAAACTTTGATCGACATTCTCAGCTATTTTTATTAACGTATTTGAAAGAAATTTTAAATGTGGCTCATACTTTAATTCGGCAGGCCTCGGTAGGCGAGTTTCATCGTTCTGGATTTCATCCAATATTTTTGATTGCACTTGAAGATCGATCAATATTTTTTTTGCACTATCGCATCTCTGATTCCAGTGAAAATTTTCATCCACATTGGTCAAGAGTTTTTGTTTCGTTTTATCCAGCTCGAGTAAATTATCTTCAACTGGCTTGTACAGTTCGGCTTCTAGAACATGATTAGTACTAAAACCAGATAACTCACGTCCCTCTGAAATCATATCGGCATTAATGGATTTTTCACACGTTTCTATAATTTTATCTCGATAAGCTTTTATTTCGTCATGTGATAATGTTTCTACTTTTTCTTCATTAAATGCACCGCGGATACCATTAAAAAAATCAACATGCCTTTCTGCATCGACGCCAGGTGTAAATGAAAACCACCATTTATTGATAGGTTCAAGATTATTTTTTTTATCGTCTTGTCTAGAATTCATTTTATACTCCAATTATAAAAATTTATTTTGAAAATTTTAGGCTTTGTTCATCAGTCAATGAAAAAGCATTACTCGATATCGGTTGTGCTAATAATCCCATTTGTGACATTGTTAACGCATTGCTTGGTTTGGGTGAAAATGCAAAGTCAACTCGGCGATGATTTTGTGCAATGATTCTCCAATTCATTCCAATTGAGGCATCTGGGTTTTTGTTAAGTGCACGTGCAATCTGATCGCATTCAGCAACAAAGATTTCATTTGATGTATCACCACGTTCATGTAATATTTGTCTTGCAATACTAAAAGCTGTAGCCAGATTTGTTAAACCAATTACAAGACCTTGTCGCGTGAGTTCTTTTCGTTGTTCAACAGTTGCTTCTTTAAATTCTTTCTGCTTGGCTCCAATTGCATTTAACAATATTGATACGCCATAGCCGATGAAAATCGCACGCTGCCCTTGCCCACCGTGCGCATTGAATTCGTTAATCAATGTTTCTTTAACTTCAGGAGATAAAGTATCCCACGCTGCTTGCAATATACCGCCACGCTCTGGTGAACCAAATCTTGCTAATCCTGCAATGCGAATTTGTGCAACGGATTCAGGTGTTGTTAATGGAATACCAACACATTCACCTCGATAAGCAAGATATTGTTTGTAGACATCTTCGATTGAAGTCGTACTCAAAGTACCAAGGCATGCTTGAGTAGCATTAAAAAAATTCCAAGTTTCTTGATGCATTGTGAATGAACCATTTGAATTAAAATGTGCTGCAGCGCCTGCAACATCAAAAATGCTGTGTAATATGTACAAATCGAGCGTTTCTTTATCGAGAGAAGTTAATTTATTTAATGCGATAACAGGCAATTCTAACTGTTCGAGTTGTGAAATATCACATCCTGATGTATATCCAGCAATAATTTGTTGTTGCTGTTTTTTAGGAAGTGCATTAAATGCAGAAAATGATTCGGCGTTTTCTTTCAACACCTCAGCAAGAATGGCGTCATGACCAATTAGAACATCTGGATGTTGATTATTAAAACTATTTTCAATACTTTTTACCTTACCTAAATCATTACATAATATTGACCAAATAGCTGCCGCACAGTCTTCTGGGTTTGTTAATTTGCTTCTAACGTAATTTCCAATTTCAAAAAAACTTTCTTTAGAAAGTACAGGTTTCTTTGGAATAAGATTGTGTTGGCATTGCGTAAAATTTTCGTATGCTTTTTCATCACCCACAACAACGTCTTTAAAACAAACAAGCGCAGAAAATGCTCTTATTTCTTCATTGGTCATGGAGTGTCCGTGGAATAATTTTAATTTTTCAGAAGCGACCCCTTCTGCTGATTCATTTGCCTCCTCATGCAGATATTTTGCTTCAGGAATAGAATCGATTGTTGTTTTAATAAAATCATTGTAGTTCATTTGAAAGAAATCAGAACTGAGTCCGTCTGAAACGAGTTCAATTAAATCGCGCATGCTATTTTCCTATTTATAGTTTAAAAGACGCGATCATAGTGATTTATTTTACATTTATATAGGGGGAAAATTCCCCTATTAATATAAAAAAATGACGGCGCGTTATTTATTAAAGGATGCATTCAATCGTTTTGATTGAATTTGATAATGATCATGAATATTAATTGCATTTAGAAAATGCTTATCATGAGATACTGCAATTAACGCACCGGGATAAGCAAGTAAAGTCTCAATCCATGCGCGCACGTTTCTTGATCAAGCTTATTGGTAATTTCATCTAAGATGAGTAACTGTGGTGCTCGTGCAGCCATTAATGCAAGGCTTAAACGTGCTTTTTCACCGCCTGATTAGGATATACACCATTTACATAAAACCACTTTCCATTTTCTAATCTAAATTCACTTCTTTCATGTAACGTGTGGTTTTTTTCACCGAGAGAATAATGCGCGCGGAATTCAACAAAACCTTTTTTTGTGTCAAGAGATGTGTCGACAATTTCTAATTTAAAAAATGTCGCCCTGTTTGCCCACTCTGTCGCATTATTTAAATCGAAATGATCTGATGCTGGCGATTGCATTGTGTGAACGATGTAGTCTAAATTTTTTAATGCATACGCGGTATATCTAGAGCGCATAAGAAGTTCAGGCGTTGGCGCGTGTTGTGTGCCTGATAAATAAATTCCACAACACTCTTCGTATAATTTTTGTGAACAGCAAGGACAGTTATTCATTTTAACGTTATTTATTCTTTAAATGCCGGTAATTTGGACCAATCAGGATAAGTGAGTTCCCATACGCGATAAATTTTTCCATCTTTATATTGAGCAATTAAAATGACTTCAATTTTTTTAGAAGGTTCGCCTGGTCTGCTCGTCGTTATCCAAACTCTTCCGGCTATTTTATCGCCTTGCTCAAGAAAAGTTTCTTCATCATATTGAATTTCATATTTGATTGGCGTTGCGTAATACTTTACGTGTGATTCTAAAAAATTGTCATACCCCATCGTTACTTCGTTTGTATAAAGCAAAAAATCTTTGTGATAGTACTTTGGAATCACAGAAGCATCTTTTTTGAGAACCATTTCAGAAAACATTTCTTTGAGGTTTTGAATGTACATAGTGATGAACCTTTGAATTACTGGGCCGTGTAGGGATCGAACTCCAGATTAAAGCATTCTGGGGCAGGCTCTACGACCAATTGATTAAGAGTCTGGTTAGGCGTTTATAAACTTATTAATAAACAACATGTTACGATGTTTCAGCAGTTACCTAAACTACCTAAATCGCGGCTAATTATACCTATTTCTACAGAGGGTTGCTACAGTTTCGCTACAGTACATTTCTGAGCATAAAGTTCTTAAAATATTTAAGAACTTTTAAGAAGTTACAATATATTACTTGCGAGGAATATTACTTTATTGTAATATTTCAATTCATATAATACAAAGGATAAAGCATGTGGGAAGTTGAATATACAAACGAGTTTGAGATCTGGTGGGAGTCATTAAAAGAAGCTGAACAAATTGATGTTGCATCATGTGTTGGATTACTTGAAGAACTTGGTCCTAACTTAAAACATCCCTATTCATCCGGGATTCATGGCTCGCGATATAGCCATATGCGCGAGTTAAGAATCCAGCATGCTGGAAAACCTTATCGTGTGCTATATGCTTTCGATCCAAGACGTGCAGCCATTTTATTAATTGGTGGTAACAAAACGGGTGATGATGATTGGTATGAAAAATATATTCCAATTGCTGATAGTTTATACGAACAACATATTTCTTTATTAAAGAAGGAGGGATTTTTAAATGACTAAATCATTTAACACATTACGCAAAAAAATGTCTGCGCCCGCACAAAAAGCTGCTAAAACAAAAACAAAAAAAATGTTGCAGGAAATGCCCTTACAAGAATTACGACAAGCGCACCAAATGAGCCAGGAACGCATTGCGGAAATTTTACATACGAAACAGGCGAATGTTTCACGCATTGAACGCAGAACAGATATGTACATCTCAACTCTTCGTAGCTATATAGAGGCTATGGGTGGCGAGCTTGATATTATCGCTCGATTTCCGAATGGCGAAGTGCATATTAATCAATTTGAGGATATTGATCACGCGTCTTAATGCCAACAGATTATTGAAGTCATTGAGGTAAACAAACTGAGTACTAAAAAATCAACGCGCATGAGTGACAAGAGCATAGCGTTTCTTGAAAACCTCACCGGAAAAAAATGACGCTCGGAAATTTGCTTTGGTCGATTCGTGAATGTGAAGAAATGAGCCAAGCTGACTACTCATCAAGTTGATCTTCTTTTTTTTCCTGAAGCTCAAGAACATCAGATTAAAGATTTCTGGTACAAATTTGGTACATGATGCAATGTGAGTTCTAAAAATGGGACCTAACTACTTGATTTTAACTGGGCCGTGTAGGGATCGAACTCCAGATTAAAGCATTCTGGGGCAGGCTCTACGACCAATTGATTAAGAGCGCAGGATGGTAAATTAAATTTATTTAAAAATCAATACCATGCGTTACTTTGGTTGCTTAAAAACTACCTAAAACACCCTCATTTTTAACTAAAACTACCCTACCCTGGTACAAATCTGGTACATTGATTTTGCCACAAAAAGTTAGTATATTTTGTGGCAAGGGAGAATCATAAAATATGCCAAAATCTGTTATCAGCAGTGTCAAAGGTCGCATAATAAAACATGGCCACGGTTGGTGTTTTACACCTAAGCATTTTCTTGACTTGGATAGCGATACTGGTGTTCGCAGCGCCCTATCTCGATTACAAAAAGAAAAATTTATTCGGCGACTCTCTCAAGGTATTTACGAATATCCTCGTCAACACGTGGTCTTAGGGACCCTGCCGCCAAAAGCGGAAGAAGTTGCAAACGCCATTGCAGAAAAAAATGGCATTTTAATCCAGCCTGCTGGCGCGTATGCTGCAAATCTCCTCGGTTTAACTGAACAAGTACCTGGGCGTATCGTATTTTTAACAAATGGACCAACCAAAAAAGTAAAAATAGGGAAACAAGAAATTTTATTCAGAACAACGACAGAAAAAAATATGCATCCCGCAGGCACGAAAGTGGGCATTGTAATTCAAGCATTAAAAAATATTAGAAAAGATCATATCAATGATAGGGTTTGCTCGCGAATAAAAAAATTTCTTGCTGATACCAATAAACAAGAGCTTGTTAAAAATTTGAAATATGCACCCCAATGGATACGTACACTTATTTTTAATATTACGGGATTTGTATTATGACAAAACTCTATTTACTCTCTGTTGCAGAAATGGAACCATTTTTTGAATCCGCAGCAGAAAAAACCCAGATCCCTTTTGAAATCATCGAAAAAGATTTTTGGGTCGTTTGGATATTAGAACGGCTTTTTTCACTTATTAATTTAAAAGGCCATATTACATTTAAGGGTGGTACGTCATTATCAAAAGTTTATAATATTATCCACCGATTTTCTGAAGACATTGATCTGTCAATTGAAAAAGAATTTTTCGGATTCGACGGAACAAACAATCCTGAAAAAGCGCTCTCAAAAAACAAACAGCGATTAGCGCTCACTTATTTATCCAATGCATGCTCTCAATACGTTCAAAATGATCTTCTTTCCACGTTAAAAATCGCAATTTCAGAAAAATTAGATACCACAGACGGGTGGTACCTAAACGTTGACACAGACGATCTAGACGGACAAACATTGCAATTTCAGTACCCTAGTATTATGGCTAAGAAAAATAGGTATATCCGTCCCTCCGTTAAAATTGAGTTGGGCGCAAGATCCGAGCATTGGCCTGTCAGCAGACACAACATTCAAAGTTATGCAAAGCAAGCACTTGGCAACAAAATTACTGAACCAAAAGTTTTTGTTAAAGTACTCGATGCAAAACGCACTTTTTGGGAAAAAGCAACCATTTTGCATCAATATGCGCATCTGCCACAAAATAAAAAATTACCACCACGTATTTCAAGACATTATTATGATTTTTATTGTTTATTAAATTCAGATATAAAAACTAAAGCATTAGAAGATTCCATCTTATTAGATCGAGTTGCTACTCACAAAAATATTTATTTTGCATCTGCTTGGGCAAGTTACAACACCGCAAAGAAAGGTAGTTTAATGCTGTCACCGCCATTAATGCTTCACGATGAATTAGAAAAAGATTTCAGGTTAATGAAAGATATGTTTTTTGACACCATTCCTGAATGGAATGAAATATTAAAAAATATTCGAGATTTTGAAAATATTTTTAATAATAGTGACAGCAAGGAGTAATTTAATGTTTGTTCGTTATCCCGAAAAAAAATTAACTATTATTGGCTGTGGCATCATCTCTGCATTAGAAGCCTATTTTGCATGGCAATCTGCTAAAGCGTGCGGTGAACAAATACGCATATCGATGTATGACAAAAATCAGGATATTTCAGAAACCACTGTATCGCATCTCGTTCCCAGTTTAACACCCGATGAAATTTTAGCCGTTGTGCCACGCGGAGACGAATTGCTAGAAAAATTAGGATTTCTATTTAGCGAACCAGGTGGAATACGTGTTGATGATGTCAATGGTGTCATGAACGATCAAGCATTAGACTTCATCGAACAAGTTAGGCAATCAGGCTCAGATGAAGAAGGACATCTGGCGCGTACTCAAAATTTACTTGCGCTTGGCAAAAAAAGTATGGAATTGTGGCAAAAAATTTATGCTGATGGAGATGATGAATTAAAACAGATTATGGAAGAATCTAATTTTAATCCGTGTAAAGAATTAGAAAACGATGAATTAGCGCTACACCGTGGCTATCGAATTGATTTAATTTATAACGTGATTAATGCAAAACAAAAAGCACAACGCATGCAGCAGGATTATGAAGCACTCGGATATCAACATTGTCAATTGTTATCACCAGAAGAAGTCATGGTACTTGATCCATTTCTGATAGATTTTTGTTTGAGTCATTCCGCTAAAGATCCAGAGACTAATAAATTAATTTGGCAAGATGATGCTGTCGCGTTGTATCGTCCAGGCGGCTGTCTTGATACAAAAACTTTTTTGCCGAAATTTTATGAATATCTCAGAAAACAAATGGGAACCTATATTAATGCTGATGGAAAAATTAAAGATTGTTTCCGCTTAAAATTTAATAAGCACGTGACGGGTGTGATTTATGATGAACAATCGAATCATCCGCGAATTCATGGATTGCGTTTATTCGATAAAACTAAAATTAATAAACATGAATATAAAGAATCGGATTATGTATTTTGTCCTGGCGAGTCTGTTGGGACACTCGAAAAATTAGGATTTAACGAACCTGCGCGAGCTGGATTTGCTGGTGCATCTCTCATGTTAGAAATTCCGCTCACAATAGAAAAAATCGAACAATATTCACAATTCAATCATTGCATGGAAGTGCATCAGACAGGCGTTGTGCTCGCTTGGCAAGCGCGTTTAAAAGAAAATAAAATTGTGATCGGTGTTGCTGGAACAAAAGCATTTTATGGTGATCAAAAACCCAATGAAAACCAGGCATTTGCTAAAGACAGAAATCTTTTGCAGTTAAATATGATTAATGACGTGTTACCTGAATTTATTTCGCTTGCACTGCAACGCGATACGAAAGGACAAACATTAGATGAAGCTGATTTAACCTCTCTCGAAAATAATGGTATTGCAATACGTTGGGCGGGTGTGCGTTCCGTTGCATATGATAACGTGCCAACATTAGGATCGGTTTATCCAATCGATAAAGAAGAAGTCATTGAAAATGCGCGATGCACGACACATGCTGGCTCTGGCGGTGTTTCATTTGCACCCGCTGTTGTTGAAGTCAGTCGTGGTGATGATCAATCTGAGATTGCAAAAACAGCCTTGCATTTTGGGAATTCACTTCGCTAGCGAATATTGAGATTGACAAGCAATACTTGTTAAGTAAAATCACGCTTCCATCTGACTTTTAGCTGAGGAAATAAAATGACAACAGGCAATGTAGAACATTCATATCAAGACTATCATTCAGATATTGTCAACGGGATCACTTGGCAAGATATGGAAACTATCATGCAAGCTTTAAGAGCAGATAATGCAGATGAATTACGCGCGCCATTGAGTAAAATGACAGATAAAAATTATTTATTTCAGGTGTATGATTATCTTGATCCACGTGATTGGACAGATGATGAGTATTTATCTTTGAGGCATTTTATGTCTATTCTTCATCTAGCCGCTCAACTTGGGAGCGCTAATTGTGTTGAGTTGCTTGTTAAAGAAGGTCTTGATGTAAACTTGTATGCTAAAAATGACAATCAAATCGATGAATTTGTTCCTCTGCATGCCTTGTGTACGCGCAGTTTTCTTGAAAAAAAATCTGATTTTGAAAAATGCGCAGAAATTTTGCTATCCAATGGCGCGGACTACACTCTACGATTATTCAATGATCCAAATAGACAATCGGCTTATGAATTTGCCATGGGCATTAACATACCTCAAGTTAAAAAACGTTCTACGTTATTTGAACCAACTTCTTTACGAAATAAAACTGCTGATTTAGTGAAACCTGCGTTTGAAAAATTTATGAAAGCACAGGAAGAAAAAAGTGAGTACTCGCTCGATATGTAAATTAGTGGACGATATTGAAAAACTGTCAACAGTGTTGACAGTTTTCCGATGCTATGACTGAAAAAATGTAATGGATCATGGCAAGAATTTCTGGATCACGTCCATCTTCTTCTTTAGCCATTTCATGTTCAAATGCCATATTCGCGTATTTTATGATCCAGATTGTCTTTTTTCTTCTTTCACGCTGGAGTGTGGGATGTTAAATTGAATTTATTTATGAATCAATACCCTGTGTTACTTTGGCTGCTTAAAAACTACCTAAATTACCCCCATTTTGCCTTAAAACAACCTCGCCATGATACAATTTTGGTACATTTCAAAATAACAAAAAATGCTATTTTATGCTATTATTTGTTATATATACTTTTTTGAGGATTTAACAATGAACGTTTCCTTAACACCAGAACTTGAGCAGTATGTTAATGACAAAATAGAAAGTGGTATGTACACTTCTGCGAGTGAGGTCATTCGCGAATCACTGAGACTTTTGCATACCTACGAAGATTTACAAGCCCAGCGCATCAATCAACTTAATCAAGCAATTGATGTTGGCTTACAATCTTTAAAAAATGGCAAGAAAATCTCAGCGCAAGCGAGCTATGATAAATTAAAGAAAAAAATTAATAAAATAGCCAAGAACAAAAAATGAGGCCAGAATATTTTTTATCTCGTGATGCAGAAAATGATATCGATGAAATTGTAACTTACATAGCACAAGAAAACCCGAAAGCAGCGCACACTTTTATTGATTCGCTATACGAGTCAATGGATAAGCTTGCTGAAAATCCTTTTCTTGGCCATCTCAGAGAAGATTTGATCAATAGACTTGTCAAATTCTGGACATTTAAATGGCATTATTTAATTATTTACAAGCCAGTATCGCCTATTGAAATTGTGAGAGTATTAAGCGGATATCGCGACATTGTTAATTTGCTTGGGTAATTATGATCGTCCATTATTTTGAAGCAAAACACTTTATAGAATACTGCACTTAAACGAGTCGCGCTCATGAACATCCATTTGTATTTGAATATCACCACGCGAAAGAAAAGAGTTTTTTAGCAACGACTCGAAAGAAGCAATATCACGTATATTTCCATATTCCTTAATGCACTCAAGCCCATTCTTCACCCATTGATGCTGTACAAGAAAAAAATTTATATTCTCAGGAATACGTTTACGACTTTGTTTAAAATAATTAAAAACATCACGTATATTGTAAAAGTCATCATCAATAAAATAGAAATCAATCGTATCTTCAGGATGATCTTTAATCACACTCTGAAATTGATTTTTGAGCATTTCATTTTTCCAGAAATCATTATTTTCCCAAAAATTTCTTGCAATTTTAATGCTTTTATTGCTTATCGATGTTTCAGCTGGTAGTTTATTCGTAGCATCTGCTAGCAATAATTTTTTAAAAATCCAAGTTTTACTAACACACAGTTTTTCGTAGTTGTGAAAGCAAAAACCATTTTTATTATCATTATTGCCCATTTCATCAAGTGTGACATCTTGTCGATTTGATCCAACATAAATTTCAACTACATCATATCCTTCTGTAATTTTATTTAAAAAATTCTCAAAAATTGTTTTCCTATATTGAATAAACTCAGCATCGAATTTTCCACTATTTAACACTTCATCAAAAAGTATATCTGCACAACCATCATAATCTAACGAAATTACTATAACTTTTGCCACTGCAGCGACTCCGCTGTAATAAATTATTTTTGATTTAAGAACGCTGTTGAATCGTAAGACATATCAATTTTTTTGCAGCAAATATGAAAAATACTTCATTTCCCCGTTTTTCAGCATATTATAAACCGTGGTATCTTTGACGCCAGCAAAGGCACGGAAGGTACGTTGAAATAGCGGGTGAAAAACGGCGGTGACTTCAGAATCGCGTTGAGTGGATGTATGGTCCAATGCATTCAATACCTGATGAGTAATATCTTCTTGCTTGAGAATCTGTAAGCCGCTATTTTTAATGGCCTGTTCTACTTCTGGCAATCCTGCCAAACGGCGCATATCACAATAAGCAAAATACCCTTGTGGTTTTAATATGCGTTTTACTTCACGAAAAAAATTAGGCATAGAAGGATAGCAATGCGA